>VFQM010001266.1_pt1 | contig 22871 bp, 16 predicted proteins | sample 3512391 | NCBI WGS metagenome assembly VFQM01 (sample SAMN10412369, study PRJNA504923) | tailings metagenome | isolation source: Replicate 1 from Balatoc abandoned mine | place: Philippines | reverse complement strand
CCAAGCCGGTGATGGAAGGCAAGGGCGTGCTGTTCAAGAAGTTCGCCGGCATCGACGTCTTCGACCTCGAGATCCAGGAGAAGGACCTGGACAAGCTGGTGGACATCATCGCCGCGCTGGAGCCCACCTTCGGCGGCGTGAACCTCGAGGACATCAAGGCGCCGGACTGCTTCTACGTCGAGCGCAAGCTGCGCGAGCGCATGAAGATCCCGGTCTTCCACGACGACCAGCACGGCACGGCCATCGTGGTGGGCGCGGCGCTGCTCAACGCGCTGAAGGTCTCGGGCAAGCGCATCGACGAGATCAAGCTCGTCACCAGCGGCGCCGGCGCCGCCGCCCTGGCCTGCCTGGGCCTGCTGGTCAAGCTGGGCGTGCCGCGGCAGAACATCTGGGTGACCGACCTCGCCGGCGTGGTCTACACCGGCCGCACCGAGCTGATGGACGAGGACAAGGCGCAGTTCGCGCAGGACACCGCGGCGCGCACGCTGGCCGAGGTGATCCAGGGCGCCGACGTGTTCCTCGGCCTGTCGGCCGGCGGCGTGCTCAAGCCGGCGATGGTGGCCTCCATGGCCGCGCGGCCGATCATCTTCGCGCTGGCCAACCCGACGCCGGAGATCCTGCCCGACGAAGCGCGCGCCGTGCGGCCCGACGCCATCCTGGCCACCGGGCGCACCGACTACCCGAACCAGGTCAACAACGTCCTGTGCTTCCCGTACATCTTCCGCGGCGCGCTGGACTGCGGCGCGACCACGGTGACCGACGCCATGGAGATCGCCGCGGTGCACGCCATCGCCGAGCTCGCGCAGGCCGAGCAGAGCGACGTCGTGGCCGCCGCCTACGCCGGCCAGAACCTGGCCTTCGGCCCGGAGTACCTGATCCCCAAGCCCTTCGACCCGCGGCTGATCGGAAAGATCGCGCCGGCGGTGGCGCAGGCCGCGGCGGAGTCGGGCGTGGCGCTGCGGCCGATCGCCGACATGGCGGCCTACCGCGAGAAGCTGCAGTCCTTCGCCTACGCCTCCGGCCAGCTGATGCGGCCGATCTTCATGGCCGCGAAGAACGCCACCCGCAAGCGCGTGGCCTACGCCGAGGGCGAGGAGGAGCGGGTGCTGCGCGCGGTGCAGATCGTCGTCGACGAGAACCTCGCCCGGCCGACGCTGATCGGCCGCCCGGCCGTCATCGCGCAGCGCATCGAGCGCTTCGGCCTGCGGCTGCGCGAGGGGCTCGACTACGACGTGGTCAACGTCGACCAGGACCACCGCTACCGCGACTTCTGGCAGACCTACCACCAGATGACCGAGCGCAAGGGCGTGACCCAGCAGCTGGCCAAGATCGAGATGCGGCGACGGCTCACGCTGATCGGCGCCATGCTGCTGAAGAAGGGCGAGGTCGACGGCATGCTCTGCGGCACCTGGGGCACCACCGCCAACCACCTGCACTACATCGACCAGGTGATCGGCCAGCGCGCCGGCGGCAGCCCGAGCACCGCGCAGGACGTGCGCGTCTACGCCAGCATGAACGGCCTGCTGCTGCCGGGGCGGCAGGTGTTCCTGGTCGACACCCACGTCAACGCCGACCCGAGCGCCGAGGAGCTGGCCGAGATCACGGTGATGGCGGCCGAGGAGATGCGGCGCTTCGGCCTGCAGCCCAAGGCGGCGCTGCTGTCGGCCTCGAACTTCGGCAGCATCGAGATCCCCAGCGCCGTCAAGATGCGGCGCACGCTGGCGCTGCTGCGCGAACAGGCGCCGTGGCTGGAGGTGGACGGCGAGATGCACGGCGACATCGCGCTCGACGCCGCCGGGCGGCGCGCGCTGATGCCCGGCAGCACCCTGGTCGGCGAGGCCAACCTGCTGGTGTTCCCCAACATCGACGCCGCCAACATCGCCTACAACCTGCTCAAGACCGCCGCCGGCGGCGGCATCGCCATCGGCCCGGTGCTGCTGGGTGCCGACCAGCCGGTGCACATCCTGACCGCATCGGCCACCGTGCGCCGCATCGTCAACATGACGGCCCTGACCGTCGCCGACGCCAACGCGCTGCGGTGATACGCACCAACCAGGTGCGTCGCGAGCCCCTTGCGGCCTGATCCTGCGCGAGAACCTTACGTAAGCACGCACTTCTTAACCCTGTTCCCGCCCCGATCCGGGGCGGGCAGCTTGAGGTTTTAGGGGGTTTCCGGTACCATTCCGGGCTGGTTTTTCAGGGTTCTCCCGTGTTTCCTGAGGGTCCGGTCGGGTCGTCGGTGCGTGCACCGCGTCGTGCGTCGCGCAGGTCGGCGCCAGCGTCAGCCAGGTCAACGGTCACCAAGCGGGTGGCGTTGTGGGCGTCGGTGGCGGTGGTTTCCGCCCTGGCCACGCTGGCCGGCACCGTCACCGGTCGCGAGGCGCCCAGCCGGGCGCAGGCGCCGCAAGGCGCCACGGAGGCGGTCGTCGCGCTGGCGGCACTGCCCCCGCAGGCCCGGCAGACGCATGCGCTCATCCTGGCCGGCGGGCCGTTCCCGTACCCGCACAAGGATGGCACGGTGTTCTTCAACCGCGAGCGCCTGCTGCCCCTGCACCCGAGAGGTTACTACCGCGAGTACACCGTGAAGACGCCCGGGCTGAGTCACCGTGGAGCCCGCCGCATCGTCTGCGGTGGCCAGCAGCCGACCCAGCCCGACGCCTGTTACTACACCGCTGACCACTACGCGAGCTTCGCCCGCATCGTGCAGTGAGCAGCGGAACACCGGTTCAGACCATTTCAAGGACTCCGAGGATCGCCACCATGCTCCTGCAGACCGTGCGTCCGAACATCGTGCAGGCCATCCGGGCTTACCGGGTGTCTGACCTGATGCAGGCGGCCGAACAGGCCGGGCAGCACTTCCTGTATGCCAACCTGGCCGACCTGCCCACCAAGCAGGACGTGCTCGAGGGCATCGCCACCGCCTTCCTGTTCCCCGCGCACTTCGGCAAGAACCTCGATGCGCTGTACGACTGCATGACCGACCTGGTGCACAAGGCCGGCGCGCAGCCGGGCTTCGTCGTCGTGCTCGACCAGCTGCCGGACAACCCGCGCTTCGACCGGGAGGCGCGCGAGCAGCTGCTCGACGTCTTCCGCGACGCCGCCGACTTCTGGGCGGACCGACGAATACCCTTCAGGTGTTTCTATTCTTTTCAGTAGCCCGCTCCCAGGAAATCGGGTCATGGGAGCGGGCCAGCGAAACGGCCCAGACGAGCACCACCGCCGCGAAGCCCGCGGCCAAGGTGGCCGGCAAGAACGGCGTGAACCCCAACTTCGGCATGAACATGCCGATGATGAGCAGCGCCTTCGACACCGCCATGTGGCTCAACGCCGCCTGAACGCGGCCTGAGGTGCATGTGCGAGGGGCCCTGCGGGGCCCCTCGTCGTTGTGCGGCGGCAGCGACGCCGAGAGGGCTCGCGCCCTCAGCGCCGATCGCCAGCGGCGCCTGCCTCCAGCGCCAGCGCCACGTACTCCGCCACCGGCACCTCCTCGGCCCGGCGCTGCAGGTCGAAGCCCTGGCCGCGGCCGCGGGCCTCGAGCCAGTGCCCCAGCGTGTGGCGCAGCAGCTTGCGCCGCTGGCTGAAGGCCACCTGCACCAGCTCGGCCAGCAGCGCCGGGTCCAGCGGCGCCGGCTGCGGCAGCGGCAGCATGCGCACCACGGCCGAGTCCACGCGCGGCGGCGGGTCGAAGGCCTCGGGCGGCACGTCCAGCACCGGCTCCATGTGGTAGCGCCACTGCAGCATCACCGACAGGCGCCCGTAGTCCTTGCCGCCCGGGGCGGCGACCATGCGGTCGACGACCTCCTTCTGCAGCATGAAGTGCTGGTCGGCCACGCGGTGCGCCCAGGGCAGCAGGTGGAACAGGATGGGGCTGGAGATGTTGTAGGGCAGGTTGCCCACCACGCGCAGCGGCCGTGGCGCCGCGGCGTCGGCCAGCGCGCCGAAGTCCACCGTCAGCACGTCGGCCTCCACCACCTGCAGGCCCTGGCGTGCCCGCAGGCGCGCGGCCAGATCGCGGTCGAGTTCGACCACGGTGAGGCTGCCGCAGCGCTCCAGCAGCGGCTGGGTCAGCGCCATCAGCCCGGGGCCGATCTCCACGACGGCCTGGCCCGGCCGGGGGTCGATCTCGCGCACGATGGCCGCGATGACCGTGCCATCGGTCAGGAAGTGCTGGCCGAAGCGCTTGCGCGCCGTGTGCCCGGACTGTGCCCCGCCGGCGTGTCTGGCCATCGGCGCGCCGGCGCGGCTCAACGCGGCGCCGAGGACAGCTCGGGCTCGCGCAGCTCGACGTAGGCGCGCGCGCGCAGCTCGTCCACCCAGTCCTGGTAGGCCTGCTGGAACTTGCGCTCGCGCAGCACGTTGCGCACCTGTTCGCGCCGCTGCGCCGGCGGCAGCGCGGTGCGCCGGCGCTCCAGGACCTGGATCAGGTGCACGCCGAAGCGCGACAGCACCGGCTCGGAGATCTCGCCGGGCGCCAGGCGCGAGGCCGGCTCGTCGAACTCCGGCACCATCACGCCCGGCCCGAACCAGCCGAGGTCGCCGCCGGCGGCGGCCGAGCCATCCTCGGAGACCTCGCGCGCCACGTCCTCGAAGCGCCGCGCACCGCTCTCGATCTGCCGCTTGAGCGCCTGCAGGCGCCGCCCCGCCTGCTCGGGCGAGGCCTGGTCGGAGGTGCGCAGCAGGATGTGGCGCGCCCGCGTCTCGATGACCATGCCGTCGTCGGCCGCGGCCTGGCGCTGCAGCAGCTTGAGCACGTGGAAGCCGGCGCCGCTGCGCACGGGCGCCGCGGCGACCTGGCCGACCTCGAGGCCTCGCACGGCGTCGACAAACAGGTCGGGCAGCCGCTCCGGCGGGCGCAGCCCGAGCTCGCCGCCCCGCTCCCGGCTCGCGTCGTCGGACAGTTCGCGCGCCACCGCGGCGAAGTCCTCGCCGGCGCGCACGCGCGCCAGCGCCTGCTCGGCCCGCTGCCGGCGCTCGGCCAGCCGCGCGGCGTCGGCGCCGTCGGGCACCGCAACGAGGATCTGCGCGATGTTGACCTCCGCGTTGGCGCGCGCGGCGTCGCGCTCGGCCTGCAGCGCGCGGTCGACCTCGTCCTCGGTGACGACGATGCGCGCGATCACCTCCTGCTCGCGCGTGCGCTCCACCGCGATCTGGTCGCGCAGCTGGGCGCGGAAGCGCCCCATGTCCAGGCCCTCGATCTGCAGCCGCTCGCGCAGCTGGTCCAGGGTGAGCTGGTTCTGCGCCGCCACGCTCTGCACGGCGCGGTCGATCTCCGCGTCGTCGATGCGCCAGCCGAGGTCGCGGGCATGGGTGACGATCACGCGCTCCTCGATCAGCGACTGCAGCGCCTGCTCGCGCAGCGCGGCCGGGCCCGGCAGCGGCTGGCCCGCGCGCAGCGCGCCCTGGCGGATCAGCGCCTGGCGCCGGCCGAGCTCGACGGCGGTGACGAGCTCGCGGTTGACCACCGCCACGATGTGGTCGCCGGGCGTGGCCACCACGCGCGGCTCGGCCGCGCGCTGCGCCAGCGCCGGGCCGGCGGTGGCCAGCATCAGGGCCAGCGCCGAGAGCAGCTTCGGGGCCGTGCGAAGGCCGGCAATCGGGGCGTGGCGGGGCATGGGTGGTCGGGTCATGGCAGCAGGGGGGCGGCGCCGGCGGGCGCCTCGTCGTCTTCCCGCAGCAGGCGGTAGCCGGGGATATTGTCCTTCAGGACCTGCAGCGGGCTCGATCCGAGTCGCGACAGGCCCACGAGTTCCAGCTGCAGCATCAGCCGGGTCGTCGCCGCCGACAGGCCGGTGGACTGCCGCTCGGCCACCGCACGCAGGATCCAGCAGCCGGCGTCGTACTCGGTGCCGACCAGCGAATCGGTGATGCGGCTGTCGCGCATGCTGTAGTTGATGCGGCCCACGCCGTACCAGGTGCCGCGGCAGCCGCCACCCTGGCGAGGCGTGCCCTCCGCGGCGGCCGGCGGCGTGCTCAGCGGCCATTGCCAACCCAGCTCCACCTGCTCGCTGACGCCGCGCGCCAGCCGGTAGCGGGCACTGAAGGTGCGGAACGGCCCCGGGTGGTAGGCCGCGCCCAGGATGGAGCGCTGCAGGCGCCCGATGTCGGGGCTGTACTGCATGGCCGCGTCCAGCGTCCAGTGCGGCCACAGCTGGGTGGCACCGAACAGCAGCACGTCCGACAGCCGCTGGTCCTGCACCGGGCCGTCGACGCTGCCGTCGGGCTGCGGGGCCACGCGCTGGTCGCGAAAGCGGAAGCGCTGCACGATGCCGGCGCGCAGCAGCTCCGCACCGTTTCCGGCGTCCAGCAGGCGGCTGGTGGCGCCGGCGGTCAGCTCGTCGGCATCGGAGACGCGGTCGATGCCGGAGAAGGCGTTGGTGGCGTAGATCGAGCTGAGGTTGAAGTCCTTGCCGTGGGCATCGAAGTTGGGCAGCAGGTCCTGCCGGCGGTAGGGCGTGCGCACGTACAGCAGCCGCGGCTCCAGCGTCTGCCGCAGCGCACGGCCGAAGCCCTGCGTGTCACGCTCCAGCAGCAGGCCGGCGTCGAGCGAGAAGCTGCCGATCAGCCGCGCCGCGTCGCGCCGGCCGTCGGCCATCGGGGTGTCGGTGCGGTAGCTCGCGGCATTCAGCGCCAGCCGCGGCACGAGGCTGAAGCCGGCCTCGCGCCAGGGCCAGGACAGCTGCGCCAGCGCGTGCCAGCGCCAGCCCTCCAGGCGGTCGGCCTGCAGCAGGCGGCTGTCGTCGTCGGGGCGCTCGAAGCGGTTGAGCTCGGTCTCGAACCCCAGCTCCAGCGGGCCCAGCCAGCCACCCGCACCCTGCCCGGCCAGGCCCAGGCGTGGCCGGCGCGCATAGGGCGCGGCGATCGGCGCCTGGGCATCCTGCAGCACCTGCCAGTGCTGCACCTGGGCGTAGCCGCGCCCGGCCACCGGCCCCCATTGCAGCGGGCGGTCCAGCCGCGCGGCCGAGCCGAGCAGGCGCGGCGTGAGCAGCCCGTCGGGGCGCTGGAAATCCTTCCACCAGTCGTCGTCGGTCACGCGCAGGCCGTCCACGCGCAGCATGGCACCGCCCGGCAGGGCATGCCGGTGCTGCAGCGCGAGCAGGCCGCGCGTGCGGCCGGCCAGCCGGTCGTCGGGCAGCCACTGGGCATCCACCTCGCCGGCATGCGCCGGCGCCAGCCAGCGGAACTCGCCGTCCAGGCCGGCCCCGCGGCGCGTGATCACGCGCGGGGTCAGCGTCAGGTCACGGTCGGGGGCGAGGTTGGCGTACCAGGGCACCGACAGCTCCAGGCCGCTGCGGCTGTCCAGCCGCACGGTGGGCGGCAGCCAGCCGGTCTTGCGCTCGCCGGTCACCGGAAAGCTGAGCCGCGGCAGCGCCAGCAGCGTCACGCCCTGGAAGCGCAGCCGCCCCCCCTCGGCCCGCCCCTCGTTGGCGTCGAAGTCCATCGTGACCTCGCGCGCCTGCAGCTGCCAGTCGGGCTCCTCGCCCTCGGCCGGGCGGGGGCAGCTCGTGTAGCGCGCATCGGCCGCGGCCAGCCGCGTGCGGCTGGCGAAGTCGATGCGCGAGGCGTCACCGCGCGTGCCCAGCAGCGGGAACTCGAACGCCGGCGCGTCGAACCAGCCGCTGAAGTCGCGCACCTGCAGGTCCAGCGCGGTGCCGCTGAAGACCGCGCCCTCGCGCTCCACGCGCACCCCGCCCTGCGCGGCGGCCCGCCCGCTGCCGGGACGGTAGCTCAGCCGGTCGGCACGGATCAGCAGGCCGCCCTGGCGCAGCCGCACGTCGCCCTCGGCCACGGTCTCGCGGTCGGTGGTGACGGTCAGGCGGTCGGCGGTGAGTTCGACCGGCAGCGTCGCCGCGGACGACGCCGCGGGTGCGGGCTGGGGCGCGACGGCAGGCGCGGCCACGGCCGCCCCCGACGGGCCCGCCGCGCAGGCCAGCCAGGCGGCCAGCGCGAGCCGACGCGGGATGGGAACGGTGACCGACATTCGTAGAATGAATTATCCATGGCCCACGACCCCGCGCCGCCCTCTCCGGCCCCCCACCCGCCCGCCGCCGGCGCCCGCAGCGCGCAGATCCCCTGGGCCGACCCGGCGCGCCAGGCGGCCTTCGAGCGCTGGTTCGCCGCCATCGCGCCGGCGCACGGCCTGCAGCGCGACACGCTGGCCCCGGCCTCGGCCGATGCCAGCTTCCGCCGCTACTTCCGGGTGGGGGCCGCTGCCGGCTCGCGCATCGTGATGGACGCGCCGCCGCCGCAGGAGGACGTGCGCCCCTTCGTGCGCATGGCCCGGCGCATCGCCGCCGCCGGGCTCAACGCCCCGGCGGTGCTCGAGGCCGACGAGGCGCAGGGCTTCCTGCTGCTCGGCGACCTCGGCCGCGAGCTCTACCTGCACCGCCTGCAGCAGTGCGACGCCCCCGAGGCCGACCGGCTGATGCGCCAGGCGTTGCAGGCGCTGGTGCACTTCCAGCTGCACGTGCCCGCCGACGACCTGCCGCCCTACGACGAGGCCCTGCTCGCGCGCGAGCTGGCGCTGTTCCCGGAGTGGTGCGTGCAGCGCGAGTTCGGCATCGCCTGGGGCGAGCGGGAGCACGCCGCCTGGGCGCGCGTCTGCCGCGTGCTGATCGACAGCGCGCTGGCCCAGCCCGTGGTGGCGGTGCACCGCGACTGGATGCCGCGCAACCTGATGCTGGCCGAGCCCAACCCCGGCATCCTGGACTTCCAGGACGCGGTGCGCGGGCCGGTCACCTACGACGTGGCCTCGATGCTGCGCGACGCCTTCCTGTCCTGGGACGAGGAGCGCGAGATCGACTGGGCCGCGCGCTGGTGGGACCAGGCCCGCCGTGCCGGCGTGCCGCTGGGCGAGACGATGGCGCACGACTTCGGCGAGTTCTGGCGTGCGCTGGAGTGGATGGGCCTGCAGCGGCACCTCAAGGTGCTGGGCATCTTCTGCCGCCTGAAGCACCGCGACGGCAAGCCGGCCTACGCCGCCGACCTGCCGCGATTCTTCGCCTATGCCACGCGCGTGGCCAACCGCTACGGCCCTCTGCGCCCGCTGCTGCCGCTGCTGGCGCCGATGAGCGGCCAGGCCGTGGGCGAAGGCTTCACCTTCTAGAAGGCCCCCATGCCGTCGCTGCCCTGGGCGCACCTGCGCCCCACCGCCGTTCCCGACGCCGCGCCGCCCACCGGGCTGTGGGCCTTCTACTGGCACTTCATCCGCCAGTCGCGCGGGCTGTACGCCATGCTCTTCGTCACCGGCCTGGGCGTGGCGCTGGTGGACACCGTGATCCCGCTGTTCATCGACCGCCTGGTGCGGCTGATGGAGTCGGCCGACCGCGCGGCCGCGGTGCAGGAGGCGATGCCCATGCTGCTGGCGATGGGCGCGCTGGTGCTGCTGGGCCGGCCGCTGGTGCTGCTGGCCGACAGCGTGCTGCGCAACATCATCGTCGTGCCCGGCGTGACCAGCCTGATCCGCTGGCAGAGCCACTGGCACGTGGTGCGCCAGGGCTGGCCCTTCTTCCAGAACGACTTCGCCGGCCGCATCGCCAACCGCGTGATGCAGACCAGCAACGCGGTGCGCGAGAGCGTGGTCTCCAGCATCCGCGGCATCTGGTACATCGTGGCCTACGGCATCACCGCGCTGGTGCTGATGGCCGGCAGCGACTGGCGCCTGGCCGTGCCCACGCTGGCCTGGTTTGCCGGCTACGTGCTCTTCCTGCGCCACTTCGTGCCCCGCGTGCGCGACCTGTCCAAGGCCAGCAGCGAGCTGCGCAGCAAGGTCATGGGCCGCGTGGTGGACAGCTACACCAACATCCTCACCGTCAAGCTGTTCGCCCGCGCGCGCGACGAGGACGCCTACGTGCGCGAGGTCATCGACGAGCACACCGGCGCGATGCGCGCGCACATGGTGCTGATCACGCGCTTCATGACCACGCTGTCGGTGCTCAACGCGCTGCTGCTGGTGGGCACCGGCGCCATCGGCGTGTGGCTGTGGCAGGCCGGCACCATCGACGCCGGCACCGTGGCCACCGCGCTGCCGCTGGCCTGGACGATCGCCAACGTCGCCGGCTGGGTGAGCTGGGAGGTGACCGGCATCTTCGAGAACATCGGCGTCGTGCAGGAGGGCATGGAGACCATCGCCGTGCCGCACGCGATGACCGACACCCCCGGCGCGCGCGCGCTGGCGGTGCCGCCGCCGCCGCAGGGCGGGGCCATCCGCTTCGAGCACCTCACGCACACCTACGGCCGCAGCGACGGCAAGCGCGTGCTCGACGACTTCGACCTCGCCATCCGCCCCGGCGAGCGGGTGGGCCTGGTGGGCCGCTCCGGTGCGGGCAAGAGCACGCTGGTGAACCTGCTGCTGCGCTTCCACGACGTGGAGCAGGGCGCCATCCGCATCGACGGCCAGGACATCCGCGGCGTCACGCAGGAGAGCCTGCGCGCGGCCATCGGCATGGTCACGCAGGACACCTCGCTGCTGCACCGCTCGATCGCCGAGAACATCCGCTACGGCCGGCCCGACGCGACGATGGACGACGTGGTGGCCGCGGCGCGCAAGGCGCAGGCGCACGACTTCATCCTCGGCCTGCAGGACTGGCAGGGGCGCACCGGCTACGACGCCCACGTCGGCGAGCGCGGCGTCAAGCTCAGCGGCGGGCAGCGCCAGCGCATCAGCATCGCGCGCGTGGTGCTGAAGGACGCCCCCATCCTGATCCTGGACGAGGCCACCAGCGCGCTGGACAGCGAGGTCGAGCGCGCCATCCAGGACCAGCTGCTCGGCCTGATGGAGGGCAAGACCGTGATCGCGATCGCGCACCGCCTCTCCACCATCGCGCGCATGGACCGGCTGGTGGTGATGGACGCCGGCCGCATCGTCGAGACCGGCACGCATGCCGAGCTGCTGGCGCTCAGGGGCCACTACGCCGCGCTGTGGGCGCACCAGAGCGGCGGCTTCCTCGGCGACGACTGACCCGGCCCGGTCCGGACCCGGCGGCATGCCCGCGCCGTAACATCCGCCGGCCATGAGCGAGCCCCCCGCCCACGCCGCCGCCATCGCCGCGCTGAACGCCCAGCGCGGCGTGCTCGGCGATGCCGCGGTGGATGCGGCCATCACGGCGCTGCGTGCCGCCGCGCCCGCGCCGGCCGCTCCGGCCGCCCCGCCGGCGGCCGCGGTGCCGGCACCGGCCGCGGCCCCCCGGCTGCGCCAGGCCAGCATCCTGTTCGCCGACGTCGTCGGCTCCACCGCGCTGCTGCAGCACCTGCCGGCCGACGAGGCCCTGGCCGTCGTGTCGCAGGCGCTGGCGCACTTCGCGGCGGCCGTGCGCGCCGAGGGGGGCGAGGTGCTGCGCTTCACCGGCGACGGGCTGAAGGCCGCGTTCGGCACCCGGCCCGGGCACGAGGACCAGGCCGAGGCCGCGGTGCGCGCCGGGCTGGCCATCGTGCAGGCCGCCGCCGCGCATGGCGCACGCCTGCGCGCCTCGCACGGCCTGCAGGACTTCGGCGTCCGCGTCGGCGTGCACACCGGGCCGGTGGTGCTGGGCGGCGGCGTCGAGGCCGACCGCAGCGCGATGGGGCATGCGGTGCACCTGGCGGCACGCCTGGAGCAGGCGGCGCCGGTGGGCCGGCTGCGTATCAGCCACGAGACCTGGGCGCAGGTGCGCGGGCTCTTCCGCGTCGAGCCGCAGCCGCCGCTGGTGGTCAAGGGCCACGACGAACCGCTGATCACCTACCTCGTCGACGCGGCCCTGCCCGACCCGGAACGCGCCCCCCGGCGCGGCCTGGAGCACGTGACACCACCGATGATCGGGCGCGACGCCGAGCTCGCCGCGCTGCGCCACCGGCTGGGCGCCGGGGCGGACGGGGCGCCGCCGGTGGCCTGGGTGATCGCCGAAGCCGGCGTCGGCAAGTCGCGCCTGCGCCGGGAGCTGGCCGCCGTGCTCGGCGGCACCCAGTGGCACGCACGGGCGCACCCGGCCGGGGCGCTGCAGCCCTTCGGCCTGCTGCGCCAGCTGGTGGTGCGCGGCATCGGCCTGGCCGACGACCTGCCGGCCGAGGCGGCCCGCGCGCGGCTGGTGGACGCCCTGGCGCCGCGCCTCGGGCCCGACGGGGCCACGCAGGCCATGCGCCTGGGCCACCTGCTGGGCCTGGACTTCGGCGCCGAGCCGGCGGTGCAGGCGCTGCGCGGCCGCGAGCTGCGCACGGCCAGCCTCGCGGCACTCGCGGCGCTGCTGGCACCGGCCGCGCTCGTGGTGCTGGACGACCTGCACTGGGCCGACGCCGAATCGCTGGCCGTGGTGCGCGAGCTGGCCGAGGGCGGCCGCGTGCGCCTGCTGCTGCTGGCCCGCCCCCCGCTGGCCGAGCGCGAGCCGGCGCTCGTGGCGCCGCCGGCCCTGGTGCTGCGCCTGGCCCCGCTGGCCGGGGCCGACGGCCACCGCCTGGCCGACGCGCTGCTCGCACCGCTGGATGCGCCGGCCCCGGCGCTGCACGCGCTGCTGGTGCAGCGTGCCGCCGGCAACCCGTTCTTCATGGAAGAGCTGGTGCGCATGCTGATCGACGACGGCGTCATCGACGCCGCCGCACGGCCCTGGCGGCTGGACGAGGCGCGGCTGCAGGCCTCGCGCGTGCCCGGCACGCTGGTCGGCGTGCTGCAGGCCCGGCTGGACGCGCTGCCGGCCGACACCCTGGCGGCCTTGCAGCAGGCCAGCATCGTCGGCCCGGTGTTCTGGGACGAGGCGCTGGCGGCGCTGGACGCGACGGCCCCGGCCGCGCTGCCCGACCTGCGGCGGCGCGCCGTGGTGGTGGACCGCGACGCCAGCGCCATCGCCGGGGCCGCCGAGCTGGCCTTCCAGCACCCGCTGCTGCACGACGTGACCTACGGTACCGTGCTCGGCAGCGTGAAGCGCGAGGGGCACGCGCGCGCGGCCCGGTGGCTGGCCGGGCGCATGGGCGACCGTGCCGGCGAGTTCCTCGCCGTCGCCGCCGACCACTTCGAGCGCGCCGGCGACAGCGCGATGGCGCTGGAGTACTACGAGCGTGCGCGCGACGAGGCCACCGCCCGGTTCGCGCAGCAGGCAGTGCTGGGGCTGCTGGAGCGCATGCTGGCCCAGCCGGCGCTGACGTCGATCCGCTACCGCTACAAGCTGCTGACGCAGCGCTTCAACGCGCTGGAGTTCCTGGGCCGGCACGCCGAGGGCATCGAGGCGCTGCAGGCCATGACCGCCCACGCCGAGGCCTGTGACGACGATGCCATGCGGGCCGACGTGACCACCGCGCGCATGCTGCGCGCCGACCACGACGGCCGGCCCGGCGAGGCCCGCACGCTGGCGGCGCAGGCGCTGGCGCTGGCCGCCCGCTGCCCGACCGCCCATGCGGCCTCGGCGGCGACGCTGGCGCACGGCGAGCTGGCCTGGCTGGCGCTGGAGCAGCAGGACTTCGAGACCGTGCGCCAGCAGCTCGCGCTGGCCTTCGTGCAGGCGCGGCGCGCCGCCACCGTGCCGGCGCGCGAGGGTGGCTACGAGGCCTACGAACTGCAGCTGCGCGTGATCGAGATCGACGCCTGGCACCGCCAGGAGCGCCCGCTCGAGGCCCTGCACTCGGCCGAGGCGGCGCTGCAGGCGCTGGCGGCCATGGGCCGGCCCTACCTGTACGACCGCGTCAACCTGACGCTGCAGCGCGCTGCGGCGCAGCGCAAGCTGGGCATGCTCGATGCGGCCCGCGCCGAGGCCGAGGCGGCGCTGGCGCTGGCCGAGCGCATGCAGGCCCCGCGGCTGATCACCTCCGCGCTGCTGAACGCCGCCGAGGCCGCGCTGGATGCCGGGGCGCTGGACGAGGCCGAGGCCCGGGTCGAGCGCCTGGCCCGGGAGGCGGCCGCGCCGTCGCAGGTGGTGATGCGGCCGGTGGTGTCGCGCCTGCGCGCCGAGCTGGCCGAGGCGCACGCCCGGCACGCCGACGCCGCGGCCGCCTGGGACGACGCCGCCACGCAGTACGAGGCCCAGTCGCGCGCGCCGGAGGCGCTGCAGGCACGCGCCCGCGCCGCCGCGCAGCGGCATGTGCTCGGCCATGACGTGCTCGGCGAGGTGAAGACCCTGCTCGCCCAGGCCCGGGCCGACGGCCGGGCGCACTGGATGGCCCTGTCGCCGCTGGCGCTGCGCGCCTGCCATGCCGTGCTGGCCGCCGCCGGCGACCCCGAGGCCGGCTCGCTGGCCGCGGCCCTGCAGGCGCGGCTGGCGGCCCAGCTGGCGCAGTTCCCGGCCGACGACCCGAGGCGCGTGTCGCTGCAGGCGCACGTGCGCGCATGGCGCGGGCTGGCCCCGGCGCCATGAGTGCAGGCGGGGGATGGGGCGGCGAGCTGCGCGGCGCGCTCAATGCGCTGGCCGCGATGCTGCCGCTGGTGCTCACCTACGGCTTCATCGCCCTCGGCCCGCTGGGCCCGGCGGCCGAGCAGGCCGGGCTGTCGGGCGCCGTGCTCGCGGTGGCCGGCGGCGGCCTGCTGTTCGCGCTGCTGAACCGCCAGGTGCTGTCCGGCGTCTCGCCCAGCGCCAGCACCTGCCTGATCCTCGGTGCCGCCGTGCTGCAGTGGTCTCGCGACCCGGCGCTGGCCGGCCAGGCGCCGGCCGTGCTGGCGCTGGCCGCGGCCTCGGTGGCCGGGGCCGGGGCGCTGATGCTGGCCTTCGGCCTGCTGCACGCCGGGCGACTGGTGCGCTACGTGCCGCACCCGGTGCTGGCCGGGTTCATGAACGGGGTGGCGGTGCTGCTGCTGCTGTCGCAGCTGGCCCCGGCGCTGGGCCTGCCGGTCGACCGGCTGGCGCGCGAGGGCTGGCCCGCGCTGGCCGACGGCAGCCTGGCCTCGCTGGCGGTGGCGCTGGCCACGCTGGCCCTGGCCCTGGCGGTGGCCAGCGCGGCGCCGCGCTGGCCGGCCGCCCTGGTGGCGCTGCTGGTGGGCGCCGCGGCGGTGCTGGGCGCGCAGGCCTTCGGGTGGCTGGGCGGGCTGCAGCCCCTCGGGGCACTGCAGGCGCCGGCGCCGGCGCCGGCCACGCTGGCGCCGCTGGCCTCGGCCTCGGGCTGGGCGCTGCTGCAGGCCCAGGCCGGCGGCGTGGCGACCACGGCGCTGCTGCTGGCGCTGGTGGGCACGCTGGAGTCGGTGCTCAACCTGGCGGCGGTGGATGGGGTGCTGAACCAGCGCTCCGACCCCGACCGCCTGCTGCGCGGGCTGGGCCTGTGCAACCTGCTGCTCGGGCCGCTGGGCGCGCTGCCGGTGGTGCACATGCGGCTGCGCGCCATGGCCGCGGTGTCGGCCGGCGGGCGGGGCTGGCCCAGCGGCGTGCTGTCCAGCGCCGGGATCGCGCTGGTCTTCGTGGCCGGCCTGCCGCTGCTGGCGGCGTGCCCGCGCGCGGTGACCGCCGGCGTGGTCATGATGCTGGCCTGGACGCTGGTGGACCGCTGGTCGCTGGGCCTGCTGCGCCACGACGGCGGCGACGGCGCCGAGCGATGGCGGGCGCTGGGCGTGGTGGTGGCGGTGTGCGCGGTGACCGTGGTGTGGGGCATCGGCGCCGGCGTGGTGCTGGGCGTGCTGCTGTCCTTCGTACTGCTGGTGATGGCGCTCAACCGCTCCCTGGTGCGCAGCCGGGCCAGCGCCGCCGTGCACCCGAGCCGCCGGCTCTACGCGCCGGCGCAGGCACGGTGGCTGGCCGGCGCGCGGCCCGCCATCGAGTGGGTGGAGCTGGACGGCCCGCTGTTCTTCGGCAACCTGGAGCGCCTGCAGCGCGAGCTGGAGCCGCTGTTCGGCGCCGGCCGGCGCGAGGTGGTGCTGGACCTGCGCCGCGTGGCCACGCTGGACGCCTCGGCCGCGGTGGCGCTGGCGCGCTGGCGGGCGCTGGCGCGGGCCCAGGGCGTGCAGCTGCGCCTGGCCGGCGTCACGCCCGACAACCGCCACGGCCGCACGCTGGCGGCGCACGGCCAGCTGGCGCCCTGGCAGTCCGAACCCGGCCTGCTGCACGCCGACGCCGACCATGCCATCGAGGCGGCCGAGGTGGCCGCGCTCGTGCAGGCCGGGCTGCCGGCGACGCCCCCACCCTGTGCGCTGGCGGACTGTGCGCTGTTCGAGGACCTGGGCGCGTCGGACCTGCAGGCGCTGGCCGCGCGCATGCCGGTGCGCACGCTGGCGGCGGGCGAGCGCCTGTTCGCGCAAGGGGATGCCGGCGATGCGCTCTACGTCATCACGGCCGGCTCGGTGAGCGTGCGCGACCCGGCCACCGGCCAGCGCTTCGTCAGCTTTCCGGCCGGCATGTGCTTCGGCGAGACCGCGGTGCTCGACCCGCAGGGCCGCACCGCGGATGCGGTGGCCGACGAGCCCAGCGTCGTGCACACGCTGGACCTCGCGCTGCTGGCGGCGCTGGAGCACGAGGCGCCCCAGGTGGCCTCGCGGCTGCACCGCAACCTCGCGCGCCACCTGTCGCGGCGCCTGCGCGAGGCCGCCGCGGCCTGGCGGGTGGCGGCCGGCTGAAGGCGGCCGGCCGGGGCAGGGGCAGGCACGCGCCCGCCGGCTCCGGCCCGGCCTCGGGGTCAGTTCGGCAGCACCACGCTGTCGATGACGTGGATGACGCCGTTGCTGGCCACGATGTCGGTCTTCACGACGTTGGCCGCGTCGACCTTCACGCCGCCGGCGGTGGTCACCGTCAGCGTGGTGCCCTGCACCGTCTTCACCTCGCCGGCCTTGACGTCGGCGGCCATCACCTTGCCCGGCACCACGTGGTAGGTGAGCACGGCGGTGAGCTTGGCCTTGTCCTTCAGCAGCGCATCGAGCTGGGCCTTGGGGATCTTGGCGAAGGCCTCGTCGGTGGGCGCGAACACGGTGAACGGGCCGGGCCCCTTCAGCGTCTCGATCAGGCCCGCGGCCTGCAGCGCGGTGGCCAGCGTCTTGAAGCTGCCGGCGGCCACGGCGGTGTCGACGATGTCCTTGGCCTGCGCGGCCAGGCCGAACGCGGCCAGGGCCGCGGCGATCACGAACTTCTTCATGGCTTCACTCCTGTGGGAGGGTTGGGGGGAAACGCAGTGGATGGGCGGGGGGCCGTGCGGCGTGCCCGGTCAGGCCGCCGGCAGGATCACGCGGTCGATCACGTGGATCACGCCGTTGCTGGCCAGCACGTCGGTGGCGACGATGTTCGCGATGCGGCCCGCGCCGTCGGTGATCACGAGGTTGGCGTCGACGCTGAAGGTGCCGCCCTGCAGCGTGGCGATGTCGGCACCCACCGGCACCTCGGCCGCCAGCACACGGCCCGGCACCACGTGGTAGGTGAGCACGGCGGTCAGCAGCGCGGTGTCGGACAGCAGCGCCTCGGCGCTCACGCCGAGCTCGGCCAGCAGCGCCGCGAAGGCGTCGTCGGTGGGCGCGAACACGGTGAACGGGCCGGGGGCCGACAGCGCGTCCACCAGGCCGGCGGCCACCACCGCCTGCACCAGGATGCCGAAGCCCGGGGTGGCGATGGCGGTCTCGACCACGGTCTTGTCGGCCGGCAGCAGCACGCGGTCGATCTTGTGGATGACGCCGTTGCTGGCGCTGATGTCGGCGGCCACCACGCGCGCCGTCCGGTTGCGGCCATCCACCAGGCCCAGGCCGCCACCGGTGGCCACCGGCTTGACGATGCCGCCCTGCAGCGTCGTGACCGCACGGCCCACCGGCACGTCGGCGGCGCGCACCTCGGCGCCCAGCACGTGCGTGGTCAGCACCGCGGTCAGCAGCTCGGTGTTGCCGAACACCGCGTCCTTGGTGGTGCCCAGCTCGGTCAGCAGCGCGCCGAAGGCGGCGTTGGTGGGTGCGAACAGCGTGAAGGGCCCGCTGCCGCTCAGCGCGCCCTCCAGCCCGGCGGCGCGCACGGCCTCCAGCAGCAGCGACAGGTCGGCATCCAGTTCGAGTGCCTCGATCAGATCGGGCGTGCTGTCGCCGCCGCAGGCGGTCAGCAGGACCGCGGAGCTGGCGGCCAGCAGCAGGTGTCGGCGTTGCATCGGAAGGTTCTCCTGGCGTTCGGGGTGAAGAACGGCGGCAACGTGCCACCGCAACCCGACCAGTGTGAACCGATTGGTATTCCTGTTGTACCGTGCGGTTTTTAATGAAACCTGATCGTTTAAGTCAGAAATGCGAACGGGGCCCGCAGGCCCCGTGTTCACCGGCCCGGCGGGCGCTCAGGGGCAGGCGGCGATCACCTGCGCCACCGCGGCGGTGAGCTTCTTCGCGTAGGGCACGTGCAGGAACTCGTTGGGGCCGTGGGCGTTGCTCTTCGGGCCCAGCACGCCGCAGACCATCATCTGCGCGGCCGGGAAGCCCTGCTGCAGCATGCTCATCAGCGGGATGGTGCCGCCCTGGCCGATGTAGCCGCAGGGCGCGCCGAAGTGCGCGCGGGACGCCGCGTTCAGCGCCTGCTCCAGCCAGGGCGACAGCTCGGGGGCGTTCCAGCCGGTGGCGCCCAGCGCACCGGCGCGGCCGTCGGGGTGGAAGGTGACCTTGGCGTTGTAGGGCGCGTTGTCCTCCAGCAGCGCCTTCAGCCGCACGCTGGCAGCGTGGCCGTCCACCAGCGGCGGCAGGCGCAGGCTGAGCTTGAAGGCGGTGTGCGGGCGCAGCACGTTGCCGGCGTTGTTCAGCGCCGGGAAGCCGTCGACGCCGGTGACGCTGAGCGTGGGGCGCCAGGTGCGGCGCAGCAGCCCCTCCACCGGGTCGGTGGTGGTGGGCAGCACCGGGCCGCCGTCGGCGCCGCAGGCCCAGGGCATGCGCTTCCAGACCTCGTCGCCCAGGATGGCGGCGGTGGCCCGGGCCTGCTCCAGCCGCGAGCCGGGGATCTCGCAGTGGAAGAAGCCGGGCAGCAGGTGGCCGGTCTCGGCGTCCTCCAGCCGGTCGAGCACCTGGCGCAGGATGCGGAAGCTGCTGGGCACCAGGCCGCTGGCGTCACCGCTGTGGATGCCCTCGGTCAGCACCTCCACCTTGAGCACGCCGCTGACCATGCCGCGCAGGCTGGTGGTGAGCCAGAGCTGGTCGTAGTTGCCGGCGCCGCTGTCGAGGCAGACCACCAGGCCGACGTTGCCCAGCCGCGGGCGCAGCGCGTCCAGGTAGGCCGGCAGGTCGTGCGAGCCGCTCTCCTCGCAGGTCTCGATCAGGCCCACGCAGCGCGGGTGCGGCAGGCCCTGGGCCTGCAGCGCCTCGATGGCGCTGATGGCGGCGTAGACGGCGTAGCCGTCGTCGGCACCGCCCCGGCCGTAGAGCAGGCCGTCCTCGTACTTGGGCGTCCACGGGCCGAGGTCGCGCCGCCAGCCGGTGAACTCCGGCTGCTTGTCGAGGTGGCCGTAGAGCAGCACGGTGTCCGACGCATCGGGCCGGGTGGCCGGGACCTCGAAGAAGATCACCGGCGTGCGCCCCTCCAGGCGGATGACCTCCAGGCGCAGGCCGGGCACGCGGCGCGACTCGACCCACAGCGCGGCGTCGCGCACCACGCGGTCGATCAGGCCGTGGCTGGCCCAGTCGGCGTCGAACATCGGGCTCTTGGCCGGCACCGCGATGTAGTCGGTCAGCGCGGGCACGATGCGCTCGTCCCAGGCGGCGTCGGCAAAGCGGCCGATCGCGCTGGCTTCGTCGGGCTGCAGGGGCAGGTTCGGGTCGCGGGCGTTCATCCGGGGGTCTCCTTCACGGGTGCGTCATGGTGTCACGGCCGGCCGCCAGCGGCCCAGCCAGCCGGTCAGCTCGGCCAGCACCTCGGCCCGCTCCGGCTCGTTGAAGATCTCGTGCGCCAGGCCCTCGAAGGCGCGGTGCTGCACCACCGCCGGCGGCGCCGCCGCGGCAAAGGCCGCCGCGCCCGCCGGCGCCACGCAGCGGTCGGCCCCGGCCCACATCAGCAGCGTGGGCACGCGCCAGCGCGCAGCGGCGGCCACCACGGCCGGCCCTTCGTCGACGATGAAGCGCGCCAGGCGCGCGGTGATGCGGTCGTGCACCTGCGGGTCGGCCATGTAGTCGCGCACGGTCTGCGGGTCGCGCGACACCCACTCCGGCTTCAGGCCGTTGGGCATCGGGCGGTCGGGCATCAGGCGCTCGCCGGCCCACAGCTGCGCGCGCTGCGCCGGGCCGAGGCCGGCGTCCAGCGCCGGCGAGGACATGACCAGCGCATCCACCGGGCGCGCCCAGGGCGCAGGCCGCGCGCTCAGCCCCTCGGCCACGAAACGGCCGGCCACCAGGCCACCCATGCTGTGGCCCAGCAGCAGCAGCGGCAGCGGCCCGGCCGCCGGGCCGGCGCGCAGGTGGTCGATCACCTCGGCGAGGTCGGCGCACAGCGCGTCGTGCCGCGGCAGCGCACCGCGCGCGCCGTCGCTGCCGCCGTGGCCGCGGTGGTCGTGGCCGTGCGCCGCCCAGCCGGCCGCGGCCAGCGCCTGCGCCACATGGGCGTAGCGCCCGCCGTGTTCACCCAGCCCATGCACGATCAGCGCATGGCCCACGGGCTGTGCGGGGGACGGCCAGCGGCGCAGCCGCAGCCGCGTGCCGTCGGCCAGCGTCAGGCTGTCCAGGCTTTCCATGGGCGGCATTGGAGCACGGCACCGCTATGCTGGCCGCCATGACGAACGACTACTTCCACGTCGACACGCCCTCGCCCGGCATCGCCCACCTGCAGCTGAACCGGCCCGAGCGGCTGAACACGCTGGCGCCGGGCTTCTTCCGCGCGCTGCGCGACACCGTGCAGGCCCTGGACGACGAGGGCGCCACGCGGGTGCTGCTCATCTCGTCCACCGGCCGCCATTTCAGCGCCGGCATGGCGCTGGAGGTGTTCGACGCCGGCAGCCTGGCGGCGATGCTGGACACCGGCAGCGCGCGGCGGCGGCTGGCCTTCCAGGACGGCCTGCGCCGGCTGATGCAGACGCTGGACGTGCTGGAGGCGGCGCGCTTCCCGGTGGTGTGCGCGGTGCAGGGCGGCTGCGTGGGCGGCGCGCTGGACCTGGCCGCGGCCTGCGACATCCGCGTGGCGGCGGCCGATGCCTTCTTCACGGTGCAGGAGATCCACATCGGCATGGCGGCCGACCTGGGCGTGCTGCAGCGCCTGCCGCGCATCGTGCCGCCCGGGGTGGCGCGGCAGATGGCCTACACCGGCGAGCGCGTGGGGGCGGAGCGTGCGCTGGCCATCGGCCTGGTCAATGCGGTGCTGCCCGACGCCGAGGCGCTGCAGGCGCATGCACTGGCCCTGGCGCGGCAGATCGCGGAGAAGTCGCCGCTGGCGGTGGCCGGCAGCAAGCGGGCGCTGAACTACGCGGTGGACCACCCCACCCACGAGGCGCTGGCGCAGATGACGCTGCTGCAGAGCGCGATCTTCGACCACGGCGAGATGCAGCGCGCCATCGCCGGCTGGAAGGCCAAGACCGCCGCCGACTTCGAGCCGCTGGGCCCGATCCCGCCGGTCTGACCCGGCCCGTCGACGCCGGGCCTGGCCGGGGCCTTCAGGCGGGCTGCGCGTCGCGCGCGGCCTGCACGTCCTGCGCCAGCGGCTGGTCGTGGCTGCGCGCCGCCTCGCGCCAGGCGGCGTCGAAATGCGCGGCGGCCTCGGCGTGGCGGCCGGCGGCGCGGTCGAGCAGCCCGCGCACCAGGCAGACGCGGCCGGCGTCGCGCACGTTGCCGGTGCGCTGGGCGAGGGCCTGCGCCTGCGCCAGCAGGCCGCGCGCCGCCTCGGTGTCGCCCAGCCGCAGCCGGGCCTCGGCCAGCCGGGTCAGGGCGGTGCATTCCAGCGCGCGGTCCTCGGTGCGCGAGGCGGCCGCGAAGGCCAGTTCCAGGTGCCGCACGGCCAGGGCGGGGTCGCCGTCCATCAGGGCGGTGACGCCCAGCCCGGCCTCGGCATAGGCCATCGCACGCACCAGGCCCGCATCGCGCGCCAGGCGCAGGCTGTCCTCGTGCAGCGCCCGCGCCTCGCGCAGCCGGCCCAGCGCACGCAGGGCGATCGCCTGGTTGCCGGCCGACAAGGCCACGCCGCCGACATCGCCCAGGGCCTCGCGCAGCGCGCGGCACTGCGCATGGGTGGCCAGGGCCTGCTCGTGGCGCCCTCGGTTGCCCAGGGCGTTGCCCAGCAGGTTCAGCGCCTCGGCCTCGCCGGCGCGGTCGCCGAGGGCGCGCATGGCCTCGATGCAGCGCTGCAGCGTGGCCAGCTCGGCCTCCGGCTCGCGCGCCAGGATGTGGTCGCACAGCGCCAGCCGCAGCGTGGCCCAGGCCTGCCCCGGGCGGTCGTCGCGCGCCGTGGCCAGCCCCAGCGCGCGCACCGCGGCCCCGCGGGCCTGCCGGGTGTCGGCGTGGCGCAGCCGCCAGGCGCGCTCGATCAGCTGCGCAATGTCTTCGTGCGTGGAACGCCTGGTCCCGTCGTCGGCCATGCACGCCTCCCGGTGGGGCCCCGCCGCCCGCGGCACGGCCCAGCGGTCAGCATAGCCTGTGCCGACGGCCGACGCACGGGCCTGCGGCCGCGCCGTCATCCGGCAGCGGCGATCTTGAACACGCGCACCACCTCCGCCAGCTGCGCAGCCTGCTGGCGCAGGCTCTCCGAGGCCGAGGCGCTCTGGTCCACCAGCGCGGCGTTCTGCTGCGTCACGCGGTCGATGCGCGAGACCGCGTCGCCCACCTGGCCGATGCCCTCGCGCTGCGCCAGCGTGGCGCTGGAAATGCGCGCGATCAGGCCGGAGACCTCGCGCACCTGGCCGACGATGCCCTCCATGGCCTGCCCGGCATCGGACACCAGGCGCGAGCCGTTCTCCACCTTGTCCATGCTGCTGCCGATCAGCGACTTGATCTGGCGCGCCGCCTCGGCGCTGCGCTGCGCGAGCTGGCGCACCTCGCCGGCCACCACCGCGAAGCCGCGGCCCTGCTCGCCGGCGCGCGCGGC
>VFQM010001265.1_pt1 | contig 22883 bp, 19 predicted proteins | sample 3512391 | NCBI WGS metagenome assembly VFQM01 (sample SAMN10412369, study PRJNA504923) | tailings metagenome | isolation source: Replicate 1 from Balatoc abandoned mine | place: Philippines | reverse complement strand
AGTAGCTTCTGTAAAAACCGTTCATCAGCATGAACTAAGAGAAGACATAAAAGCACAAATTATACTTGGGAATACCTATCATCTTTACTTAAGACCAGGCATGGAAATCATGCAAGAAGCAGGTGGCTTGCATCAATTTATGAATTGGGAAAAACCCATTCTTACCGATTCTGGTGGTTATCAGGTTTTTTCACTTTCTTCGAGCAGAAAAATGACAGAAGAAGGCGTGAAATTCAAGTCGCATATTGATGGAAGTTATCATTTCATTTCTCCAGAAAAATCTATGGAAATTCAGCGTCAGATTGGAGCAGATATTTTCATGGCTTTTGATGAATGTACGCCTTATCCTTGCGAATACAATCAAGCAAAACTCTCAATGGAACTTACACATCGTTGGTTAAAAAGATGTATTGATTGGACTAATGAAAACAAAGAAATTTACGGTCATAAACAGCATCTTTTCCCAATTGTTCAGGGTTCTACATATTCTGATTTGAGAAAAATTTCAGCAGAAGTAATTTCTGAAGCTGGAGCTGATGGAAATGCGATTGGTGGACTTTCAGTAGGTGAACCAGAAGAGGAAATGTACAGAATTACAGATGAGGTAACCGATATTTTGCCAAAAGATAAGCCGAGATATTTAATGGGAGTTGGTACACCTTGGAACATTATCGAAAGCATTGGTTTGGGAATTGATATGATGGATTGTGTAATGCCTACCAGAAATGCCAGAAACGCGATGCTTTTCACTTGGCAAGGCGTAATGAACATGAAAAATAAAAAATGGGAAAAAGATTTTTCTCCATTAGATGAGTTTGGGACGAGTTATGTAGATAGAGATTATTCTAAAGCGTATGTTCGTCATTTATTTGTAGCCAAAGAATATTTAGCAAAACAGATTGCTTCTATTCATAATTTAGCATTTTATTTAGATTTGGTAAAAGTTGCTAGAGAGCACATTATTGCTGGAGATTTCTACGAGTGGAAAGAACAAATCATTCCACAGTTGAAGCAAAGACTTTAAAAACAATTTCGTAGTTTTATAATTGAACGATTTTAGAATTCAATGAAAATTTTAGACAGATACATCCTTAAAAAATACTTAGGAACTCTTGCTTTCATGCTGGTGTTGCTTTCTGTGATCATTGTTGTGATAGATGTACAAGCAAAATCTCCCAGAATTGAGAGTAATGGTTTTACGGTAGGCTATTTTTTGATAAATTTCTACCCATTTTTGATGGTGTATTATCTGATTACATTCTTTTCAATCTTGGTTTTTATTTCGGTAATTTATTTTACTTCTAGAATTGCAAATAATACAGAAATTGTAGCCTACATCAGTAGTGGTGCGAGTTTTCACCGTTTTGCGAAACCGTATCTTATTGCTGCGCTCATTATTGCCACGGCAATTCTTGCAGTGAACCATTTTATTTTGCCTTGGTCTAATATCAAGAAAAATAAATTAGAAATCTATACCATGAACACCACGAACCGTGAAAAATTTACGGCAAATGCACAGATTTCTACTCAATTAAATCCTCAGGAATATATTTTTATCAATAGTTATAACCGCCAAATGAACAGAGGTTCTGGTTACCTGTATCAGAAATTTGATAAAAATAAAAAGCTGCTTTATCAAATTAATGCTATGGAAATTTATTGGGACGAAAAAAAGAAAAACTTCGTTATCAGTAATTATTTAGAAAAAAGAATTGATAAAAACGACCACGAAATCTTGACGAATGGTGATACCAAAACACAAGATTTCAAACATTCACCAGAAGAATTATTCCCGAATGAATTATTGGGTCAAAATAAAACCACCCCAGATTTAATTAATTTCATCGAAAGAGAGAAGGAAAAAGGAAATAGCAATATCAATGCTTATCTCAATGAACTTCATCAGCGAACTGCGATGCCAGTTTCTATTATTATTCTTACTTTTTTAGCGCTTTCGCTTTCTTCGCAGAAAAAAAGAGGAGGTCTGGGAATGAATTTAGCCATCGGAATTTCATTGGCATTCGTTTTTGTATTCTCATTTGAAGTGCTCAAAATTGTAGCATCTGGTAATAATTCTATTCCGCCACTTTTGGCGATGTGGTTGCCGAATATTGTTTTCGGAGCATTAGCATTTTACCTTTACATGAAGAGAGCTAATCAATAAAGCAGTTCAATTTCTTTGTGGAAAAATTTTTGTAAACCTTCATTTTCTAGGTCAATCCAAATATAACCATTTTCGTCTACATTTTGAATTATGCCATTTTGTCGCATCTCGTTTTTTTCAAAAACAGAAACTTCATTTTTGCGATAAAGATGTAGATGATACAATTCTAAAATATTATTGGGAATTTCTTTTTGAACCAAATGTTCAAATAAATATTGATGAAGGCTTTCTGTAAAGGCTTTCAGCTCAAAAGACAGTCTTGTTTGGCTAAGAATAGAACCTGCTTTTGGCAGATTTTTAAAATTTTCTTGAAGAATATTAATGCCAATTCCCACCACGAAATAATTTTTATTCTTCTCGAAAAGCATTCCGCATATTTTTTTGTTTTTGAGAATCAAATCATTGGGCCATTTAATTTTAACCTCGGTTTTTGTCAAATTGGCAATAAAATCTCTCACAAGAATTGCGGTATAGAAATTGAAGCAAGTATCAGAAACATTTATATTTTTAGTTTTTAGAGCAAATGAATAGGCGAGGTTTTCCTCGGGTAAGTTTTCCCAAGAATTTCCGTACTGTCCTCTTCCTTTGGTTTGATTAAAGGTATGAATCGCTAAAAAATCTTCAGAAAGATAATGCTGATTGAGAAAATCTATAAGCTCATCTTGCGTAGAAGCACAATTATTGAAGTAAATTAGACTGTTCATTTAACAAAACTTTAAGTAACCTTAATCACCAAAAACTGAATAAAAAACAATAAATTTGCAATTAAACATATATTTTTGAATGAGTAAAAATACAGAAAAAGAAGCATTAATCGCTAAAATTGTTGATGCAATACAAGACACAAAAGGTGAAGACATTAAAATACTAGACCTTACTAAAATAGAAAATTCTGTGGCAGATTATTTCGTGATTTGTAGTGGTAATTCTAATACGCAAGTATCTTCTATCGCAGGAAATGTAGAAAAAAAAGTACGTAACGAGCTCCAAGACAGACCTTGGCATGTAGAAGGAAGCGAAAACGCAATGTGGGTTTTAGTAGATTATATTTCAGTTGTCGTTCACGTTTTCCAAAAACATATCAGAGAATATTACGATATAGAAGAACTTTGGGGAGACGCCAAAGTAATCACCGTAGAAAATTAATATTAACCTAAAAATAATATCCTGATGAAGTTCTTTGAATTTCTATCAGGATTTTAATGATTATAAGATGAAAGAAAAAAGTAGTTTCAACTGGTTTTATCTGGTGGTTTTTGCAGTATTAGCCATCACCATTTATCCGTTGCTCAATCTTGATCCGCCTCAATCTATTAATGAGAATGGATTTTTCGCTTTGTTGAAAGAAAACAAAGTAGAAAAAGTAGTGGTATATACAGATACACCAAGAGCAGATGTGTTTCTTACTAAAGAAGCCAGAACTGCTCTCGTAAAAAATGCTAAAAAAGACACTCAGAATCTTTTGCCTTCTATGCAAGAGCAAAAGCCAGATTTTGATTTCAATTACGGAAATTTACAATACTTCCAAGAGAAATTTGACAATTTGAAAAAAGAAAATCCTCAGGTTAAAACTCAATATGATTTTAAAACTGCAGGTTCTCCTTTTCAAGATATTTTAATCCAAGCTTTAATTTGGTTTGGAATCATGGCCGTTATTTATTACTTCCTTTTCAGAAAAATGGGAAGTGGAGGCGGACCTGGTGGACAAATTTTCAGCATTGGTAAATCAAGAGCTAAACTTTTTGACGAAAATGAAAAAGTTCAAGTTACGTTTAAAGATGTGGCAGGTCTAGAAGGTGCTAAAGAAGAAGTGCAAGAAGTAGTAGATTTCTTGAAAAATTCTGAAAAATACACAAAATTAGGAGGTAAAATCCCGAAAGGTGTTCTTTTGGTAGGTCCTCCAGGAACAGGTAAAACTTTATTGGCAAAAGCAGTTGCTGGTGAAGCTAAAGTTCCTTTCTTCTCGCTTTCTGGTTCAGATTTCGTAGAAATGTTTGTAGGAGTTGGTGCTTCTAGAGTAAGAGATTTATTTGCTCAAGCTAAAGCAAAATCTCCAGCCATTATTTTCATTGACGAAATTGATGCGATTGGTAGAGCTAGAGGAAGAGGCGGATTACAAGGAGGAAATGACGAGAGAGAAAATACGCTGAACCAATTGCTTACAGAAATGGACGGTTTCGGAACAGATACCAACGTTATTGTAATGGCGGCAACCAACAGAGCTGATATTTTAGATAAAGCATTGATGAGAGCAGGACGTTTCGACCGTTCTATCTATGTAGATTTACCAGAAATGCACGAAAGAAGAGAGATTTTTGATGTGCATTTGGCTAAAATTAAATTGGCTCCAGATATTGATAGAGATTTCTTGGCAAAACAAACTCCAGGATTTTCGGGTGCAGACATTGCGAATGTTTGTAACGAAGCAGCGCTTATTGCAGCAAGAAACAATCATGAATTTGTTACAAAGCAAGATTTCTTAGATGCTGTAGACAGAATTATCGGTGGTTTAGAAAAGAAAAACAAAGCGATTAAGCCATCAGAAAAGAAAAGAGTAGCTTTCCACGAAGCGGGACATGCTACGATTTCTTGGTTGGTAGAACACGCAGCGCCTTTATTAAAAGTAACAATTGTTCCAAGAGGAAGAAGTTTAGGTGCAGCTTGGTATTTACCAGAAGAACGTTCATTAACCACTACAGAACAAATGCTAGACGAAATGTGTGCTACTTTGGGAGGTAGAGCTGCAGAAGAAGTAGCGTTTGGAAATATTTCTACAGGTGCCCTTTCGGATTTAGAAAGAGTAACGAAACAAGCTCAAGCAATGGTAACGATTTATGGTTTGAGCGAAAACATCGGTAATATTTCTTATTATGACAGTTCTGGTCAGTCAGAATACAGTTTTGGCAAGCCTTATTCAGAAGAAACGGCTAAGAAAATAGATATAGAGATTAAAGATATCATCGAAAATCAGTATAAAAGAGCGGTAACTATTCTTCATGAGAATAGAGATAAGTTAGATGCTCTTGCTCAAAAGCTTTTAGAAAAAGAAGTCATCTTCAGAGAAGACTTAGAAGAGATTTTTGGCAAAAGAGCTTGGGATCCTGAATTAACAGAGCGTCCAGTTACTGAAGCGGTAGTAGAAAATACTCCAGAAAATACTTCTAGTGAAGAGCCGCAAGAGTCTCAAAATTAAGAATTTACATTCATTAATATAGAAGTTCCTAATATTTTTATTAGGAACTTTTTTATTTATACCTTTGATATATAGTTAGTTTCTAAATTATTTTATATTTTTGTTGTTGGCAAAGTTTAAAAATCTGAAGAAAATTGAGTTTATTTAAGAAAATTGTAAGTAAAATTCTTAATCAAGACGAGCAGCAAGATGATCCCAATGTTACAAAATTGGCAGATCAACTAAGAAATGCTGATCTTGATTATAAATTTGCGCAATTATTTACGGCTTCAGGTGGTTTTTTTAACTATTGTGGAGACGAAGCAGAAGCATTACAAGTTCTTAATCAGATTGTTAAAATTGAGGGGATTAAGAATGTTTTTTGTTGTGATGATGACTTACAGAATTTTTTAAACGTTACCAAAACCAATTTCACCAAAAATCTAGATATTAATAATGATGCCGTTTTTATTACCTGCGAATTTTTAATCGCTTATGACGGCAGAATTATGCTTTCTTACAATAATATTTTGCACTATCATTCTTCTAGATTGCCTGGTAAGATCATTATCATGGGAACCGTTTCTCAAATTGTAAGAGACTTAAATGAAGCCATGATGAAAATTAAGAGAAGAGGGAACGTAAGAAATCTTACTTCTATCAGCGGAAGCCAATCTAAGTTAGATGCTCCTACTCAAGATCAAACTAAACTTTTCTTAATTTTACTCGAAGACTAATTCTTTCTATTTTTAAATTTTACAAATTGGATAAAAATCTCATTCAGCGAGTTGGCTCTGGTCTCATCTACGGATTACTTACTTTTCTGTGCACTACAGAATACGGAGCAATACTCATCAATAAAATTTCGCCAGATTTAGTAAAACCTCATCAGCTTTTTTATGGATTAATTACATTTTTCTTAGTTGTAGGAGCTTATGAAGGCGTAAGAATTATGAAATTCCAAGGAAACTTATATCAATGGTTGGTTTTGCCTTTAGTTGCATTGGTTTATTATAAATTTACAACTAGATTTTTTGGTTTTGGATTTTATTACACCTTTGATTTATCCGAAATTTTAGCGCTTTCATTAATTATAATAGCAGCAATTACCTTGTTTAAATTTCCTCAAGAATTATATCAAGACGAAGGGAAGCTCATTTTCATCGTTATTTATACGGTTTTACCATTTGGTTTTGCATTAGGTTTACCAAAATATTTTTTAAACGATAATGCTTTCACTTGGGAAGTTTTTCTTCTTTTTGTTTTGATATGGAGCAGTGATTCATTTGCTTATTTTACCGGAAGAATGTTCGGTAAACATAAAATGGCCCCGAAAATTTCGCCAAAAAAAACTTGGGAAGGTTTTGCAGGAGGCGTTTTCTTTACCTTAATTTTAGGATATTTCATCGAGCAAAAATTCCCAGATTTACGTGGAAATTGGATTGTAGTAGGATTATTGGTCTCTATTTTTGCTCCACTTGGTGATTTGGTAGAAAGCCAACTGAAAAGAACTTTTGGGGTAAAAGACAGCGGAAATATCATTCCAGGACATGGAGGCGTGCTTGATAGATTAGACAGTTTTATAATCGCAGCGCCTGTTGTATATTTGTACTTTATTCTAGAAAACATATTCTAAAAACATAACTTATTAACTCATAAAAATGAAACTACATAAAGAAAGTAAAGGAACCATTTTAGTTGCTACCATTGCAGTAGCTGTATTCGGTTTTTTAGCAGTATATTTTCTAGAAATTTGGTCATTAATTATCATTATCCCGTTATTAATTTTATATGGATTGGTTTTTTGGTTCTTCAGAGTTCCCAATAGAGATATTGTAGACCATAAAGAAAACGTAATTGCACCGGTAGACGGAAAAGTGGTGATGATAAAAGAAGTTTTCGAAGATGAGTTTTTAAAGGAAAAAGCCATTCAAATTTCTATTTTTATGTCTCCGCTGAATGTTCATATTTGTAGATATCCTGTTTCTGGGAAAGTAATTTATAAAAAATATCACCCAGGAAAATATCTAGTAGCTTGGCACGAAAAATCTTCTACCGAAAACGAGAGAACTACTGTAGCTGTAGAAAGTTTAACCAATCATAAAGTGGTTTTTCGCCAGATTGCTGGTTATGTAGCACGTAGAATTGTTTTCTATTGTAATGAAGGTGATACTTCTAAGGCTGGTCACGAATTTGGATTCATTAAATTCGGTTCTAGAATGGATGTTTTCTTGCCGTTAGATACAGAAATTACTTGTAAAATTGGGGATAAAACCAAAGGCGGAATAGATGTGATTGCGAAGATGAAAGAGTAAATTTCTCGCAAAGAGCGCTAAGTTTTGTAACGCAAAGCACACCAATATTTTTAAAATAAAAAAGGTAAAGATTTTAAAATCTTTACCTTTTTTCATATTGAATATCAGAATTTTTTAAAAAAAATCTTTGCGCTCTTCGCGAAATTCTTTGCGCCTTTGCGTGGCAAAAATCCTACCCAAAATTCTGTAATTCTACTAGCTTTTTATAAACGTTATTATTGGTAATCAATTCGTCATGAGTACCTTGTTCTACAATGTTTCCGCGTTCCATTACTACGATGTGATCTGCTTTTTGAATCGTCGAAAGTCTATGTGCAATTACGATAGAAGTTCGGTTTTCCATCATGTGATCTAAAGCATCTTGAACCAAACGTTCAGATTCTGTATCTAGTGCAGAAGTTGCTTCGTCTAGAATCATAATTGGCGGATTTTTAAGCACTGCTCTTGCAATGGAAATCCTTTGTTTTTGTCCGCCAGAAAGCTTGTTCCCGTCATCGCCAATATTGGTTTGGTATTTTTCTGGTAAGTTTTCTATGAATTGATGAGCATTGGCAATCTTTGCAGCTTGAATCACTTCTTCTTCCGATGCTTCAGTTTTTCCCATCCAAATGTTGTTGTAAACACTGTCATTAAATAATACCGATTCCTGAGTAACCATTCCCAGAAGTTTGCGGAATTCGGTTAAATTTAAGTCCTTAATATTGATGCCGTCGATTAAAATTTCACCATCTGTTACATCATAAAATCTAGCTAAAAGATTGGCAATCGTGGTTTTTCCGCTTCCTGATTGTCCTACCAAAGCCACTGTTTTTCCTCTCGGAATTGTTAAATTAAAATTTTTAAGAATTTGATTGTCTTTGTCGTAATAGAAAGAAATATTTTTGAATTCTATTTGATGATTGAGGTTTTTGATAGAAACAGGATGGGCAATTTCTTCTACCTTTAAATCGTAATCTAAAACTTCCAGAACTCTTTGCACTGCAGGAATTCCACCTTGCATATTAGAAATAGCAGCAGATAATCTTTTGGCAGGTTCTAGAATTTGAAAAAAGATAGCGATGAATCCTATGAAAGTTACCGCATCCATGGTTTGTTTTTCTAAAATTTGGATTCCTGCAAACCAAGTAATTAACAAAATGGTTACCGAACCGAGAAATTCTGAACTTGGAGAAGCCAATTCTCTTCTTCGGCTCATGGCAATTGCATGATTTTTCCAGTTTTGTGTGGTTTTTTCAAAACGAGCGTTTAGAATGATATCAGCGTTGAAAATTTTAATGATTTTTGATGATTTCAAGGTTTCATCTACGATAGAAAATAGATTCCCGAGTTCTTCTTGTGCTTTTTTAGACTTTCTTTTTAGGCTTTTTCCTACCCAAGAAATGATTCCGCCCATTACAGGGAAAACCAATAGAGAGAACAAGGTTAGGCTTGGTGAAAGCGCAAATAGCGTGATGAGAGAAGCTGTAATCATAAAAGGCGCATTGATTACGTCTACCAAACTTCCCATAATAGAATTTTCGATACTCCCGATGTCGTTTGAAATTCTACTCATCATATCTCCTTTTCTCTGTTCTGTAAAGAAAGAAACCGGTAATTTTAGAAATTTTTGATAGACTTTGCTTCTTAAATCTTTGGTAATGCCTACTCTGTAGTTCACCAGCATGAATGAACCAAAATATCTAGAAATATTTCTAAACAAGAATGAAGTTGCGGTGATAATACATAGCGCTGCCAAAACTTTTATGGCGCCAAATTCTGTGATGCTTTCTTGGATGTTGTAAAATGCAGAAGTTTTGATGTAAGAAAAATATTCTGAAAACTTTCCGCTGTAAACAGGTTTGGTGATTTTTTCTTGGTCTACATTGAAAATCATTTGTAGCACAGGAAGCATGACCAAAACGGAAAAAATCTGAAAAACGGAATATAAAAGATTGAAAAATATACTTAGAAAAAGATATTTCTGATGAGGTTTTGCAAAAGCAAGTATTCTTTTTAGTGGACTCATTTATATTTAATAATAAAGTGCAAAATTACACTTTTTTAATTTGAAAATTTGAAAATGAAAGAATTTGAGGTCTGAAATAAAAAAAACAGCTTCGTTTCCGAAACTGTTTTCACTCAAAATAAATCGTTGGTAAGATTTATCGAATTCTGTCTACAGATTTTACGAGTTTCTCATCTTTCTTGATATTGACGTTTGCCATAAACAAACCAAACAAAGAAATCAAAGGGAATGCTAACTCAATACCTTTCTCAGGAAAATCTATTCCTCCAGATAAATTTAGTAGCCAATAAATCAATAAACCAGTCAACAAAGCGTTTATGAAAATGTTGATATTATTCAACAGAATCTGTCTCATTCTCTTTTTGTAACTGAAAATAGATAGTAAAGCCAATAAAAATGATACTAAACTTAGAGTAGCAATGACATACATACTGCCAAAAAGCGCTACATCTAACCCTGTAAAATGCAGTGCAACTTGCGCCAATACTACAATTAGTAAAAATATAGTTTGTATTCTCTGTATCATTTCAGTGCAAAAATAATTTATTTTTTTGTATTTGTCAAAAAAAGTGTAGATTTGCAAGTAACAAGTTCAGCAAAAAAGAAGAATCGCCTGATTCAACTTTCTTACTTACAATTACTTATATTATTACAACTTTTTCACATATTTTATGTTTAATATTGAAACGTTAAGGTCTAAGTCCTTATCGGAACTGACCAAAATCTCAAAAGATTTAGGCGTTAAAATTCCTAGAAATAGTACTGAAGAAACCATCGTCTTTGCTATTTTAGATTTCCAAGCTTCTAATCCGAAAGTTACAAAGGAATATTTTAACGCTACCGAAAATACTATGGAAGAAAAACAAGAATCTCCAAAACCTAAAGCGAAAGCTCCTGCAAAAAAGAAAGTAGCGACAAAGCCCGCAGAAAAACCTGCAGAACTCTTCGAAGAAACTACTCCTGAAGCGAAACCTGAAGAAGTAACAGAGCCGAAAGTAGAAGCAGCAGAAAAACCTGCGGAAGCATATACTTCTTCTAAAAAGCAAAGAAAAAGAATTGCTCCTAAAACAGAAGAAAAAGCTACAGAGACAGAAGTTACTGCAGAAACCACAGAAACTGCAGTAGTCGCAAAAACCGAAGATGCGGAGCCAGAAATTCCACAGGCTGCTTCTCATCAAAATCAGCAGAAGCAACAGAATCAGCAAAAGCAAAAACAGCACCAACAGAATCAGCAAAATCAACAAAAAAATAAAAACCGTAATCAAAACGGAAATGGTGCTCAAAATAACCAAAATCAAAATCAATCTCACGTAAACCCAGAAAACACCGAAGAAAATCCACCTAAAAAAGATTTTAACTTTGACAATATTGTAACAGTAGAAGGTGTTTTAGAAATTTTACCAGACAATTACGGTTTCCTTCGTTCAGCAGATTTTTCTTACATTTCTTCACCAGATGATGTATTTGTTTCTACACAACAAATCAGAAATTACGGACTTAAAACAGGTGATACCGTAAAAGGAATTGTAAGATTACCAAAAGAAGGCGAAAAATACTTTTCTCTACAGAGAGCTTTAGAAGTAAATGGTAGAGATTTAGACTTTATAAAAGACAGAGTAGCGTTTGAATACCTAACGCCACTTTTTCCACAAGAAAAATTTAATTTGGCAGGTAAAAATGCTACGATTTCTACCAGAATTGTAGACCTTTTTGCTCCGATTGGTAAAGGACAACGTGCCATGATTGTTGCCCAACCAAAAACGGGTAAAACCATGCTATTGAAAGAAATTGCAAATACTATTTCGGCGAACCATCCAGAAGCGTACATGATGATTCTTTTGATTGACGAAAGACCAGAAGAAGTTACAGATATGGAGCGCAGTGTAAATGCAGAAGTAATAGCTTCTACATTTGATGAATCTGCAGAAAAACACGTGAAAGTAGCGAATTTGGTTTTGGCAAAAGCGCAAAGAATGGTAGAATGTGGTCATGATGTAGTGATTTTATTAGATTCTATCACCAGATTGGCAAGAGCTTACAACACCGTAACACCAGCTTCAGGGAAAGTACTTTCTGGTGGTGTAGATGCAAATGCAATGCACAAACCAAAGAGATTTTTCGGGGCTGCTAGAAAAATAGAAAACGGAGGTTCATTAACCATTATTGCAACTGCACTTATTGATACAGGTTCTAAAATGGACGAAGTAATCTTCGAAGAATTTAAAGGAACAGGTAACATGGAACTTCAGTTGGATAGAAAAATTTCTAACAAGCGTATTTTCCCAGCAGTAGATTTAGTGGCTTCTTCTACCAGAAGAGACGATTTATTGCATGATGATGTTACGCAACAAAGAATGTGGATTCTTAGAAAATATTTAGCAGATATGAATCCTCTAGAAGCAATGGAATTTGTACAAAAACAAATGCAAACCACTAGAAATAACGAAGAGTTCTTAATGTCTATGAATAGATAAAAGACTTTCAATATAAAATTTAGATAAAAAGTAAGAACACGCATTTTGCGTGTTCTTTTTTTGTGAGGAAGGTAATATTTGGTTTCATCTATATTAAGTATAAAATTTTTAAAAAAAATTATAAATGAAAGTATGATGAGAATTTTTATCTTTGGAGAAATTTAAAAACATAAAAATTATGTCATTCGAATTACCAAAATTAAATTATGCTTATGATGCTCTTGAACCAGTAATTGATGCAAGAACTATGGAAATTCACCATACAAAACATCATCAAGCTTACGTAGATAACCTAAACAATGCTATAAAAGGTACAGAGCACGAAGGAAAAACAATAGAAGAAATTTGTAAAACAGCTTCTGATGTTCCTGCCATTAGAAATAATGGTGGTGGTCATTTTAACCACACGCTTTTCTGGGAAATTCTTACTCCAGGAGGAAGCAAAGAGCCTTTAGGAAATGTAAAAGCTGCTATCGAAGCTTACGGTGGTTTTGAAAAATTCAAAGAAGATTTTTCTACGGCTGCTAAAACGAGATTCGGTTCTGGTTGGGCTTGGTTATGTAAAAAAGAAGATGGTAGCTTAGAAGTTTGTTCTTCGGCTAATCAAGATAATACTTTAATGCCAGGAGTGGGTTGCGGAAATCCTGCAATTCTAGGTTTAGACGTTTGGGAACATGCTTATTACTTGCATTACCAAAACAGAAGACCAGATTATGTTTCAGCATTTTTTGAAGTAATCAACTGGGATAAAGTAGAAGAAAATTATAATAAATTATAATCACTTTTAATTTCAATAAAAAAGGTTCAGAGTAATTCTGAACCTTTTTTTGTTTTCTAGATTTTAGAAATTATCTTACTTCTGTCATGCTTAAACCTTGTAGTTTTAGACCGTATTTCCATTGTACATACGCAAAAACCTGGTAAAGTTTATACTCGAATTTTAAGCCGTATTTTTCATTTGGGTCATAGTCAATAGAAGATTCTATAATGTTTCTATATCTTCCAGAATAGTAATAACTGTTCCATTCGTTTACAAGGAAAGTGTTTCTAGATTTCAAATATTCTTCGGAGTAAAAGCTCATTGGTTTTGCAATGGCGTTTAAGAAATAATCATATTGAGTATCAATTACGTCTAAATCCCATTCTCCATCATCATTTTTTTCTGGCTTCATTGCAGTTTGATTATTGGCGTCTTTAGCAATATTTTGTGGGCTACTACAACTGATAATTAAGAATATTGTAGCAATAATTAGAATTAATTTTCTCATGATGAGGTGGTTTTATTTATAAGTAAAGTTAATCATAAAAAACAAAAACCGCTCCAAAAGAATTGAAGCGGTCTAATTTTTATTTATTTACAGCTTATTGAGCTGGTGTAAATTCTTTTTGTAAAACTACTAAAGAAGGGAAGTGGTCACTATATCCTCCTGTAAAAGTATCTCCAGCCCAAGAACGGTAAGGATAACCTTTGTATTGTCCATCTGGTGTAATCAAATAAGAAGGAGCGTATACTTCAGCTTTGTAAACACTGTAATTTTTTTGAAGTGTATCAGATAAAGCGTTTTTAGATACAATAATTTGGTCAAATAAGTTCGGAGCGTCTCTGTAACCTAATGATGCTACACCGCTTTTGAACATTTTATACATTAAATTATAGTAAGGTCTTTCTTCTGATAATTCTTTTTTATCACCTACAGCTCCTAGATATTTTGTTAAACTTGCGTTTACAGGGTCGTCATTAAAGTCGCCCATTGCAAAAAGAAGTCTATCTGGTTCTTCGGCTCTTATTTTATCCATTTCTGCTTTTAAAACTGCAGCAGCAGCATTTCTTCTTGGTGCAGATGCGGCTTCGCCACCACTTCTACTTGGCCAGTGGTTCATGAAAACCGCTACTTTTTCTCCGTCTAATAAACCTTTTACCACCATCACATCTCTGGTGTAGCTTCTTTTTCCTTCGTCATTATAATTTACCACTTCTTTTTTGTAAGAATCTGTTACAGTAAATCTTTTCTTTTGGTAAATTACAGCTACATCTATTCCTCTCGCATCATAAGAATTGTAATGTACAATTCCCCATTCTACTTTGTTAAGCGCAGGTTGTTTAATTAAATCTTGAATAACCTGTCTGTTTTCTACCTCGATTAAACCTACAATTGCGGGTAATGTTTTGGTGTATTGATATCCTAGTTCTGATATTACTTTTGCTTCGTTGGTAAGTTTAGTTTGGTAAACTTTAGAATTATAGTTTTTAGCACTTTTTGAAGTAAAATCATCTGCTAAGGTCTGGTATCTGATGACTTTTTTCCCAATAAGCAATTCATCGCTCCATTGACCTTTATATTCTTCTGTTACTGGTAAAGATTTAAGAGAATCGATAGGTACGCTTCTGTGGAAATTTGGGTGATTGATAGGTAAGGTTCCATCGATGTAATCAGCAGATGGAATGGTGTCCCAAAGGTTTTCTACATTTAGGAAAGCAATAGTAGCTCTTTTAACCTGAACTTGTGGTTTCTGAGCAAATCCTATAAAGAAAATGGCTATTGCAATAAGGCTAAAATATTTTCTCATTTTATAAAATTAAAAAGTGGGTTACAAATTTAAATCATTTAGTTCGAATAACGCATATAATTATTTGCAAATATATATCCAAAAAAATGCCAGATTAGCATGATATTAAACATTATAAAAAAAATATGACAATTATTAGGTTTAATTTTTGTGAAAAAAATATTAAAAAAAGTTAAAGTAAAGGAAATTTCACATAAATTTGTAGGTTCAATAGTTCACTATTGTAAAGAAGGAAAAAAATAAAATAAGTTATGATTAAGAAATTATCAATTATCTCAATATTTGGGATACTTTCTTTCTCAGCACTACAAGCGCAAACTACAGTTTATGCCTATCTAAAAGATGCACAAGGCAAACCAGTAGAGAATGCTGAAGTTGACTTGAGAGATTCAGACAATGATGTTACGGCTGATAAAATTGGCTACTTCCAATTGGTGGATATGAAACCGGGACATTATTCCATTACAATTTCGAAGCCGGGCTTTGAACACAAAATTATTGAATTTGATGTTAATGCAAATGAGAAGAAAAAAGACTTAGGTTCTATTTCTCTTGCTCCTTCGCTAGATATGACAGATCTAGGAGTTATTACCATTGATGATTCTGATACTCAAGATTCAGATAACGGTAGCGTTCAACCTACTGTAGGTTTGTTGAGTTCTGGTAGAGATGCTTTTGCTAATGCAGCAGCATTTGAGCTAGGAGCATATTGGTTTAGACCAAGAGGTGTAGATAATCGTTTTGAAGATATTTTATTCAACGGTGTTTCTATGTCTAAAAATGATGACGGTAGAGTAGATTTCAGTAATTGGGGAGGTCTTAATGACGTAACAAGATATCCTCAAGAAAATGTAGAAAATCTTACTCCTTCAGAATTCACGTTTGGTAACTTAGGTGGTGTAACATATTACAATACTAGAGCTTCTTCTTATAGAAAAGGAGCTTCTTTAGCATATTCTTTTACTAATAGAAGCTATTTCCACAGAGCGATGGCTACTTATAACAGTGGACTTAATAAAAAAGGATGGGCATACACATTTTCAGCAAGTAGAAGATGGGCAGAAGAAGGGGTGATAGAAGGTACTTATCAAGATGCTTATGCATATTTCTTATCTGTAGAAAAAAGATTAGGAGAAAGACATGCTCTTAACTTTACAGCATTTGGTTCACCAACTTACAGAGGTTCAAACAGTCCAAATACACAAGAAGTATATGATTTAGCGGGTAAAAACTACAACTCTTATTGGGGATGGCAAGATGGTGAGAAAAGAAATTCTAGAATTAGAAAAGTTTTCGAACCAGTATTCCAAATGGCTCACTATTGGAAAATCGGAAAATCATCTAATTTAAATTCTACTTTCTCTTACCAACAAGGTGAAGATGCTAGAAGTAGACTAGATTGGTTCCATGGAGCAGATCCTAACCCAACTTATTATAGAAAATTACCAAGCTACATTTTCGCACCAACTACTTATGATGATAGTGACGGTGGCTATAATATTACTGCTGCAGAATTTAATGCTTATTTACCACTTTACGCTAGAGGAATATACGATTGGAGACAAAATAAAGCAGGCCAACAAATCGACTGGGCTTCTCTTTACAATGCTAACTTAAACAATCTTGAAAAAGGAGCTGTTTACACCATGGTAGAAGATGTAAATAGAGATAAAACCATCAACTTTGTTTCTCACTTTGATACCAGATTAAAAGACAATTGGAAATTAAATGTAAACTTTAACTACCAAAATCTAAGATCAGATAACTTTAGAAGAATTAAAGATTTATTAGGTGCAGCTTATGCAAATAATTTAGATGCATTCGGTGGAGATAAACCCTATAATTTAGACAGAGCTAATACTAAAGTTTATGAAGGAGACAGAACACAATATTCTTACCTTCTTAATAGAGATGCAGCAGCATTAAATATTTCTACAGAATTAGATTTAAAAAGATGGAACTTTGTATTATCTGGTTTCTCTTCTTACTCAGAATCATTTAGAGATGGTCATTACAGAAACCACTTCTATGTAAATAATTCTAAAGGGAAAAGTGATGTTTACAATTCTCTAGATTATGGAGTAAAAGGTAAACTTACTTATAAAATTGATGGTAGAAATTTCTTAGTGGCAAATGGAGCATATTTTACATTAGCCCCTACATTGAACGAGATTTTCATTAATCCAAGAGTAAATGATTTTGTAACACCAAACTTAGAGAACCAACAAATCACTTCTTCTGATTTTAGTTACATTACAAGAGGTCAAGTTCTTAAACTAAGATTAACAGGTTACTATACTTCAATCAAAAATTCTACAGAAATTTCTAGATATTTTGCAGAAGGGATTCAGTTAGGAACAGATGCTACTGCACAAGATGCTTTCGTGGCAGAAATCTTATCAGGAATTGAGAAAAAATACATGGGAGCAGAATTTGCTGCAGATGTAAAAATCTCACCTACTTTAACCTCAGTGTTAGTAGTAAGCTATGGTGATTATACCATCAATAATAATCCTACTGCGTATGTTTCTATTGATTCAGATTTATATCCTAATGGTTATGATGAAATCGGAACTGCAAAACTTAAAGGAAATAAAATTGCTGGAACTCCACAAAAAGCGGCATCATTAAGCTTCAGATATAATTCACCTAAATACTGGTGGTTTGGTATGTCTGCAAACTATTTAATGGATCAGTATTTAGACTTCTCTGCATTAAACAGAACTCCTAACTTCTATACAAACCCAGAAACTGGTGATAACTATATTCACCCAATTACTGGTGAAGTAGTTACTCAAAGTGATGTAGATGCACTAAACAAACAAAAGAAATTTGATGACCAATTTATGCTTAACGCAAATGTTGGTAAGTCTTTCTTATTAGGTAAATATAGAATGGGATTAAGTTTAAGTGTAAACAATATCCTAAACAATAGAGATTATGTAACAGGTGGTTTTGAACAAGGTAGAAAATCTAACTTTACAGAATCATATGTAGATAATGTAATTTCGCCAGTATCATTATTTGGTCCGAAATTATGGTATGACAGAGGAACTACTTTCTTTGCTAATGTTTATTTAAGATTTTAATTTTATTAATATTAAAACATGAAAAAATATTTTTCAATTATAAGAATTTTCATTTTGTCACTTACGGTTTTCTTAACCAGTTGTGTACAAGATGATGTTTATTCGACACCAGATTTACAAGGAAAGTGTCAGACTTTAACGCCTACTAAAACGATTGCTGAGGTAAAAGCAGCTTTTGATTTAGCATCAACAAATAATGTTACCATTACAGAAGATATCATTATAGAAGGATATGTTTCTTCTTCTGATGAGTCTGGAAACGTTTATAAAACGATTTATTTACAAGATGCACCAGAAAATCCTACTCAAGGTTTAGTAGTAAGTGTAGATGCAGTAAGTACTTATACTTCTTACCCACAGGGTTCTAAAGTATACATCAAACTAAAAGGTTTAGCTTTTGGTAAATATGGTAACGTTTTACAAGTGGGTTATATGAACCTAGATCCTGTAACCAATACTAGTGAATTTGGTAGAATTCCAGAAAAATTAGTAAAAGAACATTTGGTAAGATCATGTGCTCCTAAAGCGAAAATTGTACCTAAGGTAATTACTTTGTCTCAATTATCTTCTTCTATTGATCCGTTAATTGGAGCTTTAGTTCAGGTGAATAATGCAGAGTTCCCAGTAAATTTACTTTGTAATGTTTATGCACCAAACGGAACTACAGTAAACAGACAACTTGTAGACCCTACTAAAACTACTCCTGAAAATAAAAGAGTGGTAAGAAATAGTGGTTACGCTTCTTTTGCTTCTGATCAATTGCCTTCAGGGAACGGTACTTTTGTAGGTATTCTAAGTAAATATAGTTCTGACTATCAGTTTTTCATCAATAGAGTTTCTGATCTTAACATGAAAGGTCCAAGATTAGATGGTTCTACACCTTCTTGTTCTTATAATACTGAAGGAAAAAAATTAATTTCTGTTTCAGAGTTAAAATTATTATATACTTCTGGTAATTATACTCAAATTACCGATAATGTATACCTAAAAGCCCAAGTAACCGCTAATGATAAAACTGGCAACTTATTTAAATACATTTATGTAGAAGATAAAACAGGTGGTATTAGAGTAAACATAGATATGGAATCTCTTTATGCAGACCCTAGATTCTTTGTAGGAAAACAAGTGTTAATTAATCTTAAGGATTTATATGTAGGTTCTGTAAATGCAGAAGTACAATTAGGTGGTTTGTTTAACGGAAATGTAGGTAGAGTTCTTGCTAACGATGTTTATAAGCATTTCTTCCCTACTACAGATTTCACAGAAGTTGTAGCTACAGAAAAAACAATCGCGGGTCTTACTGATGCAGATGTAGGCAGATGGATCAAAATTAAAGATTTGCAACTTGTTAAAGAAGATTTAGGACATATATTTTATGGAAGTAGAACTTTGGAGGATTGTTCAAGCAACAAAATCAATCTTTATACAGAAAGTTTTGCAACATTTGCAAATGATATTATGGATACAGGTAAAGGTGATGTTTATGGAATCCTTAAAAAATATAATACCACATATGAATTAATCATTACAAATAGGTTAGGTTTAGATTTAGATGGAAATAGATGTGACGGGACATTGTCTCCTTCTTTCAGAGATATTTTTAATGATGAATTTTCAAATCTTTCAAATTGGACTACAGTAAACGGTTCAGGAACCCAACAGTGGACTACCACAAACTATGGAAATCCAAGTCCAAGTGCTTATATTGATGGAGGTCGTTCAGCTAATGTTGATTGGTTAATCTCTAAAAAAATAACTGTACCTTCAGATTTTTCAGGAGTTTTCATGTATTTTCAGACGGATGGAAGATATAATTCTGCCTCTGGTGTTCCATCGCTTGAAGTATATGTAACTGAAAACTATACAGGCAATGTTGATACAACGGTTTGGACTAGGAAAACAGCTCGTTTAGATGGTAACTTAAATTCTTTCGGAGTATTTATAGGATCAAGTAAAATAGATGTAACTGATTTCAAAGGAAAAGATTTAGTAGTAGCATTCAAATACACATCTGTAGCAGGTTTTTCTACAACTTGGGAATTAGACAACTTCTCAGTAAAAGGGATGAAGTAATTAAATTCCAATAAATAATAAAAAAACAGCTTCAGAAATGAAGCTGTTTTTTTGGTAAATATTGATGATGAAATCTCAAATAATCTGTTCTATTCTCTTAAAAAGCAGCTTATTTTTAGTCTAGATTCTTTCTTCTAAAAGCACAATAGCTACAATAGAATATTCCTTACAATTATGGTCGTAAAAAAAGCCTTACAAAATTCTGTAAGGCTTACTTTTATCTTTAAAATTTTTGTTAGAAAGAAACTTCGTTTACTTCTTTTCCTCGCATAAAGGTCATGTTTTTTTGTGAACCTTTATAAGCAATGTTTACCAAGTTGAGTTGTTTAGGATAAGCTTCTAGTAAAAGATTATTTTTAATTTTTAAGCTAGAAATATCAGAAACGCCATTCGCTTCGAAATATACCCAAACACTTTCTCCATTCACTTGACTTCCGGTAAACGTAAGCGCTTTGTTTTGACCGTTTACATACACATCAAAATGGTCATTTACATATCTTTTCACTTCTGCTTCAAAAGCAGTAGTATTAGGATTAATTTTTAAAACTTCTGCAATGTGTCCAGAGTTTAATTTTGTAGTAAATTTTAGCGTTTTACTGCCTTCTACATAATCTACCTTGGTCATAGAAGAATAAAAATCTGAGAGTGTAAAACTCATCAGCATTGTGATTAAACCTATTGCAATTATTCCTATAAATTTTTTCATTTTTTTCTTATTTATTACTTTTTTCAAAGTTGTATTTTTTTCAAATGTATATAAAAAATGTCAAATCTTATGCCAAATTCTAGAAATTTACACTTACAGAGTATTTATCGTAGAAAGCTTTAATGTGAGCCACAGCTTCATCTGCTGTATCTACTACTCGGAAAAGACTTAAATCTTCTTCTTTAATCAAATGATTTTTTAGCAAAGTTCCGGTAAACCAATCCAAAAGTCCGCTCCAAAATTCTGTTCCCACTAAAACAATTGGGAATCTGCCGATTTTATGCGTCTGAATTAATGTTAACGCTTCCGAAAGTTCATCCAGCGTTCCGAAACCTCCTGGTAAAACGATGAAGCCTTGAGAATACTTCACAAACATCACTTTTCTTACGAAAAAGTAATCGAAATTAATCGAGTAAGGTTTATCTATAAAAGGATTAAAATTTTGTTCAAATGGTAATTCTATATTTAATCCAATGGATTTTCCGTTGCCTTCTCTCGCTCCTTTGTTTCCTGCTTCCATAATTCCAGGACCGCCTCCTGTAATAACACCGAAGCCAATTTCTGTAATTTTTCTGGCAATATCTACCGCCATTTGATAATAAGGATCTTCTGGTTTTAACCTTGCAGAACCAAAAATAGAAACACAAGGTCCTATTTTGGCTAGTTTTTCGTAGCCATCTACAAATTCAGACATCACTTTGAAAACCATCCAAGAATCTTTGGTTACGGTTTCATCCCAAGTTTTTTGTCTTAAACTTTCTTGTAATCTTTTATCTTCTGATGCGTTATCGTCTAGCATTTTTTTAAAAATTTAGTTTTATTTTACCATTAATTTCTTAATAATTTTTAAAATTTATTTGAAAACTTAATGGTTTAAAATTATGTAAAATATTTTTCTGCTTCTATCACAGATTCTGGTCTTCCTACGTCTATTAATCTGGCTTCGTGCTGAAATCCTAAGATGTTATTTTCAAACATTAAATCCAAATATTCTTCCATGATAGAAAATTTTCCTCTTCTTTTTATTTTGTCAAAGATAGAAGAATTAATACAATGTATTCCGCTGAAAGCCAATTCTTTAAAATTATTGTTAAATTCTGCCATTTTGGTTTCTCCAGTGTTTTTGTTCATCCAACCTTTTAAAACCATTTCTGAATTAAAGAAAAGTTTTCGGGAAGAATTTCTGTCCGAAACCGCTAAAGTAGCTAATGGAAGAAGCGTTTCGTGGAATTTTACCAATTCATGAATGTTCAAATCGGTAAGAATATCAGCGTTCATAATCAGGAAGTTCTCTTCGTTTTCCAGATACTTTTGAGCAAAAAGCAAGCCGCCTCCAGTTTCTAGAAGTTCATCTTTTTCGTCAGAAATATCAATTTTGACTCCAAAATGATTGTTTTTTTCTAGAAATTCTACAATTTGTTCTCCGAAATGATGTACGTTAATCACAAATTCTGCAACTCCAAAACTTTGCAGATATTTTATATTTCTTTCCATCAACGGAACATCATTCACCAAAGCCAAAGCTTTAGGATGGCTATCTGTAAAAGGTTTTAACCGAGTTCCTTTTCCTGCTGCGAAAATGAGAGCTTTCTTAATCATGTAGAATGAATATTGCAGATTTTACAATTGTTAATTAAGTTGAGGTTGTTCGTTATGCGTTACCGTAACATTTACCAATTCAGGATATTTTTCCTGCAAAAATTCACCTAGTTTAATGGCGCAATACACACTTCTGTGTTGACCACCAGTACAACCAAAAGCTATTTGCAAATGGTCAAAACCACGTGCGATATAATCATTGATGGTAATGCTTACTAAATTTTTGATGAGTTCTATAAATTGAGGCATTTCAGTTTTAGTTTCTAGAAATTCTTGAACGCCTTTGTCATTACCAGTTTGAGGTTTGTATTCTTCTATTCTTCCCGGATTGAGAATTCCTCTACAATCGAATACAAAACCGCCGCCATTTCCGCTGTTGTCTACTGGTATTCCACCTTTTTTATAAGAAAAACTGTAAATGTCTATGTTTAGTTTATTCATTTTTTAAAATTAAGATTTTTATTTTTTTACCATTAAGTATTTATTAAGGTATTAAGAAAATTAAGTTTTTTTGATAAAAAAAATATTTTTAAGTAATTGCAACTCCATTATTTTTACTTAATGTTCTTAATTTCTTAATTAATTTTGAAATTTCAAAATCTTAATGGTTAATTCTTTAGTTTCTATTTTAAGCTTATGCATTTTTTAAAAATAAGATTTTTATTTTTTACCATTAAGTATTTATTAAGGTATTAAGAAAATTAAGTTTTTTTGATAA
>VFQM010001261.1_pt1 | contig 22904 bp, 27 predicted proteins | sample 3512391 | NCBI WGS metagenome assembly VFQM01 (sample SAMN10412369, study PRJNA504923) | tailings metagenome | isolation source: Replicate 1 from Balatoc abandoned mine | place: Philippines | reverse complement strand
ACGATCTTCTGGATCGCCATCATCACCGGGAAGTTCCACGGCACGATCCCGCCGACCACGCCCACCGGCACGCGGCGGGTGCGGGAGAGGCGAGTGTCGGAATCCTCGTTGATCTCGTCCTCGAGGCTGAGGGTGGACTGCGCCGCGCTCATCCCGGCCGCGCCGTAGATCTCGCCGCGGGCCTGATCGTGGGGCTTGCCCTGTTCGCTGGTGAGCAGGCGGTAAAGCTCCTCGGCGTTTTCCTTGATCGCGCCCGAGATCGCCATGATCGCGGCGCGGCGTTCCTCGATCGGGGTGTTCTTCCAGGTCTTGAACGCGGCGCGGGCGGCGGCGACCGCCTCGTCCAGCTCGGCCTTGCCACAGGCCGGCACCTGGCCGATAACCTGCTCGTTGGCCGGGTTCACTACGTCGAGCCAGCGGTCGGTACCGACCATCTTGCCGCCGATCAGGTTCTTGTACTGGGTGACCATGATTGTTCCTCTCTCGTCCTGTGAATGGGGGGAGTCGTCTCTCGCCCGCGCAAACTGGCGCGTTGCATCCGAAAACGCAATCGCTGCTGTGGCCACTCTTGTAAGGGGAGCATCAACCTTCATCGCCTAGCGATTGCGCTATTGCCTGTGCGGCCTATGGAGGCCGCAGACATTCGCCCGAGGAGAGGCCCTGCCATGAGTGATTCCCGCCCCGATCTGGTCATCTACGGCAGCCCCGTATCGCCATTCGTGCGCAAGGTGGCAGGCGTGTGCATCGAGAAGGGCGTGGATTACGAGGTCGAGGCGGTCAACGTGTTCGATCCGCCCGCGTGGTTCCGCGACATCTCGCCGATGAAGCGCATTCCGGTGCTGCGTGACCGTTCGGTGGCCGAAGAGGGCGTCGCGGGCACCATCGCCGACAGCTCGGCGATCTGCGCCTTCATCGAGAAGAAGCACCCCGCGCCCGCGCTCTATCCGGCCGATCCGATGGCGCTGGGCGAGGCGCTGTTCATCGAGGAATATGCCGATACCGCGCTCGCCATGGCGGGCGGCCTCGGCATCTTCCGGCCGATCTTCTTCGCGGTGAGCAAGGGCGAGGCGCCGGGGCTCGACAAGGCGCGCGAGACCTGGGCGAGCCAGATGCCGCCGATCTTCGACGTGCTCGAAGCGCGGCTGGGCGGGCGCGAATTCTTTGCCGGTGATGCCTTCTCGATTGCCGACATCACGGTTGCGGCGGTGCTCGGGCAGGTCGCGCTGGTGGCGGAAACCCCGCTTGGCAACTGGCCCGGCCTGGCCGCGCATTTCGCCGCGATGCAGGCGCGCACGTCGATCGCAGGCCCCTATGCGGCGGCGGAAACGGTGATCCGCAAGGCCTTGCCGACCCGCTTCGACCTGACCTAATCCGGCCCGAACCAGGCAGAGCAAAGGACAAGGCAGCGCGCATGGCGAGCGAATGGTGCATCGGGATCATCGGCGGGTCCGGCCTCTATGCCATGGACGGCATCGAGGAGGCGCAGTGGATCGCGATCGACACGCCGTGGGGCGATCCCTCGGACGAGATCCTGTGCGGCCGGATCGGCGAGGTGAAGGTGCGCTTCCTGCCGCGCCACGGCCGAGGGCACCCGATTTCGCCGACCGAGCTCAATTCGCGCGCCAATATCGATGCCTTGAAGCGCGCCGGGTGCACGGACATTCTGGCGATCTCGGCGGTCGGCTCCTTGCGCGAGGAGCTGGAGCCGGGGCGCTTTGCGATTGTCGAACAGTTCATCGACCGCACCGTGCACCGCGAGAGCACCTTTTACACCAGCGGTTTCGTCACCCATGTCTCGATGGCCGATCCGGTGTGTCCGCGCCTGTCCGAGATGGCGGCCAAGGCGGTGAGCAAGGCCAAGGGCAAGGTCGCCGTCGGCGCGACCTATCTCGCGATGGAAGGCCCGCAATTCTCGACCCGCGCGGAAAGCCGGATGTACCGCCAATGGGGCGCGGACGTGATCGGCATGACGGCCATGCCCGAAGCCAAGCTCGCGCGCGAGGCGGAGCTGCCCTATGCGCTTGTCGGGATGGTCACCGACTATGATTGCTGGCGCGAAGGCGAGGCGGTCGATGTCGCGCAGGTGGTCACCCAGATGCAGGCCAATGGTGCGCTTGCCCGGGCGATGGTGCGGAATTTCATCGAAGCCCTGCCCAAGACCCGCGAGCCTTCGCCGATCGACACCGCATTGGACGATGCAGTGATCACCGCGCCTGAAGAACATGATCCGGCGGTGATGGCGAAGCTCGACGCGGTCGCCGGGCGGCTGTTCGAATAGGCGCAAGGCCCCGCTTGCGAAACCGGCTGTCGCGCTGATAGACAAGCCCCCGGGGAGAGACAGGGCATGATCAGCGCAACCGCACACCGCATCGCGGCAGGAGACCCGGCAGCGTGAGCGCGCGGCTGCTGGCCGAGGCGCTCGGCACCTTCTTCCTATTCGCAACCGTCATTGGTGCCGGGATCATGGCCGACAACCTCGACGGCGGAAACGTCGCCGTTGCACTGCTGGGCACGACCTTGCCGATCGGGGCGATCCTGTTCGTGATCATCACCATGCTCGGGCCGGTCTCGGGGGCGCATTTCAACCCCGTCGTGACGCTGGTGATGTGGCTGCGGCGCGAGATCGCCGCCGCCGACGCGCTGCTTTACGTGCTCGTCCAGCTGGCCAGCGGCGTGTTGGCGGTGTGGGCGGTGCACCTGATGTTCGAGCTGCCGATCGTGCAGGTGGCCGATACGCCGCGCACCGGCATCGGGCAGTGGGCAGGCGAGGGGATCGCGACCTTCGGCCTCATTCTCACAATTCTTGCCACCGCACGCGCCGCGCCCGACAAGGTGCCGCTGAGCGTGGCGCTCTACATCTTCGCGGCCTGCTGGTTCACGTCATCGACCAGCTTTGCCAATCCCGCGATCACCGTGGCGCGCAGCCTGACCGATACCTTCACCGGCATCGCGCCGGCCGACATTCCGGGCTTCGTGCTGGCCCAGATCGCGGGCGCGCTGGTGGCGATGGGGGTGTGCCGGGTGCTGCTGGGCGGCGAACCGGAGCCGGCGGCGGGCTGAGGCCGCCAGCTACTTCATCAGTTCGCGCACAAACGGGATCAGGCCGGTCTGGCGGGCGCGCTTCATGCGTTCGGCTTCGAGGATCGCGCAGACCTTGGCGAAGCACACGTCGACATCGTCATTGATGATGACATAGTCATAGCCGTCCCAGTGGCTGATCTCGGCGCGGGCGCGTTCCATGCGCGCGGCGATCACCTCGGCGCTGTCGGTGGCACGGCCCTTGAGGCGGCGGTGGAGTTCCTCGATCGAGGGCGGCAGGATGAACACCCGCACCACGTCCTGCTGGTCTTTCTGGTAGAGCTGCTGGGTGCCCTGCCAGTCGATGTCGAACAGAAAGTCCTGCCCTTCCTTCAGCCCGGCCCGGATCATCCCCTTGGGGGTGCCGTAGCGGTGGCCGAACACCTCGGCCCATTCGTAGAAATCGTCCTCGTCGATCATCGCCTGAAAGCGTTCGGGCGAGACGAAGTGGTAATGCACGCCGTCGATCTCGCCGGGGCGCGGGGGGCGGGTGGTGGCCGAGACCGAGAGCCTGATCTCGGTATCCTTGGCCAGCAGCATCCGCGACAGCGTCGTCTTACCCGCGCCCGAGGGCGAGGACAGGATGAACATCAGGCCCCGGCGCTGAAGCTTGTCGGCAGGATTGTGTGTGGCATCGCCCATAGGCCCCGTTGCACCAACAGGGGGGCTGAAATCAAGGGGCGCTCAGGATTCGTCCGCCCCGTCCCCGAAGTTGGCCTTCCGGGCCGCCTTCTTCGCACGGCGCTTTGCCTCGATCCGCTTGCCGCGATCATACAGCACCTTGGCCGCCAGCCCGCCCGCCACCACCGCAAGGCCTGCAGGCGAGCGTGTGGCAAGCCGGCTCGCGCCCCACAGCGCCAGGGTGCTCACCATGCCTCGGCTTTCGACCAGCCGCTTGGCCTTGTCGCTTTCGAGCTGGCCGGTGAGCAGGCCCTTTTCCAGCCGCTGGCGCAGCAGCGAACCCGCACCGCGCAGCACGATGTCGGCAATCACGAGATTGGTGACCGGATCGGGCGAGGGCAGGCGCGATTCGCCGGTTCCGTCCGTGTCGTTGCGCGCGCCTGTGGATTTGCGCCGCGCCATCGCAGGCTATTTCTTGCGCCCGAAATCGATCGAGACGACGTTCGAGCCGTCCCCGTCGCCATCGCCGTCGGGGCCGTCATTCTCGGCATCCTCGTGCGCTTCGGGGGCGAGTTCATCGACCGCGGCCTGGAACTGCAGGCCGAAGTCGACCGCCGGATCGACGAAGGCGGTGATCGCGGCGAAGGGAATCGTCAGCTTGGCCGGCACCTGGTTGAAGGTGAGGCTGACCGAGAAGCCCGCCGCGCCGACCTCGAGATCCCAGAACTTGTTCTGCAGCACGATCGTCATCTCGTCGGGGAAGCGTTCGCGCAGGTGCGGCGGGATCGAGACCCCCGGCGCGCCGGTCTTGAAGGTGATATAGAAGTGGTGTCCGCCCGGCAGCGTGCCGCCGCCGCTGACGATCGAGCCGAGCACCCGGCCGACCACGGCGCGCAGGGCTTCCTGCACGATCTCGTCATAGGGGATCAGGCTGTCGGGCGTGTCATTGGTCATGGCTGGAGGAATCGTGGCGGGGCGCGCGGGCTTGGTCAAGCCTTTACGGCCGCTCCCCGCGTGTTTGGCAGGGGATAGCCGGGGCACGGCGCGAGGCTTGTGGCAGGCGCTTGTCACCGCCGCGCAGAGGGTTATAGCGCCGGTTCATGGCCACTCTCCCCGCCCGCACCGGCTCGGTGAACCGCAACACCACCGAGACCAAGATCGCCATCGCCGTCAATCTCGACGGCACCGGCGCCTATGACGTCGCCACCGGCATCGGCTTTCTCGATCACATGGTCGAGCAGTTCAGCCGTCACTCGCTGATCGACGTCACCATGAAGGTGGAGGGCGACCTGCATGTCGACCAGCACCACACCACCGAGGATTCGGCGATCGCGCTGGGGCAGGCGATTGCGCAGGCGTTGGGCGACAAGGCCGGGATCGGGCGTTACGGCGCGGCCTATTCGCCGATGGACGAGACGCTCAGCCGCGTGGCGCTCGACATTTCCGGGCGGCCCTACCTCGTGTGGAAGGCGAAGTTTACGCAGGAACGCCTGGGCGAATGGGATACCGAGCTGATCGAGCACTGGTTCCACTCGGTCTCGCAGGCGGCGGGCATCACGCTCCACATGGAGCTGCTCTATGGCACCAACAATCACCACATCTGCGAGAGCCTCTACAAGGGCTTCGCCCGCGCGATGCGGCAGGCGGTCGAGCGCGATCCGAGGAAGGGCGGGGCGATCCCGTCGACGAAGGGGCAGCTCGGTGGATAGGAACGCAATTCCGGTCGCGCAGCGACCGCAAGGCCGACCGGCCGCCCGCAGCTGGCGCAGCTTTGCTGCGCGCATAGCGAGGACCGCGCCCGCGGAGGCGGGTGCGGAAAACGAAAATGGCTGAGGTTGTGGCTCTCGTCGATTACGGCGCGGGCAACCTTCATTCGGTTCACAACGCCCTGAGGGCGGCAGGCGCCGAGGTCACCGTCACCGCCGATCCCTATGTCGTGCGCGCGGCGGACCGCATCGTGCTCCCCGGTGTCGGCAGCTTCAGGGCCTGCGCCGAGGGGCTGAACGCCATTCCCGGCATGGTCGAGGCCATGAAGGAGCGCGTCCACATCGGCGGCGCGCCGTTCCTCGGGATTTGCGTGGGGATGCAACTGCTCGCCGACCGCGGCCTTGAACATGGCGAGACCCGCGGTCTCGGCTGGGTTCCCGGCGAGGTGCGGCTGATCGAGCCCACGGACCCGGCGATCAAGGTGCCGCACATGGGCTGGAACGATGTCGCGATCCTGCCCCATGCGCGGGACCACGCGGTGATCGAGGAGGGCGAGGCCTATTTCCTCCATTCCTATCACTTCGCCGCTGCCGACTGGCACCATGTCGCCGCGATGACCGATCACGGCGAAGGGCTGGTGGCCGCGGTGGCGAAGGGCAACATCCTTGGCGTGCAGTTTCACCCGGAAAAGAGTCAGGCCTACGGGCTGGCGACGCTCCGGCGCTTTCTGGAGTGGTTCCCTTGATCATCTTCCCCGCCATCGATTTGAAGGGCGGCCAGGTCGTCCGTCTCGCGGAAGGCGACATGGACCGCGCCACGATCTACGGCGACGATCCGGCCGCACAGGCGCTGATCTTTGCGGACGCCGGGGCCGAGCATCTCCACGTGGTCGATCTCGACGGCAGCTTCGCGGGCGAAAGCCGCAACCGCGCGGCGGTGGAAGCGATCGTCGCGGCCTTCCCGGGCTATGTGCAGCTCGGCGGCGGCATTCGCGATGCAAAGGCAGTCGAAAGCTGGTTCAACCTCGGTGTGGCGCGGGTGGTGATGGGCTCCGCCGCGCTCAAGAACCCCGAATTCGTCAAGGAAATGGCCCGCGAGTGGGAGGGCGGGATCGTCGTCGCGGTCGATGCGAAGGACGGCATGGTTGCGACCGAGGGCTGGGCGGAGGTCTCCGACGTTCCCGTGGTCGATCTCGCCCGCCGCTTCGAGGACGCCGGCGTCGCCTCGCTGCTGTTCACCGACATCGGCCGTGACGGCCTGCTCAAGGGCGTGAACATCGAGGCGACCGTCGACCTCGCCCGGCGCGTCGATATCCCGGTGATCGCCAGCGGCGGCGTGAAGGGGCTGGACGACATCCACATCCTCTCGCTCCACGCGCACGAGGGGATCGAGGGGGTGATTACCGGACGGGCGCTCTACGAAGGGCGCCTCGATCTCGCGGCGGCGATTGCGATGGGGGCGCGGGTCGCATGACCGTCCGTATCCGCGTCATCCCCTGCCTCGACGTAGCCAATGGCCGCGTGGTCAAGGGCGTGAACTTCGTTGACTTGAAGGACGCGGGCGATCCCGTGGAGCAGGCGCGCGCCTATGATGCGGCGGGCGCGGACGAGCTGTGCTTTCTCGACATCTCCGCCAGCCACGAAGGGCGCGGGACGCTGCTCGACATGGTGCGGCGCACAGCGGAGGTGTGCTTCATGCCGCTCACCGTTGGCGGCGGTGTGCGCAGCGCCGAGGATGCGCGCGCGCTGCTGCTGGCAGGCGCCGACAAGGTCGCCGTCAATTCCGCTGCTGTCGCCCGGCCCGAACTCGTGGCCGAAATCGCCTCGCGCTTCGGCAGCCAGTGCGTCGTCGCCAGCGTCGATGCACGCCGCACGCCGCGCGGGAACTGGGAAATCTTCACCCATGGAGGGCGCAAGCCGACCGGGATCGACGCGGTGGAGTATGCGCGGAAGGTCGCGGACTTGGGCGCGGGCGAATTGCTCGTCACCTCGATGGACGGGGACGGGACGCAGAGGGGCTATGATCTCGATCTGACCCGCGAGATTGCCGATTCCGTCAGCGTTCCCGTGATCGCCAGCGGCGGGGTGGGGAGCCTCGATCACCTCGTCGAAGGGGTGACAAAGGGCCATGCCAGCGCGGTGCTCGCGGCGAGCATCTTCCACTTCGGCCACCATACCATCGCCGAGGCCCACGCGGCATTGCGTGCAGCGGGCTTGCCCGCACGCGGTTGAAACTTCGTCATTGCGAGCGTAGCGAAGCAATCCAGAGCGGCACGCCAGACGCTCTGGATTGCCGCGCGCCTGCGGCGCTCGCAATGACGAGAGTTGAACAGTGTCCGACACCCTCACCCGCCTCGAAGCCACCATTGCCCAGCGCCTCACCGCCTCGCCGGAGGAGAGCTATGTGGCGAAGCTGCACCACAAGGGCCTCGCCAAGATCGCCCAAAAGCTCGGCGAGGAAGCGACCGAGGCGGTGATCGCCGCGCTCGCCGGGGACGAGGCCGAACTGGTGGGCGAGGCGGCGGACCTCTTGTTCCACCTGATCGTGTTGCTGTCCCACAAGGGCGTGAAACTCGATCAGGTCTTCGCCGAGCTCGACAGCCGCGAAGGGCTGTCCGGTCTCGCCGAAAAAGCCTCCCGCATGGAGTGAAGCCCCAAATGCCGATCGACCCGACCTTGCCCTACGACGACAACAATATCTTCGCGAAGATCCTGCGCGGGGAAATCCCCGCGCGTAAAGTCTACGAGGACGACTGGGCCTTCGCCTTCGAGGACATCAATCCCCAGGCCGAGATCCACACGCTGGTGGTGCCCAAGGGCCGCTATGTCAGCTGGGACGATTTCTCCGCCAAGGCCTCCGACGCCGAAATCGCCGGTTTCGTGCGCGCCGTGGGCGAAGTCGCCCGCGCCAAGGGCCTCGTCGAGCCCGGCTATCGCCTGCTCGCCAATATCGGCGCGCATGGCGGGCAGGAAGTGCCGCACTTGCACGTCCATATCTTTGGCGGCCAACCATTAGGCCCGATGATCCTGCGGCGTTGATCGCTGGCAGGACTCGTTTCACCGCCGTTCATCCACAAATCGCAACACCTGTCTTTGCAGCGATTCCCCGCTCGGCTAGGTGGCAGCCATGACCTCTCCCAATCCCCCCGGCGGCGTGATCGACGGTGCGCGGCATCTTTATGCCGTGCGCGTCTATTACGAGGACACCGATCTGTCGGGGATCACCTACCATGCCAACTATCTGCGCTGGTTCGAGCGGGCGCGTTCCGACCTGCTGCGCCTGCTCGGTATCGATCAGCGTGAAGCCATCGAGAGCGGGGAGGGCGCCTATGCCCTGTCCGAGGTGAACCTCAGGTACCTGCGCCCCGCCAAGCTCGACGATGACGTGGTGATCGAGACCCGCTGCACCGAACTGGGCGCCGCCTCGTGCCGGATGTACCAGATCGCGCGGCGCGGTGACGAGATGCTGTGCGAGGCTGCCTTGCGCGTCGGCTTCATCACCCTCGACGGCCGCCCGCGCCGGCAGCCGCCTGAATGGCGCGAGGCTTTCCGGAATTTCATGAACAAGGACGACTGACCCCCGTGACCTTTGCTCTTCTCAGCGCCGCTGCCCCCGCTCCGACCCGGCTCGATCCGGTCGAGCTGTTCCTGCAGGCCGACATCATCGTGCAGGCGGTGATGCTCGGCCTGATCCTTGCGAGCGTGTGGGTGTGGATGATCATCGTCTCCTTTTCCCTGCGCCTCGGCAAGCTCGACAAGGCCAGCCGCGAATATGAAGGCGCGTTCTGGAGCGAGAGCGATACGCAGGCGCTGGTCGGCAAGGCGCAGCGCAAGGAAATCCCGGCCGCGCGGGTGGTCGGCGCGGGGCTCGACGAGTGGAAGAAGTCCACCGCCAAGCAGCCGGTCGACCGCGAGGCGACCCGCCAGCGCATCGGCGCGGCGATGGAAAGCCAGGTGGCCGAGGAGGCGGACGAGCTTGCCGGACGGCTCAATTTCCTCGCCACGGTCGGATCGGTCGCGCCGTTTGTTGGCCTGTTCGGCACGGTGTGGGGGATCATGAACTCCTTCTTCCAGATCGGCGCGCAGCAGAGCGCGAGCCTTGCGGTGGTCGCCCCCGGCATCGCCGAAGCGCTGTTCGCCACCGCCATCGGCCTGTTCGCCGCGATCCCCGCGGTGATCGCCTACAACCGCTTTTCGGGCGCGGTGAACCAGTACGAGGCCAAGCTCCAGCGCTTTGCCGACAAGGTCCACGCCGGCCTCAGCCGCGAGCTGGACCGCGTGTGATGATGGAGATTTCGTCATTGCGAGCGTCAGCGAAGCAATCCAGTGCGGTTCGCGCGGGGCTCTGGATTGCCACGGCGACTGCGTCGCCTCGCAATGACGGGGGAGATGTCTGATGGGGATGAACCTTTCCTCCTCGCGCACCCGCTCCAGGCGCTCGCGCCGGGCGGCGATGGCCGAGATCAACGTCACCCCGCTGGTTGACGTGATGCTGGTGCTGCTCATCATCTTCATGGTGACGGTCACCCTGCCTGCCGTGGGCGTGCCGGTGGAGCTGCCTGAAAGCCGCGCCGCGCCGGTCGAGGAAAAGCCCGACCAGATCACCATCTCGATCGACCGGCAGGGCGTGATCTACATCGAGGACGCGGCTGTGCCGGCGGGCGGGCTGGCCGACGCTCTGGAGGCCCTCAAGCGCGGGGGCGAGCCGCCGCTGGTGGTGCTGCGCGGCGACCGCAGTCTCGACTATGGCCGGGTGATGCGGGTGATGGGCGAGCTGGGCCGGGCCGGCTTCACTTCGATCTCGCTGGTCACCGACGGTTCAGTTTCGGCCCCATAGTCCCCGCCATGATGGGAGAGCTCGCGTTCCGCAACGAGGAGAAGATCGGCCTGCTGGCCGCGCTGGTGCTGCATGGCGCGCTGGTGGCGGTGCTGCTGATGCAGACCGTGCGCTCCGAGGTGTCGGTCTTCCCCGAGCGTATGACGGTGAGCCTTGCAACCGACGTGGGGCTGGAAGCAGCCTCGCCTGATCCGGTGGCCGAAAGCCGCGCCGCAATTGCCCCGACCCTGTCGGAAGACCCCGCCCCCGCGCCGGAACCCGCGAAGCCCGAGCCTGCGGCGCGCGTGGCGCCGACCCCGCCCAAGCCGCCCGCGCGCACCGCGACGAGCCAGCCGGCACCCACCCGCGACCGCTCGCGCCCCGACCGCACCCCCGCCCCGCGCCCCAGCGCCGCGCCCGCCAGGGCTGCGGAAAAGGGCGGCGGCAGCCGCATCGGCGACGATTTCCTGAAAGGCGCGGGCAACTCGACCACGACGAACGAAACCCGCATCCCCGCCTCGCAGATCGGTGCAAGCGCCAAGGCCTCGATCGGTCAGGCGCTCGCCCGTCAGGTCAAGCCGCACTGGACCGCGCCGCAGGGGCTCGATGTTGACGAACTCGTCACTTTGATCGACTTTGATCTCAACCCGGACGGGAGCCTGAAAGGCCGCCCGCGGGTGCGCAGCCAGAGCGGGGTCAACGATTCCAACCGTGCCCAGGCTGCGCGCCATGCCGAGAACGCCATACGGGCGGTGCAACTGGCCGCTCCGTTCGATCTGCCCGAAGAATATTACGAGGCGTGGAAGACCGTCCGCGGCGCCCGATTTGACAGGAATACCTCACGATGAAATCCCTCTTCGCTCTCGCTCTGCTGCTGTCCGCCGCACTGCCCGCTGCTGCCCTTGCGCAGGACCTCGGTGCGCCGATCGGTGAGGATGGCGCGGTCGAGAAGGCGGGCACCGATGCCTCCGCAGCGCAGGCCGAGGAGGGGATTTCCTTCACCGTCACCGACGAAAGCGCATGGTCGGACATCGGCATCGCCATCCCCGCCTTCGCCACCGACCGCGAGCGCGCGACGCCTGCCAACGCAGCCGGCACGGGCGCGCTGGGGCGCGAGATCGCCCGCGTCATCACCGCCAACCTCAGGAACAACGGGCTGTTCAAGCCGGTCGGCCCCGACAGTCTGCCGCAGCCCGCCTTCGCCGAGATCACTGCGCCAGCCTTTGCCACCTGGAGCGGGCGCAGCGCCGAGATGCTGGTGCACGGCTATGTCCGCGCGCGTGACGATGGGCGGCTGGTGGTCGGCTGCTATCTCTACGACGTCGCGCTCCAGAACGAGCTGGTGCGCGAGGGCTGGGTGGTGGGCCCGGCCGACTGGCGGCGCGCGGCGCACAAGTGCTCCGACCTCATCTTCAGCCGCCTCACCGGCGAGAGCCCGTTCTTTGACAGCCGCATCGCCTATATCGCCGAGACCGGCCCCAAGGACCGCCGGGTCAAGCGCCTCGCGGTGATGGATTCGGACGGGGCGAACCACCGTTTCCTGACGCTCGGCAGCGCCACTGCGCTCACCCCGCGCTATTCGCCCGACTATTCGAAGATCCTCTATCTCTCCTATGTCGACGGCAATCCGCGCATCTATGTCTATGACATCGGCACCGGCAAGCAGACGCTGGTGACCGAGAACCGCAATCCCACGCTCGCCCCGCGCTGGTCGCCCGATGGCAAGTTCATCCTCTATTCGATGGCGGTGGCCGGCAATACCGAGATCTACCGCGTGCCGGCGACCGGCGGGCAGAGCGTCAAGCTCACCAACTCGCCGGGCATCGATGTCGGCGGCTCCTACTCGCCCGATGGCCGAAAGATCGTGTTCGAAAGCGACCGTTCGGGCAGCCAGCAGTGCTACGTGATGGACGCCGACGGATCGAACCAGAAGCGCATCAGCTTCTTCGGCGGGCGCTGCGCCACGCCCGAATGGAGCCCGCGCGGCGACCAGATCGCCTTCACGCGGATCGCGGGCGACTTCAATATCGCTGTGATGAACACCAGCGGCGGCAACATGCGCGTGCTCACCCGCGGCTGGCAGGACGAGGCCCCGACCTGGGCGCCCAACGGCCGCATCATCCAGTTCTTCCGGACCGAGAAGAACACCGGGCGTTCGGGCATCTGGCAGGTCGACCTGACCGGCCAGAACGAGCGCCGCCTGCCGACCCCGGTCGATGCTTCCGATCCCGCATGGGGCCCGATCCGGCCCTGAGCCTCCACCCGTCCACGAGAATGACAAGCCGAAAGGAAATGCGATGAACACCAAGCTTGCCACGATCGCGCTGCTGGCCTCGGCCACCACGCTTGCCGCCTGTGCCAAGAAGGCGCCCGAGACCCTGCCGCCCCCGCCGGCCGAGACGGTGACCCCGACGCAGCCGCGTCCGCAGGTGCAGCCCACCGGCCCGACGGTTGGCACGCAGGCGCATTTCGCCGCGGCTGTCGGTTCGTCGACCACGATCTATTTCGACACCGATCGCTACAACGTCGATTCGCAGGATGCCGCCGCCTTGCAGGCGCAGGCGCAGTATTTCGCGCGCTATCCGCAGATCACCTTCACCATCGAAGGCCACGCCGACGAACGTGGCACGCGCGAGTACAACATCGCGCTGGGTGAGAAGCGCGCCACGGCGGCCAAGAACTTCCTTGTCAGCCTCGGGGTCGATCCGGGCCGGATCGCGGTGGTGAGCTACGGCAAGGAACGCCCTGTGGCGCTGGGTTCGGACGAGGGCTCGTGGGCGCAGAACCGCCGCGCCGCGAGCGTCATCATCAACTGATTTTCAGCTGTTGAGCAGGTCGGGCGCAAGCCCGGCCTGCACCGCGTAGGGCGCAGGCGCTGCCGGAGCCTCGGTTCCGGCCAGATCCCGCGCCGACGTGACAATGCACAGCCCGGCAAGGGCAAGCACGGAAAACAGGCTGGAGAGGGTCAATTGCGGGCTCATGCTTCGGTCTTTCTGGGATCGGCGGAAACACATCCGCCGCCCGGTGTTCTATTGCAATGCAACATTTCACATTGCAACCGGTTCCCGTGGTCGCATCGCTTTGCTTTATGCGCCACCTCGCCTAGATTGAGCGCGTGATGCTTTCGACCAACGACATTTGCCCCGCCGCCATGGCCCTCTTCGCATGAGCCGCGCGCGCCGTTCGATGGACTGGGGCTTCCCGCGCTGGCGGCCCTATGGCGCTTCGCAGGAGGCGGTGAATGTCCGCATCTGTGACCGCCACGGCTGCGACGAGCCGGGCAATTGCCCCGCGCCCAAGGCGCCTAACAGTCGTGACCGGTGGTATTTCTGCCAGAAGCACGCGGCCGAATACAATTCCAGGTGGGACTACTTCGAAGGGCTGGAGCAGGCCGAAAAGGAAGAACGCGCCCGTGCCGAGCGCGCTGAGAGCGCAGGCTATGCCGAAAGCGCGCATTACGGCTGGGCGGGATCGGGCGACGGGTCGCGTTCGGCCGATGAAATGCGCGCTCTGGAAGTGCTCGGGCTTGAGGCCGACGCCGATTTCAACGCCGTGAAGAAGGCCTACCGCGCCCGCGCGAAGGAAGTGCATCCCGACGTGAAACCGGGCGATGCCGAGGCGGCGAAGCAGTTCCAGCTGATCCAGACAGCTTACGAGGTCCTGCGCGCCGCCGAGGAACGGCGCGAGTGGCGCGGGTAAGGCGCTTTCCTACCCCGGCCTGACGTGACAGCCTGCGGGGATGGCCCGCCGCGCATCCCTTTTTGCCTCTCTCTTATCTGCTTCCGCAAGGGGCCGGTTTTCCGTTTCAGGACAGTGTCTCAACTGTCTCCTACTTCAGCTTTCCCGCCTCAATCCTGAACGGGCGGCGGCCCGGCGAACCCCTTGCCCCGCGAGTCGATCTGCGGATCGGGGTTGTCGTTCCACCATGCGACATCAGTCCACGGGCGGACATCGACCTCGTGGCTCCAGCAGTTCCGCGGCTGGTGGGCGAGGTGCCAGTAGGTCTCGGCCAGCGCGGCCGGATCGATGATGCCCTCATGGCCCTTGTTCGCCTTGAAGGTCTCGTAACGGTCGCCCAGCAGCTTGCCGAGCGTGTCGGGAGCATCGACCGCCCCGTCGACCACCACGTGCGCCACGTGCACGCCCTGGGGCGCGAATTCGGCGTTGAGTGTCTGGCACAGCATCCGCCGCCCGCCCATCGCCGCGGCGTGGCTGTGCTGGCCGGCATTGCCGCGCACGGCGGCGGTCGCCGACGTGACCAGCAGCGTGCCGTGCGCGCCGGTCTTCGCGCGCTCGACCATGGCCGGGAACAGCGCATGCGCGAGCCGGAAGACGCCATAGGTGCCGAGCCGCCAGCCGAGTTCGAAGATGCGGTGCGGGGTCTGATCGAGGCTGCGGTTCCCGATCTGCGCACCGAGGTTGTAGAGCGCGGCGTGGATCGGCCCGACATCGCGTTCGGTGCGGGCCACGAGGTCCTCGATCGCGCCGTCCTCGGCCGCGTTGAGCAGGGTGCCGGACGCAGAGCCGCCCGCCGCCTCGATCTGCCCGACCAGCCGGGCAAGGCCTGCCTCGTCGCTTCGCCGCGCCATCACCGCGTGATAGCCGCCGACGGCAAAGCGCAGCGCGGCATTCCCCCCGATCCCGGCGCCCGCGCCGATCACGAGGAACACGGGTTTGCGGCTGTCGGTCATGCTGGTCTCCTTCTCCCCTCCCGCTTGCGGGAGGGGGCCGGGGTGGGCAACTGTCACTTACACATGTTCGAGCGCCTGCGCGAAGTCGGCGATCAGATCGTCGGCATCCTCGATCCCCACGCTGATGCGCACGAGGTTGTCGGTGATGCCGAGCAGGTCCTTGCGCGCCTGCGGCACCGAAAGGTGGGTCATCGAGGCCGGGTGGCTCGCCAGCGTCTCCGTCCCGCCGAGGCTGACGGCGAGCTTGGCGATGGTGAGGTTGTCGAGGAAGCGGAAGCACTCCGCCTCGCCGCCCTTGATGAACAGCGAGAAGGTGCTGCCGGCACCGAGACAGTGGCGATCATAGATGTCCTGCTGGCGCGCATCGGCGATGAAGCCGAGATAGCCGAGGCCTTCGACCTTGGGGTGATCGCGCAGGAAGGCGCAGACCTTCGCCGCGTTCTCGCCGGCGCGCTGCATCCGGAGCTCGACCGTCTCCAGCGAGCGCAGCAGCATCCAGGCGGTGTTGGGATCGACGATGCCGCCCATGGTGTTCCTGAGGGCGCGCACCGGGTCCATCCAGCGCTTGGCCCCGGCGATGCTGCCTGCGACCAGATCGGAGTGGCCGCCGACATACTTGGTCAGCGAATAGGCGACGATGTCCGCCCCGTGATCGAGCGGACGCTGCCACAGCGGGCCGAGGAAGGTGTTGTCGATGGCGATGGGGCATGTGTCTTTTGCTGTGCTACCGCCTTCGGCTACTTGAGCACCGAAGGCCGCATCCCGCGCGTCTCGCACCGCTTCGACATCGACCAGCGCATTGGTGGGGTTGGCGGGGCTTTCGAGATAGATCATCGCCACCTTGCCGCCCTGCGCCGCGGCCTGCGCCTTGGCCTTGGCGAGCACCGCATCGAGCTCCGCGCGGGTCGCGCCTGCCGGGAAGTCGACATAGGTCACGCCGAACCGGCTCAGCACCTTGGCAACGAAGCCCTCGGACGCCGCGTAGAGCGGGCCGGAATGCACGATCACGTCATTGGCGCTGGCATAGGCCATCATCAGAATGCAGATCGCGGTCATGCCCGACGAGAAGGTCAGCGCGTCCTCCGCCCCGTCCCACACCGCGAGACGATCTTCGAGGATCTCCTGGTTGGGTCCGTTGAAGCGCGAATAGACGAGGCCCTCCGCGCCCCCTTCGCGCAGGCCGGTGATGCCCTCGAAATGGCGCTTTCCCGCAGCCGCGCTTTCGAAGGCGAAGGTGCTGGTGAGGAAGATCGGCGCCTTGAGCGAGCCTTCCGACAGCACCGGATCATAGCCGTGGCCCATCATCAGGGTCGAGGGCTTCAAGGGGCGACCGGCGATCTCGCGGCGGGCGGGTTTGGGCTTGCGTCGGGGGGTGGGGGTTTCGACGGCGTCGACGGCGTCAGGCATGAGCCATGTCCTTCCTTTGCTCACGCTCCCAGGAAGGCGGGAGCCGATCGGCGGCGGGCAGGGCGCCCGTTCCTAACCTCCGCAGGAACGCTTCTCCGCTGCCACCGCTGTGCTGGGCAAGGCGTATCGCGCGCGCACGATCGTTTCAAGCGTGGCTGCGAAGGTTTCACACCAGCGCAGCAATCCCCCATACGATCCCGACCATCAGGAGCACGCCCGCCACATCCAGCAAGGCACCTGCGGTGACCATCCGGTCGATCCTGATGCGGCCGGTGCTCCACGCAATGGCATTTGGGCCGGTTCCGGCGGGGAGCATGAAGCCCCAGCTGGCCGCGAGCGCGGCGGGCAGGGCGAGCAGCACCGGATCGGCCCCCAGCGCCACCACCAGCGCGGCTACCACCGGAATGATGCCCGTGGCGGTCGCGACATTGCTGGCGAATTCGGTGATCACCACCACCAGCCCGGTCACCGCCAGCGCAACAAGGATCAGCGGCCAGCTCGCAAGCGGCAACAGAGCCTCCCCGAGCCACGCGGTGAGGCCCGAGGCCTGCATCCCGCCTGCCAGCGCGAGGCCTCCGCCGAACAGGAAGATCACGCTCCACGGTGCGGCCTTGGCCTCGTCCCACACCAGCAGGTTGCGTCCGGTGCCGTCGGGCACGAGGAACAGCGCCAGCGCGGCGATCACCGCGACCGTGCCGTCGGTCCATGCCCCGGCGGGCAGCAGCTTAGCGACCAGCGGCTGGCTGACCCAGCCGGCAAAGGTCAACGCCACCAGCACGGCGAGGCGCACCTCCGGTCCGCTCCAGCGTGCCTGCGTGGCAATCGCCTGGCGCGCCGCGGCAAGATCGAAGGGGTGGGCGGCAACGTGCTGAACCCGGGCGATGATCCACGCCGCCAGCGGAACGCTCAGCAGCACCAGCGGCACGCCATAGAGCGACCACTGCGCAAAGCTGATCCGCACGCCGGCAATCTGGTCGAGCAGGCCGACCGAGATCGCATTGGTGGGCGAACCGACGATGGTGCCTAGCCCGCCGATGCTGGCCGCAAAGGCAATCCCCATCGGCAGCGCGCCGTTGATGCCTTCCTGTTGCCCTACCGCGTCGCTGCTTGATGGCGGGCCCTGTTGCCCTGCCGCGTCGCTGCCCGAGGGCGGAGCTCCTCCCTCCAGCACGGCGAGCACCATCGGCATCATGATCAGCGCGGTCGAGGTGTTCGAGATCACCATCGAGAGCAGCGCGGCGGCGATCATGAAGGCCAGCAGCAGGCGTGCAGGGCCGCCCCTGGCACCCACCACCCGCAGAATCGCGAGGCTGAGCCGCCGGTGCAGTCCGGTGCGCTCGATCGCCAGCGCGATGAAGGCACCGCCCAGCAGCAGGAACAGGATCGGCGAATAGTAATCGCTCGCGGTCTCCTCGGCGCTGGAGACCCCGGCGAGCGGCAGCACGAGGAAAGGCAGCAGCGCGGTAACGGCCATCGGCACGGCCTCGGTCATCCACCATGCGGCCATCCACACCACAAGGCCGGCAACCAGCCATGGAGCGGCGTCCATGCCGAGGGGCGGCGGCAGAAGCGCGGTCAGCGCAAAGGCGAGCGGGCCAAGGGCAAGGCCGATCCTGCGCGCCATCATGGCCGGTGGGTGTCGCTGGCGTCCATGCCCGCAGGTAACAGCCGCGCCGCCCTCGCGGCAAGCCCGCGCCGTTCAGACCCGGGGGAGGATCACTCCACGGCGTTCTTGTTGGGCGGATCGCCGGGCAGATCGATGTTCGAGAAGAACACCCGCCCAACCGGCTGGCCGCGGCGCTGCATGGTTTGCAGCTTGCGCGCGCGGTCATTGAGCAGTTCGAAGGCGGCCTGTCCCATCTTTTCCGACCAGCCCACCAGCGGGTCGTCCATCGCCCCCGGAGAGCTGCCGGCAAACAGGTAGTTTGGCGGTCGCGCTCCGCCATGCAGGTCGGCGATCTCGGTCTCTCGGAGGTTGGGGCTGATGCTGCTGGTTTTGGCAAGCAGTTCGGCCACCGGTTCCTCGGCATATTTCGCCATGTGAGCGCGCAGATCACGCTCGAAATCGGGGAAGTAGAACGGGGCGACCTCGGCATAGAGGTTCGCGACCGCGAGCGCCTGTCCGCGCTTCTGGGTGCCGCGCAGCGAGTTGACGTAATCGAGCGCGGCAACATCGAGCAGCGAGCTGACATTGGCGCCGGTGAAGGCATGGCGCTGGAGTTCCGGCCCGCCGATCTCGCCGCGCCAGAAGCCGTAGATCACCTTGGGGTCCTTCCAGTGGCGGAAGACGATGTTCTCGCGGATGTCGCGCAGCGAAACGGGGATGCCCTTGACGGTGATGAAGCGCGCCTCGTCGAGCGGTTCGCCGCCGACCATGATCTCGCGCGGTTCGCGGACCGGCCATTCCCTGGCGATCTGTTCGAGCAGCGCGACATTGTGGAGGTTGAGCCAGAACGCCAGCTGCTCGTTGCGCGGCAGGGCCGAAATGTCCAGCGAGTCGGTGACCCGTTCCAGATCCTGGCGGTATTCAGTGAAGCTGTTGATGATGTCCTGATCGAGGAAGCGGAACATCACCAGCGAGCCTTCCAGCCGGTAGCCCGACTGCGCTCCCTGCTTGATGCGGGTGCCCACCGCCGGGTTGGGACGGCTGGTCAGCTTCCGGTCGGGCGGCCCCATGGTCAAGACGATATGCTTGAGCGCGAAGTCCCAGATCTCGTAATCGATCCTATGGCGGATCGGATTGGCTGTCGGGGTGAAAACCGCGAGGTGATCGTCGATGCTGCGCTGCTGGCTCGTCTGATCCCCGATGGCGGGGATATAGTGCCAGTGCGGATCGCTGGCGGGCGCGGGCTGGGATGCAGGCATGCCCGAAGCGGCTGCCGGCGCGGCTATTACAGCGCCCGCTGCCGCGAGTACGATCCTATATGAAGACGCCACGTCATCTCTCCCACCAGACGGATTGGGCCTGTCCGAAAAAGAATATATCTCAATCGGATAAACCGGAGATGAACGGATTTTCAGTCTCGCGCGGCGGGGTTACTCCACCTCGCCCTTGTCCTCCGGGTCACCCGGCAGATCGATATTGCTGAAGGTCACGGTGCCGGTGCGGCCCTGACGGATGATCTCCTGGAACTTGTCCTCGCGCTCCTTGAGCAGCGCGGCCATGCTCTGCGGGATGCGGAAGCTGACCGGCCGTCCGTCCGAGGTGACGTTCGACAGGGTCGGCTCGCGCACGCCGCCTTCGAGATCGGCGATGTCATGCTCGGCGATCTCGGCTTCGGCGCCGGTTGTCCTGGCGAGCAGCGCGGACGTGTCCTGATCGGCATATCGGGCGATGTGGGTGCGCAGGTCCTGTTCGAAATCGGGGAAGAAATAGGGCGCAGCCTCGGCGTAGAGTTCGGACACCTGAAGCTTGCCGCCCAGTTCCTGCGTGCCGCGCAGCGAGTTGACGAAATCCACTGCCCCGCGTTGCAGGAGGCGGGCGACGTTGTCGGCGTTGAAGGCTTCCTTCTGCAGCGAAGGCCCGCCGATTTCGCCGCGCCAGAAGCCGTAGATCACCGCCGGATCCTTCCAGTGGCGATAGACGATCTTCTCGCGGATATCGCGCAGGGAGAGCTTGATGCCCTCCACGGTGATGAAGCGCGCTTCATCGAGCGGGACGCCGTCCACCATGATCTCGCGCGGCTGGCGCACAGGCCACGCATTGGCGATCTGTTCGACCATCGCGACGTTGTGGAGGTTGATCCAGTAGGCCAGTTGCTCGTTGCGCGATAGCGACTGGATGTCGACGATATTGGCGGTGTTCTCGAGATCCTTGCGATACTCGGTAAAGCTCGCGATCACATCGCTGTCGAGGAAGCTGAACATGACCCGCGAGCCTTCGAGGCGGTAGCGCGAGACATGGCCGTATTGGCGGCGGCTGCCGAGGCTGGGTTCGGGGCGCGGGGCGCTTTCGCGCAAGCTGGGGCCCATCGAGACGACGATACTCTTCATCGCCTCGTCCCAGATCGAATAGTCGATCTTGTCGTTGTTGGGCGTCTTGGAGGGCACGAAGGTCGCCAGTTCCGCCTCGCCCAGCGGTGTCTGGGCGGTCGCCGGAGCGGCACCGGCAAGCATCGCTCCGGCGATGATCGCAGGCAGGGCGAAGGGGCGAGGCAGGTACGGCATGGTCGCTATGTTTCCCGTGATGCTTCCTCCGGAGCGGAGGCCGGAGAGGGTCCGGAACATTATGGTGATGCAGCTTTTCAATAGCATGAACATCGGCAACGGTGTCGCCAGCAATCGGTTTCCGTCAGCACTTGGTCGAGCTTTGAAGTCGCTCGTCGGCAGGGCGCGATCGGCGCGCAAACGAAGAGGGGCGAGCCCGCGGGCCCGCCCCTATCGATCAAGTTGCGAACGGCGCGCGGCCCTTACTTGGGGGCCAGCACCATCAGCATCTGGCGGCCTTCGAGGCGCGGGAAGGCTTCGACCTTGGCGATCTCGGCGACGTCGTCCTGAACCCGCTTCAAGAGGTCCATGCCGAGGTGCTGGTGCGCCATTTCGCGCCCGCGGAAGCGCAGGGTGATCTTCACCTTGTCGCCATTGTCGATGAACTTGTGCACGTTGCGCATCTTCACGTCATAATCATGCGTGTCGATGTTCGGACGCATCTTCACTTCCTTGATGTCCTGCGTCTTCTGCGTCTTGCGCGCGAGGTTCGCCTTCTTCTGCGCCTCGTAACGATACTTGCCGACATCGAGGAACTTGCACACCGGCGGGTCCGCGTTGGGGGACACTTCGACGAGGTTCAGGCCCTTTTCATTGGCCTGCTCGATCGCTTCGCGGGTGTACATCACGCCAAGGTTCTCGCCTTCGTCGTCAATGACGCGGACCTTGGGGACGTTGATCATGTTATCAAAGCGCGGGCCGCTTTTTACGGGCGGGGCCAGCGAGCGCCGGGGTGGACGTGATATGGGGTGTTCTCCTGTTGTGGCTGCGTGCCTGCGCGCTCCTTAGTCCCAATCGCGGGAAAGCGCCAGATGGAGTCTTGGGGTGCTAAAGCTGCACGCCCCACGAATATTTTGGGAAGTCGATGAGGCCTAAACCCGCCGCGCGCGGCATCACATAGTGCGCAAAGCAGATAAACAGAGTGAGGCCCGTCGCAGTCAGAATGAAGGCAAAGCCACCGAACAGGGCGAACTCGAGCGTCATGGGCTTGCCCTCGCTGGTCAGGGCGAACCCGGCGAAGGCCGCGCTCATCATGCCGGCGAGCACCAGCGCGGAAGGCCAGACCGCTGCAAACGGGTATTTGTCCCCGAACAACTGGCCGACGGTCGGTGCCGCGAGGAGGTACAACCAGATGATCATGAAGCAGCCCAGCAGCAGGCCGGGGAGTGTCGCATGGAAAACCGATCCTTGGCTGCTGCCTGCGATAAATGCTCTGACGTTCAGGCCGACGAGACCCAGCAAAACCAACCCGTGCCAGATCGTGATCGTGCCCGCGGCGTAGCGGAGCGGCGCAAACGCCATCACGCCGCCGCCTGCCACAGGGGGAAGCGGGCGATGCGGCCCTTGGCGGGCATCAGCGCCTCGATGCGGGCAGCGGGTTGCAGCACGCCGAGGATTTCGGGGTGGGCAGCGTCCAGCCCGCCGGTCAGCGACCCGAAGGCGGGGAGGATCATGCGCTCGGCCCCGCCCGCGCTGCGGCCCATCACCGCACAGGGACGGGCGATGTGGCGGTTCCGGACGTTCACCCGCAGCTTGGGGTGGTAATGGCCCGACAGCTCCGGCGCGGTCTCTCCGGGCTTCGCTTCGTGGCGTAAGGTAACGCCGCCCAGCTCCAGCTCCGGCACGATCGTCCCGCCGAAGCCCCTGGGCAGTTCCTCGTCGTGGTTGCCGGTGATCCACACCCAGTCGAGTGCGCGGGTCAGCGCCTCGAGCATCCCGGTGCAGTGGGCATCCAAGCGCAATGCGCCCGCGTCATCGTGGAAATTGTCGCCCAGCGTGATCACCCGCCGCGCGCCCGTCTCGCGCACGGCATCCGCCAGCCGTTCGAGCGTGTCGCGGCTGTCATAGGGCGGGAGCATCGAGCCGCGTGCCGCAAACCAGCTCGCCTTCTCCAGATGCAGATCGGCCACCAGCAGCGCGCGTTCCGCCGGCCAGTAGAGGGCGCGGCCCTGCCCGAGCGCAAGCTCGTGTCCGGCAAAGGGAAAGGGGGCGAACATAGCGCGAACCATGCCCCCTCACTGCCTGCAAAGATTCGCCTTTGCAACCGTCTCGCGGGACTTGTGCGGCGCGCTTCATCGCCTATGGTGCGAGGAAATGACGGATGGGGATGTATGACGGACTGGACACAACATGCGGGCCGCGCGCGGGCGTGGTTCGAAGACTTGCGCGATCAGATCTGCGCCGAATTCGAGGCGATCGAGCGCGAGGCGGGCTCTGACGCCAGCTTCCAGTACACCCCGTGGAACCGCGAGGAGGAGGGCAATCCCGATCCCGGCGGCGGGGTTCAGGGCCTGATGAAGGGCAAGGTGTTCGAGAAGGTCGGCGTCAATGTCTCGACCGTGCGCGGCAGCTTCGCCAAGGAGTTCGCGGGCAGCATCA
>VFQM010001260.1_pt1 | contig 22912 bp, 16 predicted proteins | sample 3512391 | NCBI WGS metagenome assembly VFQM01 (sample SAMN10412369, study PRJNA504923) | tailings metagenome | isolation source: Replicate 1 from Balatoc abandoned mine | place: Philippines | reverse complement strand
CGATGCAAACCCCTGGGCTCTAGATCGAAGTGCTACGAAACCTGGGGGCAGCGCAGCGCCGGCCTTGCGCGCCTGGTTGGCAAAGTCCACCAGCAGGATCGCGTTCTTGGTCACCAGGCCCATCAGCATCACCAGGCCGATCATCGAGAACACGTTGAGCGTGCTGCGCGACACCAGCAGCGCCAGCATCACGCCGATCAGCGCCAGCGGCAGGCTGGCCATGATGGCCAGCGGCTGCACGAAGCTGCCGAACTGGCTGGCCAGCACGATGTAGATGAAGATGCCTGCCAGCGCCATGGCGCCCAGCAGGCCGCCGAAGGCGTCGGCCTGCTCCTGCATCTGGCCGCCGATGTCGAAGCTGTAGCCCGGCGGCAGCTGCGTCTCCCTGATCAGCTTCTGCACCTCGGCACTCACGTCGCCCACGCTGCGGTCCTTCACGCCGGCGAACACCGCCTCGCGGCGCTGCAGGTTCTGGCGGCGGATGTTCTGCGGGTTGAACACGCGCTCCACCTCGGCCACGCTGCCCAGCGTCACCGGCGTGCCATTGGCGGCAAAGGCCACCGGCAGCGCCAGCAGCTGCGTCACGCGCTCGCGGTCGGCATCCTGCAGGCGCAGCACCACGTCGACCTGGTCGCCCTCGGGCGTGGTCCAGGTGGTGGCGGCGTCGCCGTTGACGTAGGTGCGCAGGCTGGCGCCGATCTGCGCCGGCGTCAGGCCCAGCTCGCGCACCGCGGCCGGCTTCAGGCGCACCGCGTAGGCGGGCACGCCGTCCTGCACCGACGTCTCCACGTCCACCGCACCGGGGATCTTGCGCACCTTCTCGGCGAACTCGGTGGCCACGCGCGCCAGGCCCTCGCTGTCCTGGCCGAGGATGGCCACGTAGATCGGCCGGTTGAAGCCCAGCGCCGCGTCCACGCCCGGGATGCCGGCCACGGCGTCGCGGATCGCGGCCTCCACCTCCTTCTGCGAGCGGTCGCGCTCGCGGCGGTCGGTCAGGCGGATGTTCAGCCAGGCCTGGTGCCGCTGCCCGGGGCCGCCGATCCAGGTGGCCACGTGCTTGACCTCGGGCACCGCGAGCACCCGGGCCTCGACCTGGCGCACCTTCTCGTCGGTGCGCTGCAGGCTGCTGCCCACCGGCAGCTTGACGGCCAGCTGCGTGAAGCCCTGGTCCACCTGCGGCACGAACTCGCTGCCCACCAGCGGCGCCAGTCCGAGCGCGAGCACGAAGCTCGCGGTGCCACCCGCCATCACCAGCCCGCGCGGCGTGATGGTGGCGCTGCGCCAGCCGCGCGGCGCGGCCCGGTCGCGCCGGCCGTCGGCCCCGAAGCGGCGCGCATACACCGGCAGCCACAGCCGCCAGCGGCGGGCGCTGAAGATCCAGTCGATGGCCGCCGCGTAGGCGCGGTGCAGCGCGTCCATCATGGCGTCGGTGGCGCGGATGGCGTGGCCGATCACGGGCACGCGCGCCAGCTTGGCCGCCGGCGGGTCGTGCCACACGGAGCTGAGCATGGGGTCGAGCGTGAAGCTGACGAACAGGCTGATCAGCACCGCCACCACCACGGTCACGCCGAAGGGGTGGAAGAACTTGCCGATGATGCCGCCCATGAAGGCGACCGGCGCGAACACGGCGACGATGGCGAAGGTGGTGGCCATCACCGCCAGCCCGATCTCGTCGGTGCCCTCGCGCGCGGCGCGCACGTGGTCCTTGCCCATCTGCACGTGGCGCACGATGTTCTCGCGCACGACGATGGCGTCGTCGATCAGCAGCCCGATGCACAGGCTCAGCGCCATCATCGTCATGAAGTTCAGCGTGAAGCCGAACAGGTAGACGGCGATGAAGCTGGAGATCACCGCGATCGGCAGCGTCAGCCCGGTGATCACGGTGCTGCGCCAGCTGTGCAGGAACAGGAACACGATGGCCACGGTGAGCAGCGCACCCTCGATCAGCGTGCTGCGCAGCCCGTCGAGGCTGCCCTTGACCCAGTCGCTGCTGGCGTTGACCAGGCGCAGCTCCACGCCCGCCGGCAGCGTCCTGCGCAGCTCCTCCATCGCCGCCTTGACCGCCTCGCCGGTGGCCACGACGTTGGCGTCCTGCTGGCGGAACACGTTGAAGTTGATCGCCGCCTGCCCGTTCAGGCGCGCCAGGGACTCCGGGTCGCGCTCGCGCTCCACCAGCGTGCCCAGGTCGGACAGGCGCAGCGGCAGGCCGTCGCGGTGGGCGACGATGATCCCGGCGAAGTCGCGCGGGTCGCGGATGCGGCCCTCCACGCGCAGCAGGGTGTCCTGCCGGCTGTCGGAGAGGCGCCCCACCGGCTGGTCGCTGTTGGCCGCGCGCAGCGCCTCGGCAATCTGTGCCGGCGTCACGCCGTAGGCGCGCAGGCGCATCGGGTCGAGGTCGATGCGCACCTCGCGCTCGGCCAGGCCCTGGATCTCCACCCGCGCCACCCCGGGCACGCGCTGCAGCCGCTTGCCGACGTCGTTCTCGCCGATCACCGACAGCTCGCGCAGACTGCGCTCGGCGCCCACCAGCGCCATCACCACCACCGGCTCGGCGTTGTCGTTGTTCCAGCGCGCCAGCATCGGCGGCCGCACGTCGCGCGGGAAGCGCCCCTGCACCGCGGCCACGCGGTCGCGCACCTCGTTCATGGCGCGGTCCATGTCGGTGTCGAGGCTGAACTCCACGCTCAGGTCGCCGCGGCCCTCGAAGGCCCGCGAGGTGATGCGCTTGACGCCGGCGATGCTGTTGAGCGCTTCCTCCAGCGGCTTGAGCAGTTCGCGCTCCACGGCCTCCGGCGTGGCACCGGGGTACTGGATCTCCATCCACGCGCCGGGCGGCTGGATGTCGGGCAGCTGCTCCACACCGAGCTTGCCGTAGCTGAACAGGCCCAGCACGCACAGCGCCACCATCACCATGGTGGCGAAGACCGGGTGCTGGATCGAGACGCGGGTCATCCACATGGCCGGGCCCTCACTGCAGACGCTGAGGCGCCGAGGCCGCCGGGCCGGCGGCCGAGGCGGCCACCGCCGCCGTGCCGTCGCCGGCCACCGCCGCGCTGCGCCCCTCGGCGAGGCCGTCGAAGCGGGCGGCGATCACGCGGCTGTCGGCCGGCAGGCCGGACAGCACCTCCACCTGGCCGCTGCGCGGGTCGCGCCGGCCGAGGGTGACCGCACGGCGCGCGAGCTTGCCGTCGGCAATCACCCAGACATGGTCCTGCCCCGAGGCCTGGCTCACCGCCGTGGCCGGCACCGACAGGCGCTCGCGGTCGTCGGGCAGCACCGCGGTGGCCACCGCGTACTGGCCGGCGCGCAGCCGCTCGTCGGCGTTGGCCAGCGCGATGGTGACGCCGATGGCGCGCGTGCCCGGCTCGGCGGCCGGCGCGATGCGGGCGATGCGCCCCTCCACCGGCTGGCCGACCCCCTCCACCTCCACGGACACCGGCATGCCGGGCGCCAGACGCGCCACCTCGTGGGTGCCGACGCTGCCGGCGAGCTCCAGCCGCCGCAGGTCGACGAGGGTCAGCACCGGCTGCTCGGCACTCACCTTCTCGCCCGGCAGCACCTGGCGCCGGGCGACGATGCCGTCGATCGGTGCCAGCAGCGTGGCGTCGCGCAGGCCCACGCGGGTGGCGGCAGCGGCGGCCTGGGCCGCGTCGAGCTGGGCCTGCGCCGTCTGCAGCGCCGAGCGCGAAGCGTCCAGCGCGGCGGCGGAGATGAACTGCTGGCCGGCCAGGCGCTCGTTCTGGGCATGGGTGCGCTGCGCCTGCGCCAGGGCCGCGCGCGCCGCGGCCACGTTGGCCTCGCGCTCGGCCACCCGGCTGGTCACGTCGGCCAGGTCGATGCGGCCCAGCACCTGGCCGGCGCGCACGCGGTCGCCTTCGGCCACCGCCAGCGTGGTCAGCGTGCCGGCGGCCCGCGCGCGCAGCGTGGCCGTGCCCGGCGCCACCAGCGGCCCGGAGAACGTGATCTCGCTGGCCATGGGGCCGCGCCGGGGCTGCACCACCTCGGCCGCGGTGAAGCTCAGCGGTGCCGGGCCCTTGGCCTCGGCCTGCTCGGGCTTGCCGCCGCGTGCCGGGATGGCGCCGCTGACCATGGCGGCACCGCCGCCGATGACGGCCAGCGCAACCACGCCGCCGACCAGGAGCCACTTCTTCTGCATGGGGTGTCGTCCTCGTGCGGCGCCGCCCGTGCCCGCACGAAGGGGTGACGGCCGCGGCGCGCGCTATGCTGTTCTGATGGGGGGCAGTGTAGGAGCCGGGGCGGGCGGCGCGGCCGGGGCTGCGACGAACTGCAGATCCCGGGCGACCGGCTGCGCCGCGGCGCGATGGCGGTGGGGCCGCGATGGGCGCGGCGGCGTCAGGCCGCCTGGGCGGAGCGCCCAGCCGCCCAGCGGCGTTCCCAGTCCGAGGCTTCCAGCCACGGCCCGCAGACGTCGCCGACGCCGAGGTCGCAGCCCATGGCCGCCAGTGCCAGCACCTGGCTCTCCTGCTCCACGCCTTCGGCCAGCGTGCCCATGCCCAGCGACTGCGCCAGCCGCGCGGTGGATTCCACCACCCAGCGCTGCGGCGTCGCCGGGCCGGCCCGCGCGACGAAGGACGGCGCCAGGCACACGGTGCGCACCGGCAGGTGGTCCAGGTGGGTCAGCGACGCGCTCCCGGCGCCGAAGCCATCCACCGCCAGGGTGACCCCCATGGCATGCAGGGCCGCAGCCGGCTCGGGCAGCTCGGCCCGCCGCCCCTGCACCCGCAGCGGCAGACGCAACACGACCACCGAAGGGTCCAGCCCGTGGGCCGCCAGCGCGGCGGACAGCCGCTGCGGCAGGTCGGGCACCGCCAGCAGGGGCGCCGGCAGGCGCAGCCACAGGGTGGCGCCACCGCGGGCGCGCAGCGTGGGCAGCCAGAGCGCGAACTGGGCCAGCGCGGGGCCGATCCAGGCATCGAGCAGGGCCGCCGCCAGCGTCGGCGGCAGCGGCTGCGGCCAGTCCGCGGGGACGCGCAGGCCCTCCAGCGGGTGCGCCCAGCGCAGCTCGGCCTCCACACCGCGCAGGTGCAGCTCGGGCAGGCTGCGCAGCGGCCGGTAGCGCAGCACCAGGGCGTCGGCGTCCGGCGGCGGTGGTGCCGGGGCTGCGTCGGTGGCGGGTGGCGGCGGGGGGGCTTCGCCGGCTGCGGGCCCCTGGGCGTCCCCGTACACCGGCACGCCGCCCGAGCGCGCCCGCAGTTGCGCCAGCAGGGCCAGCGCCAGGGCGGCGCCTGCGCCCACGGCCGCCGCCGCCGGCGGGCCGGCCAGCAGCGCGGCAGCGACCACGGCGGCCAGGGCGGCCACGGCCTGCCACCAGGCCACCGTCCACGCGGGGCGGCGGTCCGGCGGCGGAAAGCCTGGCAGGCGAGGGTCCATGGCCTCGATATCGGCCACCCGGGCGGCGGCTGTAGGCCGCGGCGCGCCCGCCGCCCGGCGACCTGCACACCGGCCACGCCGCGCTCCTACAATGAAGGAGACTTCCGTCTGCGGCCACACGGCGCGCGGCGGGGTCATCCGCTGGGGGTGCTGGCGCGGCCGCAAGGCCCGCGCCGGCTGAGAGAGTCCCTTTGAACCTGACTGAGGTAATCCTCGCGCAGGGAAGCACGTCCAGGGCCTTGCCGGCTTTCTCTTTCTCGAACCGGCAGCGCGGTCCCGGACGCTCGCCGACCTGCCATCTGCATGCGTTGCACATGGCACATCCCACGTTCTCCCGTCTGCGTCTGATCCACCTGGCGCCGCTGGCGCTGCCGCTCCTGGCCGTGGGCACGGCCCGGGGCCAGGCGGCGGCACCGCAGGCACCGCCTGCCGCGGCCGCACCGGCCCCGGAGCGGCACATGATTGCCGAGATCCAGGTCATCCCGCGGCCGACCGGCACCGCCGAAGACCGCTATCGGCACGTCGACGCCGCGATCGCGGTCATCCAGGCCTCCGGGCTGCGCCACGAGGTGCACGCCCTGGGCACGGTGGTCGAAGGGCCGCCGGACAAGGTCTGGCCGCTGCTGCAGGCGGTGCACCAGGCCACGCTGGAGGCCGGCGCCGAGCGCACGCTCAGCGTCATCAAGGTGGCCAGCTCGGCGGCCGCCGGCGGGCCGAAGGTCGAGGACCTGGTGCAGAAGTTCCGCCGCTGAGGCGCCCGTCAGGCGGGCTCGTGCACCAGGTGGCGCTCGGCCCGCCGCAGCGCCGCCCAGGCCGCCAGCCCCACCAGCGACGCCGCCCAGAACACCATCGTGAAGCCCAGGCGATCGCCCAGCCAGCCGCCGGCCAGGCCGCCCACCACGCCGGGCAGCCCGTAGCCGAGCACCGAGTACAGCGCCTGCCCGCGGCTGCGCAGCCGGCCCGGGAAGAAGCGGTGCACCATGGCGATGCAGGCGGCATGCTGGGCAGCGAAGGTCAGTGCGTGCAGCAGCTGGGCCAGCAGCAGCAGCGCCAGCGTGCCGCCGAAGGCGGCGGTCAGCGCGAAGCGCAGCGCCGTGGCCACCGCCGCCAGCTGCAGCCAGCCGATGGGCGTCAGGCGGCCGAACACACGACCCTGGGCCCAGAAGAAGGCCACCTCCACGCCCACGGCCACGCCCCAGGCGAGGCCGACCACGCCCTCGCCGTGGCCCTGCTCGTTCAGGTAGAGCGAGAAGAAGGCGTAGAGGGCGGTGTGCGCCAGCACGGTGAGCGCCACGCCGCCGAAGAACCAGGCCACCGCGGGCCGCCGCAGCACGGTGCGCACGGGCGGTGCCGGGCCGTCCTCGGCCGCCGCCGCCGGCGCGTCGGGCAGGCGCAGCGTGGCCAGCCACAGCAGCGCGAAGGCCGCGGTCACCATCCACGCGAAGTGGTGGATGCCGATCTGCTCGAAGAGCGCCCCGCACACCGCCACCGAGACGACGAAGCCCAGCGAGCCCCACAGCCGCACGCGCCCGTAGCGCGCGTAGTCGAGCATGCCGCCGCGCTGGATCTGCTGCGACAACGCCGCCTCCGACAGCGGGACCACGCCGCCGTTGGCCAGGAACAGCGCCACCGCGAACACCGGCACCCACGCCGGCGACGGCCACAGCCACAGGCCCGCGGCCGCCGCCACCGACAGGCCGGCCGCCCAGCGCACGCCCCGGCTGCGGCGGCCGCTGCGGTCGCCGTACAGGCCCCAGCCATAGGGCGCGACCACGCGCGTCCAGCTGATGGCCGAGGCCAGCGCGCCGATGGCCAGCGTGGACCAGCCCAGCTCCTTGAACCACAGCGGCGCGTACGGGTTGTACAGGCCGATGGCGGCGAAGTAGAAGAACCAGACCGCGGAGAAGGCGCCCAGCGGTGCCGGGGCCGGCGTCATGCGGGCACGGTCATGCGGCCGGCGCCTGGCCCGCGATGGGCGGCAGCGGCAGCCGCACGTCGCCGCACTGCGCACGCTGGCGCAGCGCGTGGTCCATCACCACCAGCGCCAGCATGGCCTCGGCGATGGGCGTGGCGCGGATGCCCACGCAGGGGTCGTGGCGGCCCAGCGTCTCGATCACGGTGGGGTTGCCGGCCCGGTCGATCGAGGGCTTGGGCACGCGGATCGAGCTGGTGGGCTTGATGGCGATGCGCACGATCAGGTCCTGCCCGGTGCTGATGCCGCCGAGCACGCCGCCGGCATGGTTGCTGGCAAAGCCCTGCGGCGTGAGCGCGTCGCCGTGGGCGCTGCCCCGTTGCGCGACGACGCCGAAGCCGTCGCCGATCTCCACGCCCTTGACGGCGTTGATGCCCATCATCGCCCACGCGATGTCGGCGTCGAGCTTGTCGAACAGCGGCTCGCCCAGGCCCGTGGGCATGCCCTGCGCGCGGACCTCGATGCGCGCACCGCAGCTGTCGCCGGCCCGGCGCAGCTGGTCCATGTAAGCCTCCAGCTGCGGCACGATGCCGGCATTGGGCGCGAAGAACGGGTTCAGCGGGACCTGCGCCGCGTCCTCGAACGGGATCTCGATCTCGCCGAGCGCGCTCATCCAGCCGCTGAAGGTGGTGCCGTGCTGCTCGCGCAGCCACTTGCGGGCCACCGCGCCGGCAGCCACCATGGGCGCGGTCAGGCGCGCGCTGCTGCGGCCGCCGCCGCGCGGGTCGCGGTGGCCGTACTTGCGCCAGTAGGTGTAGTCGGCGTGGCCCGGGCGGAAGGTGTCCAGCAGGTTGCCGTAGTCCTTGCTGCGCTGGTCGGTGTTGCGGATCAGCAGCGCGATCGGCGTGCCGGTGGTCAGGCCCTCGTGCACGCCGGAGAGGATCTCCACCGCATCGGCCTCCTGGCGCTGCGTGACGTGGCGGCTGGTGCCCGGGCGTCGGCGGTCGAGCTCGGGCTGGATGTCGGCCTCCGACAGCGCGAGGCCCGGCGGGCAGCCGTCGATCACGCAGCCGATGGCCGGGCCGTGGCTTTCGCCGAAGTTGGTGACGCGAAACAGTTCGCCGAAGGTGGAGCCCGCCATCGGCGGCATTGTAAGGAGCGCGTTGCGCGGCGCCCGCTCAGCGGCCCCCGTGCATCACCTTCAGCTCGGGCCGCGCCGCACGCACGCGGCCACGGCCGTGGCGCTTGGCCTCGTAGCAGGCGGCATCGGCCTGCGCCATCCACTGCGCCGGGCTCTCGTGGTGCTCGCCCAGCTCGGCCACGCCCAGGCTCGCGCCCACGCGCAGCGTGTGCGCCTCCCAGGTCAGCGCCAGGTCGGTGATGGCCTCGCGCACCTTCTCGGCCACGCCCAGCGCCCGCTCGTGCGGGCAGTGCGGCAGCAGCAGCGCGAACTCGTCGCCGCCCAGCCGCACCACCACGTCGGTGGCGCGCACGCGCGACGCGATGGCCTGCGCCACTGCCACCAGCATGGCGTCGCCCGCGGCGTGGCCGGCGGTGTCGTTGATCGGCTTGAAGTGGTCGAGGTCGATCATCACCAGCGAGGCCGGCCGCGAGCCCGGCTGGGCGTCGAACAGCGACTGCAGCGCAAGCTCGAAGCCCTGCCGGTTGACGACGCCGGTCAGCGCGTCATGGTGCGCGGCATGCTCCAGCTGTCGGCGGGCGGCCACCTGCTCGCTGACGTCGTTGACGCTCCAGATCGTGCCCGCCTCCGGCTGCTCCGCAGCCACCGGGCGCGCACGCAGCAGGCCCCAGAACCGCGAGCCGTCGGCGCGCAGCAGCGGCCACTCGCCGCTGTAGGGCTGCCCCTTGGCGAAGGCGGCGGCCACCTGCGGCCCGAGGGCCGCGTGGTCCTCGTTGGAGGCGAAGATCATCTGCGTGCGGTGGCCCACCACCTCACCCTCCTGGCGGCCGAGCAGGCGGCACAGCTCGGCGCTGACGAGCTCGAACTGCTGGTTGCGCGTGAACGCCAGGCCCACCGGCGCCGCCGACATCACCGAGCCCAGCTTCTGCAGCACCTGGGCGTTGAAGGACTCCATCTGCGTGCGCTCGGCCCACAGGTGGTGCAGGGTGCGCGCCAGGCGCCCCAGCTCGCCGTCGGCCTGCGGCCAGTCGCCGCGGTCCTCGCCGGCCAGCAGGGCCCTGGCGTGGCGCTCCAGGCGGCGCAGCGGGCGCAGCTGCCAGCGCAGCAGCATGGCCAGCGCCAGCGTCACGCTCAGCACCACCAGCGCCACTTCGGGCAGCACGGCCTGGCGCGCCTGGTCCACCGGGGCCAGCAGCGCCTCGCGCGGCTGCGCCGACCACAGCAGCCAGTCGTGCCCGGGCACCGCGGCCACGGCGTGCACCGTGCCGTCGTCCACCCAGGCCGCCAGCGGCGCGCCGCCGGCCCGCGCCTGCCAGGCCTGCCAGGCGCCGCGGAAACGCTCGTCGTCACCCAGCTGCCCCATCAGGCGCGACCGCTCCGGATGGGCCAGCAGCCGGCCCTGGCGGTCGGTCACGCGGAGCGCCACACCGGCGCCAGCCGGCGCCGCAAGATCGTCCAGCAGGTCGCGGCTGGCCAGCCGCAGCGACCCACCGACGATGCCGACCAGTTGCCCGTCGCGCATCACCGGCAGCGCCAGCACCACCACCGGCTCGCCGGAGATGCGGCCGAGCATCGGTGCGCTCACCGCCGGCCGGCCCTGGCGCATCACCCACTCGGCCACGGTGCGGTCGGTGGCCTGCACGTCCAGACGGCGCACGCCGGCGCTGTCGGCATAGGCCCACTGGGTGTCGCCCTGGCGGCCGGCAAAGACGTTGGCCAGCGCGGTGGCGGGCAGCAGCGCGCGCGACAAGGCCTCGGCCACCCGTTCCGGCTGGGCAAAGGCGGCGTCGGGCAGCGAGCCCGCCGTGGTCTCGGCGAGCGCGAACACCTGGTCCAGCCCGGTGCCGATCTCGGCGGCCAGCCGCTGTGCGTCGTCCAGCCCCTGCACGCGTGCCGTCTCCAGCAGCCCGCCCTCGGCGTGGCGTGCGAGCAGCCACACGGTGGCGCCCACGCAGGCCGCCAGCGCCAGCAGGCCGCCCAGCACCAGCCGCAGGTACAGCGACCCCGCCCACCGCGCCACGTTCAGGCGCTGCCAGGCGCTGGCCAGCGCATGGACCCAGGCACGCCGGGCCGGCCGCGCATCGTCGAGGAACAGGTCTGCATCCATCATGTCCCCCGGGTTTTCGCCGCCCCGTCGCCCGACTTGAGCCAGCAGGCACCGGAACGGGGCGCCGCGCGCATTTCTCCGCACACTGGATCGCATATGCCGGACCGCCAGGCCCCCTCGCGGGCAGGACCGGAGGCCTTGCCGCAGAATCGCCGGGGCATGACTCCGCTGTCGCACCACGAGATCCTGGCCGTGGCGGCGCCGTTCGCGCGCAGCGGCATCCCGGTCGACCTCAGCGCGTCCGACCGCCCCGCGCGCCGGCTCGCCTTCCGCCCCCGGGCGCTGCCGGCCGAGGGCAGCCTGCCCGCACTCACCGAAACCCTGGTGCTGGCGCCGGCGGCCGAGCGCGAGGGGGCCCCCTGGCGGCTGCAGCGCACGCTGGCCCGCCCCGACGGCACCGAGGCCGTGCTGGAGACCGACGGCCGGGACCCGGCCGCGCTGCTGGCGCGCGTGCAGGCGGTGCCGCCGGCGCGCCAGTTCCACGGTGAGGCCACCGCCCTGCACCACCGCGTGGACGAGGACGGCGCGCTGCAGCTGCGGCGGGCGCACGCCCGCGTGGCCGGCCTGACGCTGACGATGCAGGTGTCCGGCGTGTCCGGCTTTGCGGCGGAACTGGAGCTGTTGCGTCCCGACGGCGACACCATCGACCTGCCGCGCGACCTGCTCGCCGTGCTGGGCCGTCGCTGGGACCGGCTGACGCCGGTGCGCCGCGGCTGGACCGGCGCCGTGGCGCTGCGCGGCGGCGGCGCCGAACGCGGTGCCGATGCCGAGGCGCGCTTCGCGCAGGCCGTGGCCCACCTGGCGCAGACGCTGGCCGAGCCGCCGGCGGCCTTTCACGACCGCCACCGCGGCGCGCGCTGGCGGGTGGGCCTGCGCGGCACGCTGCCGCTGGCGGTGTGCGTGGGCATCGTGGCGCTGGCCTTCGTGCTGCGCGCGCAGGGCGAGGGGCCGGCCTCGTCGGCGCTGGCGCTGCTGGCCAACATCACGCCGCCGCTGCTGATGGGCCTGTTCTTCCTGCGCCGCGAGATGCCCCAGATCGGCCTGCCCCGCATCCCGCGCCGCCCGGCGGCGGAGCGCTGGCGATGAGCGGGCACCCGATGAACGTGCCGCCGGTGTCGGTGGCGGCGGCGCAGGCGGCGCTGGTGGCGCAGTACCGCAACCCCGTGCTGCGCCGCCGCGCCACCATGCTCTGGGGCACGCGCGGCGTGGGCAAGAGCTCCATCGTGCGCCAACTGGCCGAACAGTTCGCCGTGCCGCTGGTGGACCTGCGGCTGACCACCATCGAGCCGGTGGACCTGCGCGGCGCCATCTTCGCCGACGACCGCCAGGGCCGCACCGTGTGGTTCCCGCCGGAGTTCCTGCCTGGCCCTGAGCAGCCCGAGGGCGTGCTCTTCCTCGACGAGCTCACCGCCGCCGACCAGCGGCTGCAGATCTCGGCCTACTCCCTCATCCTCGACCGTCGCGTGGGCCACTACCGGCTGCCCGACGGCTGGTTCGTGGTGGCGGCGGGCAACGCCAGCTTCCACGGCGCGGTCAGCCACGACATGGGCACGGCCCTGGCCGACCGCATGTTCCACTTCCACGTGCAGACCGCGGTGGACGCCTTCCAGGCCTATGCCCTGGCCCACGGGCTGGCGGCCGAGGTCATGGCCTACCTGCGCATCCGCCCCGACCGGCTGGACGACACCGAGGCCCAGCTCGCCGGTGACCACCTGGTGGGCGCCAGCCCCCGCGGCTGGGAGGATGTCTCCCGGGTGCTGCAGGCCGGCCTGCCCGAGGCGCAGCAGCGCCTGTTCGTGCAGGGCCGCATCGGCGCGGCCAATGCGGCGGAGTTCTTCGGCGTGCTGCGCGAACTGCAGGCCGGGGCCGACGTGGTGGCGCTGATGGCGGCGGCACCGGGCGCGGCCACCGCCGCGCTGCTGCCGCGCACGCTCGATGGCCTGTACGGCCTCGTCTATGGCCTGCTGGCGGTGGTGGACGACGCCGCGGCGCTGCAGCGCGCGCTGGCCATCGTCGACCAGCTGCCCGACGCGCGCGCCGAGCGCGCGCTGCCGCTGCGCGAGGTGCAGACGCTGGCCATGGAGCTGCTGGCGCAGCGCGCGCTGGAGCGTGGACTGGCCGACGCCATGCTCGACAGCCCCGCCTGGCAGCGCCACAGCGCCCAGCGCGCCCGCGACGGGCTCGACGGTGGCTGAACAGCTGCGCCACCGCGGACAGCGCGCGGTGCAGCGGCTGGTGGAGCGCGCCCCGGGCACCGGCGGCCTGGCCCTGTGGATGCAGCAGCAGGACGACGACGGGCTGCCGGCGCCCGTGGCCACCGATGGCCGCCGCATCGTCTACGGGCCGGCCTTCGAGACCCTGCCGCTGCCGCGACAGACCGGCTGGGTGGCCCACCAGGTGCTGCACGTGGCCTTGCGCCATGCGCAGCGCTTCGCCGCGCTGCAGCGCCGTACCGGCGATGCCGACCTGGAGCTGTTCAACCTCTGCGCCGATGCCATCGTCAACAGCGCGCTGTCGCACCTGGACTGGCTGGCGCTGCCGCCCGACGCGCCACGGCTGCAGACCCTGCTCGAGCGCGTGCTGGCGCAGAGCGCCAGCGACGAGCAGGCGCTGCGGGTCTGGGACGTGGAGCGCCTGTACCAGGCCGTGGACGACCGCGACGACGACGGTGGCCGGCGCGGGCAGCCGAGGCGCGACGGCCCGCGCGCCGCGGCCTTGCGCCGCCTGGGCGAGGGCCAGCGCCGGGACCTGCTGCCCGGCGCCGGCGAGGCGCCGGAGGCCGAGGCCGAGGCGGCCCGCGAGTGGGCCGAGCGGCTGGCCCGCGCGCATGCCGGCGACGGCGAGGTCTCGCTGCTGCGCGCGCTGCTGGCCGACCTGCCGCGCGTGCACACACCCTGGGAACAGCTGCTGCGCACGCAGATGGCGCGCGCCCTGTCCCGCCGCCCGGGCCCGAGCTGGTCGCGCCCCTCGCGCAGCTGGATCGCCAGCCAGGGCCGCGCCGGCCCGCACCGGCGGCGGCCCTGGGAGCCGGGCACGGCCACCGACACCCGCGCCCCCCGCGTGGTGCTGGTCATCGACATCAGCGGCTCGATCGACGATGCGCTGCTGGGCCGCTTCCGGGTGGAGATGCAGGCCCTGGTGCGGCGGCTGGAGGCGGCACTGACCGTGGTGGTGGGCGATGACGCCGTGCGCGAGGTGCAGCACTTCGACCCCGGCCGAGGCCACCTGCCGGAGATCCGGCCGCGACACGGGGGCGGCACCGACTTCGCCCCCCTGCTGGCCGAGGCAGCCCGCCACCGGCCCGACCTGGCCGTGGTGCTCACCGACCTGGACGGCCCGGCCGGACCGCGCCCGCCGATGCCGGTGCTGTGGGCCGTGCCGCCCTCCTGTGCCGACGCGCCCTGCCCCTTCGGCCGCAAGCTGGTGCTGCGCTGAGGCCGGCCAAGACCCCGCGCCCGGCCGGGGTCGTGCGGCTGCCCACAATCCACACGATGCACTGTCCTGGATCCCTCGTCGGCGTCGAGCCGCCGGCCGCGGCCGTGGAGACCCGGCTGTTGCCCAGGGCCCTGATGCAGGCCCTGCGCACCGACCACGCCGGCGAGACGGGCGCGGTGATGATTTATCGCGGCGTGCTCGCGGTCGCGCGCGACCCTGCACTGCGGCGGTTTGCCGAGCACCACCTGGCCACCGAGCAGCGGCACCTGCGGCTGATCGAACCCTGGGTGGCCCGGCCATGGCGCAGCCGGCTGCTGCCGCTGTGGCGGGTGGCGGGCTGGCTCACCGGCGCCCTGCCCGCCCTGGCGGGCCCGCGCGCGGTGTACGCCACCGTGCAGGCGGTGGAGACCTTCGTCGACCGGCACTACGCCGAGCAGCTGCACCACATCGACCACCTGCTGGCCGACGGTGCGGCGCCTGGCGTCGGGCCGACCCTGGCCGACCCGAGCCCCACCCTGCGCACCCTGCGCGCGCTGCTGGCGCAATGCCGTGACGACGAGATCGCGCACCGCGACGATGCCGGCGCCCGCTGGGACGGCCGGGCGCGTGGCGTGCTGGCCGCCTGGTGCAGCCTGGTGGCACGCGGGTCGGCGGCGGCGGTGCGGGTCTGCCGGGTGATCTAGACGCCTGCGCGACGGGGTTCCTCGTGAGGGCCGTCGGCGCGGGCCCGCCCGGCCCGGGCAGGCTCAGCCCGCCCCGGCCGGCGGCCGGCCCCGCGGCGAGCGACCGGGCATGCCGCGTGCGACGGGGCCGGGCGCCCCCGCAGGGCAGGCCCCGTGCCGCAGGAACTGCAGCATCGCCGCGCGGATGCCGGCCTTCAGCGCCGGCGGGCCGCGGTCGGTCATGTCGTCGTGCCGGGCACCCTCGAGGGTGAGGATGCAGGTGCTGGCCCGGTGCTCGCCCGGCAACGGCAGCACGCCCGGGCCGGCGGGCGGGTCCGCGGCCCGGATGGACAGCACGCGCAGCCTCGCATGCGGCGGCAGCGGGAAGTGCCGGTGGTCCAGCGTGATGAGCGTCGCCGCCAGGGCGGGTGATTCGTGCAGGGCGAAGGCCGACAGGTCCCCGCCGTGCGCGTGGCCCACCAGCGTCAGCGCGTTCCAGTCGTAGCCGTCCAGGGCGCTGCTCAGGGCATCCCGCACGAAGCGGAGGTTGTCGGCACCGCGCCGCCAGGCGGGCCGCCGCTGCGTGAACGGGTCGCCGTCGGTGTGCATCACCGGGTCGGACGGCAGGTCGTGCTGGATGGCCACGACCAGGTGGCCCGCCGCCGCCAGCGCGTCGGCGACGAAGCGGTAGTCGGTGTGGTACTGGCCCAGCCCCGGACTGATGAAGGCCACCGGGCAGCGCGACGGGGCCGTGCACGGGCGCTGCAAGGCCGGAAAGTGAAGCTCCACCGGCACCGGCCGGTCGCGGTGGCGGTCGAGCAGGACCATCGAGGCAGTGCGCGCCGGGCGCGGCGTCGACGGTGTGCTGCGCGTCGTGGCCAGCACCAGCCCCAGCAGCACGGCCGCCAGGATGCAGTGGCCCTTCAGGATCCCGGCGTGGCGACCGAGCCGTGGTGCGACGGCGTTCCAGGGTCGGCCGCGGCGTGACACGAGCGCGGCGACAGCCGCAGCGGTCCGAAGGGCAGATGACACGGGCCCGAGGCTTGGCATGGAAAGCCCGCCGAGAAGCGGGTGCGAGCCAGCTTACGGCCCGCCGGCGCTGCCCGGGTCGGCAGTTTGCGCAGCTTGCTTTGGCGGAGCGAGGCGGCCACGTCATCGCATCGCCTGGGTCGCGAGCGGCCGGGCACGGCTCGCGACGTGCCCATGAGCCCGGCTTCGAGCCCGCCCGCCTGCCCGACGATGTCCTGTCATGCCCAGCCGAGTGGCACCAGGACACGCCGCCCGAGGTCTTGGCCCACCTCGCCATCACGTTCGGCTGGGACGCACGTGACCTCTTCGATCCGTGATTTCCACAGCGGAGGCCAGCCTGCAGACTCACCTGTCAGAGCGCCAGCCGGATCCCCGCCACCCATTGGCGGCGTGCTCCCTGGAAGACGTCATCGACCGCGGTGACGGCTTCGACGTAACGGATGTCTCCTGCGTTGCGGACACCGGCGTACCACTCGTGCTCGCCCCACGGTTGCCTCCATGCCAGGTCGGCGCGGACGTAACCTGGGACCCGAACCGTGTTCGCCGCGTCGCCCATGCGACTGCCTACGGCCGCGAGGGCCAGAGCGAACTTGCCCTGTTGCGCCAGCCCCGGCAGGGTGACGGGACACTCGAGGCGCAGGCCCGCGGTGACATCGGGCACCCCGACGAACCGCTCGCCCAGGGATGAGCTGGTCTTGACCCGATGACGGCTGGAGAGTGCGGTCGCGTGCGCATCCAGTCGAATGTCACCTTCCTGCCAGCGGGCCTGCCACTCGACGCCATCCACCTGGCGGCTTCCGGCTGCGATGACGGCTGTCCGGTCGGTGGGATCTGTCATCGCCAGGTTTGTCAGATCGATACGCCACACCGACATCGAGGTGTTCAGACCACCGCGTCGCCACCTCAGGCCGGCTTCCGACAGCCAAGAGCGCTGAGCCGGAAGAAAATCGCCCGTGGTGGTCGCCCCGCGGTTGGGCTCCATGCCGGCCGCACGCGATGCCCAGACGCTCCACCCAGCGGCAAGCGCGTGGTCCAGGCCGAGTGACCAGGTGGTGGCCTCTGCCGCAGCCACCCGGACACGGCCGGAGCCGGCGCGGTCGGAGTCGATGCGGTAACGCTGACGACGGATTGCGCCCGAAACAACGGTGGCTTCGCCCACTCTGGCCTGGTCAGCGGCCCACAACGACTGCTCGGACATTCGCTCGTCGTTGTAGCGCGGCCAGCGTTCGGGCGGACCATCGGCCAGCGGGCTGAAGTCGGGGGCGGCAATCGGCACTACCAGGGCACCGATGTGCTGGTCGCCCTGGAACAGGAACTTCTGCTTGTAGGCATCTGCACCGAAGCGCAACTCATGCTGCATCGATGGAGTGCGCAGCGTGGACAACCACTCGATGCGGGCCCCCTCCTGTTCGTAGTCATCCTCGTAGTCCGTGAAGTAGCTCGAGACCTCGGCAGCCGATACCAGGGTCCAGTAGCCCACCAGGCTCTCGCTCCGGCGAACGCGTGCAGCCGAGAGGTCGACGCGCAGCTGTCCGCTGTCGAACCTGTGCTCCCAGTGCGCCGTGGCGTGGCGATACGAACGGTCGGCCGGTGCACCGCCCTGAAGCACCAGCAGCCGGTCCCAGGCCACGTCGGCAGACTGCGTCTGTGCTCCAGCGACGCCACGGTTGGTGATCACCGTCCCGAAGACGAACGGCGTGCTGTTGAACTGCGCCTGCAAGTCCAGCCCGAAAACGCCACGCGAGTAGGCCTGCTCGACGACCAGCATGCCGGTCTGCCGGCGTCGTGGAAGGTCAGCCCAGTCCTGCTGGCCATCCTCGACCGCCAACAGTGCGCGGTAGCGCAAGCCGTCTTCGGCATTGCCCACAGGACCAGTGGCGTCCAGGGTGATGCGACCGTGCCGGTTGCTGCCGGCTTGCGCACCGGCACGCACCCGCGGCGCCGCCTCTGGGCGCTTGCCGACATAGCGGATGGCACCCCCGGGCGAGGTGATGCCCAGGGCTGCGCCGGCGTTGCCGCCCAGCACTTCAACGCGCTCGACGGTCAGCGGGTCTCGGACGTGCATGCGCTGGATGTCGGGGAGCATACCGTAGTGGAGTCGCGTGACGGCAAACCCACGGACCTTCAAGGCCGACGACAAGCCGGCGTTCGATGGTTCCACGACGGTGCCTGGCAGAAGACCCGCCAGATCCTCCAGACGGAGCGCAGACCAGGTTTGCCAGTCCTGGACATCCAGCGCGTAGGACGACCGTCCCGCTCCGGTCCCAGGCATGGAATCCTGAGCCGACGAGGCGGGCAGTGCGGGCGCCGTCACCACCACCGTCTGCAGCGGGGTGGCACCCTGGGTCGCGCCAGCCGCGAGGGTCAGAGTACCCACGACGACAAGCACGCTCAGTCGCGCCCCGCGCCAGCCTTGGGGTCGGCGCCTCACGAGCGCCACTCCGACGCCATCGATACCACCGCCGACGGAAATGGGATTGCCGCATGTTGCGGGCCTGCCAGCGACGCCGGTGACGCATCCGGCAAGGCGTAGCCCTCGCTCTCCATGATCGTGCGCAAGTCCGGGTGTTCGCCCATGATCCGATCCAACCGGCGCCGAGCGTCGGCCATCGATCGGCCCAGCCGTCGGTGGCGACAGAAACGCCAGAGGTTGAGCGCGCAGTGGGCCTGCTGGCGCGGCTCGCCGATCTCCTCCGCACGCTGCATCGCGTAGCTGTAGAAGCCCAGGACGCTCGGGTGCTGCCCCGCCCAGAGGCCCTGCCAGCGTTTGCCCGACATCAGGGTCCTCACCTCGGGCCGAGCCAGCCAGAGATCGCCCAGGAACACGTACTCCCAGACCGTGCTGTCGGGCAGGTCGAACCGATGGTGCCAGGCTTGGGCCAGTGCATACCACTCGAGTGCCGCCTCGGCTGCCGGCAGGAGATCCAGTTCGGTCAGGCGCTGGAACAGGTAGCCGAGGTTGGAGCACATGTTGTGGACATGCTCGTGCTGGTTCGACACCAGGAACCCGAACAGCGCGCCGAACCAGTACCCCTGGGCGATCTCCACATGCCGGGCCAGATCCCCAGGCGGCAGTTGCCCGGCCTGCCGCTCGATCCACCGCCGCTCACAGAGCGCAGCCAGGTTCAGTGCAAGACCGCGGCTGAGCGGGTCCACCTCCAGGTGCCGCGCACACGGCGGTCGGCGCAGACCTTGCGAGATCGCGCTGCGGATGGCCAAAGCGCCAGCCACAGGATGCTCGGCATAGCCAATGCGGTGCTGCAGAAGCGACAGGTGGCTGCCCAGGTAGGCCTGGGCGACTTCGTGGTCAGCAGCCAGGGCCGTCGCACAGGCAGCGGCCTGGCGCGCACTGTCGAACCTGCGGCGAAGCAGCTCGACCTCACCCAGGCGCAGCAAGCGCAGTGCGTCGGCCTCAGCCGAGGCGCCCGCCCAGGCGGGTGAGGCCTGGAGTGCCTCCGATGCCACCTCCAACTGGCCTTCCGTCTGCAGGCCCTGCGCCACCAGGAACTGCCGACACAACCGAAGCGATGTGATGTCTGTTCCGTCTGCGGCCAGTCGCGCCAGGGGAATCTCGGCCACTGCCGCCGGCTGGCCTGCCACCGCTGTCTGGTCACCCGCCAGGGGAGTCCACCACCAGGGGCCGACCGTCGAACCGCGAGGCGGGTGGTGCAGCCGCGCTTGCAGCGCCTCGGGGGCCGACGCCTGACCGAACATCTCGCGGATGCTGGCCCATAACAGGCCCCACTGTTTGCGCGTCAACGGGCTCGCCTGACCAAGGGGCTGGAGCAGGGCATCCAGTTGCTGGGCCGAGGCCGCGGTCAACGCGGATTGATGCTCACCCTGAATCAGCGCCGCGAGCACGTTAGCTTCCCAGCGGCGTCGCCCGCGCTGTGCCCGCCCGTTGATCACGATCACGTTCGCCGCGCGATCGATGTACAGCTTCAGCACCTTCGCCCCTCCATGTCCAGACGGTCGTGCCCGGCCAATTGGCTCGGACTGGCCTGTTACGAACAGATTGACACAAAGGAAACTGCCGCGCCAGACGTGATTGCAGCAACCTGCCAGAAAAGCACTCCATGCAAATGAGCGGTCAGTGCATGCGGTGAGGAGTCCGTTGCGGCTGCCCCACTATCAAGTCCATCGACGCATGGGGAGCCGTGCGGGTCGTCCAGGGATGACCCGTACCAGCGAAGTTGTCCAACGCACCTGGGAGGTTTGACCGATGAAGGACGTTCTGTCGCGACCCCGTTCGGATTCCTCAACGACACGACGTCACCTCGTGCTGGTCGCGCTCGCAGCCGGGGTCGCCGGGTGTGCTCAGACAGGGGTGCCTGGACTCGGTGGCAGCAAGAAGGAGTTCAGCGCCGACGAACTTGAAGCGCTCAAGCAGGTGGACTTCGCAGGCAGTACGGCCACCAACGGGGAACTCAGCGTCACGATCACACAGTCCGTGCTGCCAGGAAGCCCGGACTACTTCCCGAAGGTCGAGAGCTGGGTGGAGTACCGCTTCGAACTGAGGACCTTTGCATCTCCGATCAGCGTCCAATCCGCCGTGATCGTCTCAAAGGAAGGCGCACCGGTTCCGCTGGCGACACGCAGCGCTGAACTGATGGAGACCCCCAAGCTCGGACAGCAGATCCTCAAGAGCAACGCCATCTACGCAGGTGCCGCCGCCGGTGGAATGATGCTGGGCGCAGCGATCCCATTCATCGGTCCGATGCTGATGGCAGGGGCGCATGTCTACAACATCAGCTCACTCAGCGGCGACGACAAGGTCGAGTATGAGAAGCAGTTCATGGAGAAGACGGGACTGCGGATGCCTCACCTAGAGACCAACGCCCGCATTGCTCGAAGTGCATTCTTTCCGATGATGCCCGAGGCGCGCGCCATCGTGATCGATTACAAGTACGGCGTGGGATTCCCCTCGACCGGGCGCCTCGAGATCCCACTTCGGACCGCTGCAGTCGCGCGGCAGGCAACGCAAGCACAAGCCAGCGACAGTGGCGCTGTTCAACGAACAGCGTCGGTGACCGCCGCGCCCGATGTTCCTGCGCCGACCTCGCCGCCGCAGCTCACGAAGGACACGATCGCACGTGCGCAGGCGCGCCTGAACATGCTGGGCTTCCAGGTCGGCCGCGCCGATGGCCTCCTCGGCGCCCGGACAAGGCAGGCCATCCGTCAATACCAGCAGTCCAAGGGAATCACGTCCACCGGTGAGCTTGACGCAGCCACGTTGGGCAGCCTCGGAATCGATTGAGCCGGACATCGGTCTCGAGCGACGCCCGCCTACCTGTCCCCCGCGGGCGGAGGAATGCATCTTTCGTCCAAGGCCGAGTGCAATGACTGGGTCACCTCGATCGCGCAGCCAAAAGCCGTCATCCGCTGCCGACGAATCGATGGTGCTGCGCAGGTGTCCTGGAGATCCGATGAGATGCCCAACTCGGCAGCCTGACCTGGGTGCCGGTCACGACGTCAAGGTTCAAGTATGGAATCAATCCTCATGAATCGATGGAGGCTCTGTGCGTTGACGACCGCGGTTGTGCTTCTTGCCGCCTGCGGAGGCGACTCGGAGTCTGATCGTCCACCGGCCGGATCAGGGCCGATCGGTGTCGTGAACGCGCCGGTGGCTGCTTCGGACAGCCCGGTCTCCGGGACGCTTGGCGTCAAGTCGACCATGGGCAACGCCACCGTCTTCCTCCTCACCGATCAGCGGTCGGCTCAAGGCGCAGACCTTCGCATCGAGATCTCCGGTGCGCACGAGTCCATCCGCAACCTGGTCGTTGCGGAGAGTGTCATTCAGATCGTGCGAGTGGCCCGCACCTCGGATCTGATCCACGTCACGACCAGCGACGCCGTCAAGACGGTATACCGATGCCGCGTTGATCGAATGTCGTGTGTACGCGTGCCTTTCGAACGCACCGCGTCAGGCCTGTCCTTTCCGGCCAGCACGGACGGATTCTTTGCACTCGGGAGATAGGCGATGAACGGTCTCTGGCTGGCAAGGATCGCGTCGTTCGTCACCTTGGCTTGCCTGCTGCTCTCTCCTGCCATCGCCGAGACGCGTGTGACCTCACTGGAGCGGGCAGCCAATGGCAAGGACTGGGTCCTCGACTTCTCGAGTGCGATCTGGGCCCCTACCGTCAGCAGGATCATCGTCAGCCGCTGTACCTATAACGGTGAAAACTGCAGGGAATCCGAGGTCATCGATGGCCCTGACGCGGATTCAGTCACACTGACCGGCAGTGGATACTTCGAGGTGAGGCTCACAACCCCTGATCTGTTTGGCGCCTTCTCCGTCGATGCATGGGTTCAACTGGTCCCCGCCATCGACACCGCCGACGATGCGATTCGTGCGCTGGCAGCCAGGCATGCTCCACTTCTTTCCTTCCACCCCGATGAGAAGAGGTTTCCCGTTTCCGCACGGCGATTGTTCTCGGACTTCACCGTGGGCGACCTGAAGTGGTGGTTCGATATCGACGCCATCGGCGTGTCATCCACCGAGAAGCTGGCGGATGTGCTGGCATTGCGCGGAAGCAAGGAGAACACGTACTTCATCAAGCAGGATCTTCTGCAGAGCTATGTGCCGGCCGATCGAGAAGACCTGCCGGTCTATTGGTATCACGAATACAGCAGCGACGGGAGGAAGCTCTTCGTCACGTACGCCTTGTTCTATGCGTATGACTACAAGGGTCTGGATCCCAGCGAGGAGGCTCTGGGCGACCACGGTCTTGACCGCGAGTCGATCGCCGTCGAGTTCGACCTGAGTGCCGGGGATTGGATACCACGGTATGTCTACTATGCCGGGCATCTGGAAACTCAGCCGACGTCCTTCCTGGGCTGCGCATCTCTGCCGGCCTGTTCGCAGCCCGGACGCCAGGCACTTCTGGGCTGGAGTGGCGGGCGTGTGAAGGTGTCCTGGGCCGCTGTCGCCAGACGCGGCGATCGGCCCATTGCGTACGTGGCGCGAGGTTCGCACGCCATGTTCCCGGCTGTGGGCTGGTACTACATCGACAACAGGATCACTCCGGACCTCTGCGCTGCCTCCGGGGATTCGTAGCAGATAGTTCTAGAGTCCGATCAACCCGAAATGGAGATCGGACCGATGAAGAAGCGATACACCGAGGAACAGATCATTGGCTTCCTGCGTGAGGCTGATGCCGGGCTGCCGGTCAAGGAGCTATGCAGGAAGCATGGCTTCAGCGAGCCGAGCTACTACGCCTGGAAGGCCAAGTTCG
>VFQM010001259.1_pt1 | contig 22918 bp, 20 predicted proteins | sample 3512391 | NCBI WGS metagenome assembly VFQM01 (sample SAMN10412369, study PRJNA504923) | tailings metagenome | isolation source: Replicate 1 from Balatoc abandoned mine | place: Philippines | reverse complement strand
ACTCAGTTCGTTATATAAAGAATAGAACACCAGAATATAGGACTCAGGCAGCTGCTGAGGCTGAATTGGAGCAATTAGTCGCTGGTGGTAAAAGAGATTTATTTGATGTCCATAGAAGTGCTCTTTATACAAAAGTCGCTAGTGATTATTCATTCTCCCCATTAACACTCAACTGGTCTATTAACTATGTTGAGACTTCAAAAAAAGTAAATTATGATGATGTAGTGGCAGCCAAAGAGGCTACAAAAACCGCTCTTGAATCTTTGTCAAATAAATCACATGAAGTCAGTATTGAATCGGAAACTTTAATCCTTAAAGCTATTGATATGTGGCAATCTATTTTGAAAGAATCCAATCTTGAGGATAAGAAGGCTAGAATTGACAAGAAAGTAACCATGGCTGTATTGGAAAATATTGCTTATTGTTATTTTTTCATCCAAAACTTTTCAGAAGCCGACAAATTCATACTTCAGGCAATTACCGTAGATAAAAAAGCATGGCAGCAAGAGTTAAAAAATATGATTGTAGATACGAAAAAGCGTTTTAAAGCAAATAACGTTGATTTTAAATGATACTATTCACTATTTGGCGCCTCACTGGTCGGTCGTAAGGTCTCTCTAAGACTTAATAAGAAAAATGTACTCGGTCTTAGTGATACACTAAGACCAATTGGGCTGAGTCAGCATTTTCACTATAGCTTACAGGAAACAATTCACTCAGCATTAGCGTATAGTCAATAACCACAAAGTATCCTCATCAGGTTTGTGAGGAGTAAATCAACGAGTTAATGACTATTTCACATCATTATGTAAGCGAGCAGCACAGTGAGTTTTTGCGTTCTTTTCTTCAGCGCTACGGTATCTTGTCAACGGAAGAGATTGAGTTTATCGCAGGCTCGCTTCGCGTGCGAAAAATGAGAAAAGGAGAATTGTTCATTGGCGAAGGTTTAGTAAGTAACGAATTTGCCCTGGTAAAAAGCGGTTTCTTCCGGCACTTTATCAGGGAGGCATCCGGTGAGGAAAAGAACTATTGCATTACTTTCCCCAACCAAATAATTGCTTCATACTCTTCCCTTATATTGGGCAGCGAGTCGCAGGAAAGTATTGAAGCCATAACCGATGCCGAGCTAATAGTTTTGCCCTTTAACTTTTTAGAATTGCATTTGCAGCACAATATCAACTGGCTTAAGTTTAGCAAGACTGTTATTAAAGCAGAATACGTGAAACTGGAAAGACGAATCTTCTCTTTATTAAATGAATCACCTAAGCAACGTTACCTGGAATTGCTCAATCATAAACCTCACTACATACAACAAATACCTTTAAAGTATTTGTCCTCCTACTTAGGCATTAGTGCAAGGCATCTCGCTCGTTTGCGGAAAGAAGTAACATTATAGGACATTTGGCATTTTCTGGCGGATGAGTGCAGACTAAGTTTGACACAAATCCAGTTAAAAAATGAAAATGAAAAGTAAAGTTCTGACATGCTTATGTTTAGTAAGCAGCATCATGGTCAATGCTCAAATGGCTCAGGAAGAGCACACAAAAAAACAAAAGGCTATTATAGCCAAAGCCAAATTAGGGATTTCTCAAATTGAACTAGGGAATGAGAAATTAATTAATGGGAGCATTACTCAACTTGAAGTGCTATACAGCTGGCAAGCATCCTCCAGGTGCATTATCGAATATGGCATAGGCTTTTCGCAATTCAATGGTAACGACATCGCTCTGGGTGAGTATGTTTATTTTAAGAATAATAACCTTCGTTTGCCAATTAACGTGTTATACAGCCACGATTTTAATAGAGATGTAGCGCTGGTTTTCGGCTTAGGTACGTATGGTATTTATTACGCCAACACAAAGATGACTGGATATTACGAAGGCAAAGGTGCCGGTGTAAATGTAGGCGCCAGTTCGCTGATGGGTGCCAATTTTAATATATCTGAAAAATTGGGCTTTCGCCTGATGGCTGAGGTACAACGTGACTTAACAAAGATAGAGAAAGCCAATGAGGTTAATTTCAGAGAGCGCATGAATGCCTTACTAAGCTTGAGTTTTGTGTTTAAACTCTAATAGCTGGTATGCTACGTCAATTTAAAAGTCGTGAATACCTGGTAGCCCGTACCTTGTTGTTTTTAATAAGTTTTTTCTTTGCCTTAAGCGGGTATTGGGAAGTTACGCGACATCCTATTACCTATTTAAAGACTATACAAATGGGCTACCCTCCTTATTTTATTGTTGCACTTGGTGTTGCCAAAATATGTGGGGCTGTTGTTTTGCTGCTCCCCAGATTCTACCGCATCAAGGAATGGGTATTTGCCGGTTTTACTTTTGATGTAGTCTTTGCTTTTGTATCGGGATTGGCAACAGGATATTATGTTGATGCTGTGAAAGCTGTATTTGCTTTTGTTGCTATACTCATTTGCTATTGCTTGTTTTGGAAACAGCATGAAGCAATTCGACTTGGTCTTGCTGCTAATGCGGGCAAAAGCCTGACATAAGAATTTTTTCTTGGGTCGTAGGGTATGCCTACGACCTGACAAGCTTAGAGAAAAGTGCAGTTGGTTTTAACGAGACGCTAATACCAGTTGGGGAAAATTTAGCACGGATGCAAAGGCTTTGGTTGTGTGTCGGCCTGCGTGGCATTTGTATTGGTGCGACTAAGAAAGATAAAACAATTTTCAGTAATCTTCTTCCTCATCGTCAGGGGTGTTATATAGCCGAATTATTTCTTCAGCTTCCCTTATGTAATGGTCTTTTGACGTTGTTGGGAAAGTCAAACTGTGTTTGTAATCGGCCTCTTTTCTTTTGACGAATAAATTCTCTAATCGCTTACCAGCAATTTGTTTATTTACCGAAATAGAGCGCATAAGAGTGTCGCAAACTTCTTTATGAACACTAACTCCTTCGGAATAAATACCTAGGTCATTTCTCAAATACCCAAAAACACCATAGTACGCTCTGTTAATAATAGAGCGTACGTGTGCTTGGGTGTTTCCAACCTTTAAATCTTTAGAAACATCAATAAAAGTCCTTGGATCAAACGGCATCAGGAGCGATACTTAGATTAATCTTACTTATTGCTAATGGTTGTGTTTTAAACAATTTTTTAAACAACAGATTGATAAATGAATTCGTTTTCTCCCAATTCGCATTAGTAGAAACCACAATAAAAAGTGTTTCCCAGTTATTTGATTCACTATGCAGTTCTAATGCAATATTGAATGTATCAAATTCTTTAATTATCGACTCTCTGATTTCAAAAATTACATTTAAAATGTCAGGATTTTTTACTAAGAAGTCAATTTCAATAATATCATTTTGAAGTTGAAACTGATTGTTTAGCCTTTGCCTTACTCTTAATCTCATTAACTCAATAGAATAGGCATAGTCTACGTTTAATGCTCCTGTTGCCGTGTAGTTATATTTGATTCCTTCAATAGGCAATTTAGATGGAGTCCTTTTCTCCAAGACGTTATCCTTTTTGTATCTGCTTATAGATGTTATAGTCTCAGCCATTTTTAGAAATTTTGTTTACAATAGTCAGTAAGACTAGATTCAAATAATTGTTTCAGATTTAAATGAGCATCTTCAATCCATTCTTCAGGACTGACCTTGTCAGCGTTTTTTGTTCTTGTGAAATATAGCTGCATCAAAGTTGGCGCCTCAAATTTTGGCTCTTTCAAAATCGTTGTAATTGAAATCGCTAAGATGTCGTTTTCGTCATTCCTAGGTACTTCAAAATTCATTTGAATCGACTTCCAATCGAAGTTCAAACTCTCTGGAAAAGTCGGTAAAATAGTATAGTATTTTTTATACTCGGAGAAGGAGTGAGATTTAATGTCAATCTTATTCAAAGTTTTTAAACCTAATCTAATTACCTTTTTAATTTTCACCACACTTCGCAACTTATTAATTGCTTCTAATATGGATTCTCTATAGCTCTCCCAACCTGAATACTCTGGCAGTTTATTTACGGTCAGTAGTCCATTTGAAAGTTGAATAATACTACTTCCGTCATTGCTCTTGTATTGTGTGAGTTGATTGCCCCCGGTCTCAACTTGAAAGCCTCCCGGTCCTATAATAAAACCCAATCCATTATGAGCTTGTGAAATTATAGGGTAATCCTTACTTACGCTGCTATAGAATAAGCCAGGTGTAGCAGGAGTCCATCCCTCGCTTTCAAAAAAAAGTTCAAATATTGCTTCTGTTAAAGGAGGGTTCTTGTAGTTGTGTGTCTTCGTCATTTGGTTGCCAAATTCAAATTAATGACTGAATCATAGATTCTATACAATTTAAGGCTCTTTTTTAGATTTTCTGGGAAATTTATACAAAAAAGTCACTATTTGTGAACATTTGCTTATATGAACACCATAATCCCTTAGAAGGTTGCTTGTCCTCCTATTTTTCAACGGGTCAGCCATTTCTTTTCTGGTTTGTCTGTCGGGATAAGTTGTGATTTTAGTCAGTTATTAATTGTCAACTGGATCGTGCATGGGAGAGGCAGGCTCTTTTGCATTTCTTTGGTTTGAGTATTGGACGTATTGCAATGTATATGTGTCTGACTAAGCGCAATGAAACTCTACTTTGTATCGAAACTAAATAGGGGATAGCGTATTGATTTGACTAATTTTAAATTTCAAATTTGAAATTTAAAACTAGAATCACTTCTTCCCATACTCCGCATAGCGCTCTTCTTTCTCACGCTCTACATCTTCTTTCTCCCGCTTGATCTTCGCCTTGGCCTGTGGACCAACTGAAATGGGTGCGCGTTCGGTTTCGATGTTGGCAGCCTCCAAACCATAGAGTTCTGCTGTACCTAAACTGAATTTTTTAATCAGTCTGTAGCCCTGAATGATAATTCTGTCGAAGTTAGAAATCTCGCTGTCGGATGAAGCCCATGAATTGAGAATAATAAATTTAAAGTCTGCCGTCATGCTGTGCTTGTGCAGCGCAGGGTAGGGGCTTACTAAATCTACTTCACCACACTCAGCCATCTCCTTTACAATTTTGTTGAACAAGAGATTGATGCGGTGTGGTGTTTTAAAACCGAGCTTCATGCGCACGAAGAAACACTTGCGTGGAATAATGGTATCGATAGAATACTTGCTCGTATACGGAGAGTCTACCGTATCCACATGCAAGAACCAATACACATCAGCACGCTTGGGTCGTTTTTTGAATAGCGAATAAATAATATTCGAGTCGATGTAGCGCTTGCTGTCTGCTACTGCGAGGTACACGAGGTTGGTCGCTTCCTTCGGTATGCTCTGGTCGTTCTGCACATCCTGCATCAACTCTACATAATGTTTTACATCGACAAACTCTGTATGCCTGTCGCGAAGCTTGCGTGCCCGCACCAGCACAAACATCATCACAAAAAAGGCAGAGGCAATCATAAAGGTAAACCAACCACCATGACTGAACTTACTTAAATTCGAAACAAGGAAGGCTCCTTCAATAGAGAAGAAAAGCACGGCCATACCCAAAGCCCGTATAGTTGATTTTTTCGAGAGCGAGAAATAATACACCAGCAGGGAAGTGGTCATTAACATATCGAAGGTAATGGCCAAACCATAAGCACCTTCCATAGATGAAGATTCGCGGAAGATGAGTACTACGGCAATACAACCGATCATTAAAATCCAGTTGATAGAAGGAATATAAATTTGTCCTTTTACCTCGCTCGGATAACGCAAGCGTGTAGCAGGCCATAGTTTTAATTTCATGGCCTCATTCACCAGGGTGAAGGTGCCTGAGATCAAGGCCTGGCTGGCAATTACTGCAGCCATGGTGGCGATGATGATACCAAAGATGAGCAAGGGCTCCGGTATGATGGCGTAAAAAGGAATGATGTCACCGAGTCTGCTATCTACTTGTGTCATTAACCAGGCTGCCTGGCCGAAGTAATTCAATAGCAAGGCAACTTTTACAAAGCCCCAACCCACACGAATGTTTTTCTTACCGCAGTGGCCCAGGTCGGAGTACAAGGCTTCAGCTCCCGTAGTACATAAGAACACTGCACCTAAAATCCAAAAGCCACCCGGATATTTAATCAAGAGGTTAATGGCATACATCGGATTTACTGCCTTGAGTACTTCAGGATTTTTCAATAACTGAAGCAAGCCCATGGTGCCAATAAAAGTAAACCAGATCAGCATAATAGGACCGAAGGTTTTACCTACTACACTGGTACCGAATTGTTGGAAAACAAAAATGGCAATGATGATGGTAATAACGATGGGGACAGTCGGAATATCCTCGTTTAAAATACGCAGACCTTCAACAGCAGAGGATACGGAGATGGCAGGTGTTATAAAACCATCAGAGATCAGCGTAGCACAACCGATAATGGCGGGAAAGATAACCCAGCCTGCTCTGTATTTTCTTACGAGTGCATACAAGGCAAAAATTCCACCTTCACCTTTGTTGTCGGCATTTAAGGCGAGGTACACATACTTGATGGTGGTGACCAGCGTGAGCGTCCAGATAACCAGGGACAAGCCACCGAAGATAAGTTCTTCGGTAATGTCGCGTTTACCGATGATGGCTTTGAACACATACAAGGGTGAGGTACCGATGTCGCCATAGATAATGCCCAACGATACCAGTACACCGGCAGCCGTAAGGGTCTGAATTTTTGAATGACCGTTTTCCATTTATGATACACCGTCTTTCGGACGGGCTATGATAACTCTATTGCTCTTGTCGTAGGAGAAGTAACTGGACAACCAGTTAATTAATACGAGCACCCTGTTGCGGGCTCCCACTAACGACATGAGGTGTACAAACATCCAGATAAACCAGGCTATGGTTCCCTGCGTTTTTACACTGAAGGGCATCTTCAAATCCACCACTGCGCGGTTGCGACCGACTGTGGCCATGCTGCCCTGATCTTTATAACGAAAAGGCTTTAGCTTTTTCTTGGTGATAATGCGCTTGATATTTTCTGCTACCAGTCTGCCTTGCTGCATCGCGGGTGGTGCTACCTGCGGGTGACCATTCATAAAGTCTTTATCAGCACCTTCCATAATGGCGGCATCGCCAATGGCAAAAATATTTTCGAAGCCAAGCACGCGATTAAATTCATCCACTTTAATGCGGCCTGCGCGACCAATGCTTTCATCGGGTAAACCCTTTATGGCATTGGCCCTAACACCGGCTGCCCAGATAAGGGTGCGCGTCATCAGCTTATTGCCATTGTTAAAGCTTACTTCGTGTCCGTCATAAGATTTAACTGCCGTATTCAAATGCACTTTTACCCCCATGTGTTGCAGGTATTCAAGTGCTTTTTCACCCGCTTTATCCGACATACCATTTAATAAACGGCCGGTAGCTTCTACCAGGTGTATGTCCATGTGACTAAGTTGCAGTTCGGGGTAGTCGCGTGGAAAAACATGCGATTTTAACTCCGCCAGGGCACCTGCCATTTCCACACCCGTAGGACCACCACCCACAATCACAAAGTCCATGAGGCTGTTCATCAGCTCAACATCATCGGTGAGTAAGGCCAGCTCAAAATTCTGGATAATGCGGTTGCGCAGCTTAATGGAATCGATAATGTTTTTAAGTGGCATGGCATGTTCTTCAACATCCTTCATGCCATAGTAATTGGTAGAGGCACCGTTGGCCAGCACCAGGTAATCGTACTTAACACCACCAATAGAAGTTTCTATATAATTCTCTTCTGGTTTAATGGCAGTAACCTCACCTAACCTGAAGAAAAAATCTTTTTGGGTACCAAATCTTCTTCTAAAGGGAAAAACAATAGAGCTTGTATCAAGTCCTGAAGAGGCTACCTGGTATAAAAGAGGCTGAAAGCAGTGGTGGTTATATTTATCGAATAAAACGGTTTGTGCCTTAAAACCGGCTAAACCCTTTGCCACTTCCAATCCGCCAAAGCCACCTCCGATAACAACTATCCGAGGTTTGCCCAGGTCTGCAATACGCGTGCGCGTGGTAATTAATTTGGGCATTTTAGTTGAGAGTTTCTAAAAAAACGTGGCAAAGTTAAGTGCCTTTCAACAATACCAAAGCAAAAAGGAGATTATGTTGCCGCCATCGATTTCGGCAAACTATACTATTTTGAACCTTATGCTTTTTTGATAATTTTAATTTCTGTTAATCCCTTTTGAAACTACAAAGTTTGAAATACCAAATTTTAACCAGTGAAAACATACGTCAGAGCGCTGAAAACGAAAGCAAACAGCGGTCAGACGGATTTTAGCTTAATAGATGGATTAGCAAATTTTAATTTGTCAGCTAAACGTAAAACAAACGCTTACATTTGTATATCAATTAAACCCTTTATGAAAAATCTTTTATTAATGCTTCCTGTTGCCGCCTTATTGGCTGCTTGTGGAAGTAAGGAATCAGCTCAATTACAGTCGCAGGTAGACTCTCTTCGTTCAGTACTGGAAACGAATCAGCGTGTGGCCCAAACACTACAAGAAGTGGGCGTACTCATGGATTCTATTGACGCCAGTCGCCAGTTGTTGCGTGTAAACATGGTGGAAGGAACTACTTATGATAATTATACCTCTCGCATGGAGGACCTTAACAACTATGTAAAGGATACTGAAGATAAGATTGCAGACCTGGAGAAGGCCTTGAAAAAGTCTAAAGGAACAGCCAATACCTATGCAGCCACTATCAAAAAACTAAAGGAAGACTTGCAATCTAAAAACACAGAGATAGCCGCTTTGCAGGAGCAAGTAGAGAAGTACAGAAATGAAAATCAGAATTTAATTCAAACTGTTGGTTTGCAGGAAGCTGAGATTGCCGACAAAGACGAGCAGCTGGCGGCCAAGCGTTCTGAGCTGGCCCTGATCGAAGCCCGCATCCAGGAAATTATGTTGCAAGCCAAAGTAAGCGAAGCAGATGCTTATTATGCGAGGGCTGTAGCGGTAGAAGAAGCCGCTAACCGTACCAAGCTGGCACCCCGTAAGAAGAAGGAAACCTTACAGGAGGCATTGGAGCTTTATAAGAAGGCTCAATCCCTGGGAAGTAAGGATGCAGCGGCTAAAATAGCCGAACTTGAAAAGAAAATATAACTGATTAACAGGCACTTAGTAAGGCTTCAGCGTAGGGTTGAAGCCTTTCTTTTTTATAGAAAAATGAAGTCCAACGGCATTCTCTTTATTTCTGTATCTTTACGGTTCTTATGGCCTTAGAAATTTTTATCACCATATTTTTGGTGTTTTTAAATGGTTTTTTCGTTGCAGCTGAATTCGCCATTGTAAAAGTTCGGTCTTCACAAATTGCCCTGCAGGCAGGCACTACTTCCAAGCGTGCTGCTCAAATCATCATCGATAACTTAGATGGCTTTTTAGCGGCCACCCAGTTGGGTATTACCCTGGCCAGTCTTGGTTTAGGTTGGATTGGCGAAGATGTAGTTTCTCAGCTTATCCTCAACCTGATGCATGCCTTTGGTTTTGATATGAGTCCTGAGTTGGCGCATAGCATAGCCTTGCCTATTGCTTTTGCCATCTTAACTGTACTCCATATTGTTTTTGGTGAATTGGCACCTAAAACCCTGGCCATCCGCTATCCGACAGCCACAACTTTATCGATATCAATACCGCTACGTGTATTTTACTTCATCTTTAAACCCTTCATTTCTGTATTGAACGGTTTTGCAGGCTTGATCCTGAAAATGTTCGGCATTAAGCCGGTGCATGAAAGTGAAGAGATTCACTCAGAAGAAGAACTTAAACTGATTATTGCAGAGAGTGAAGAAGGCGGAGCCATAGAAAGCAGCGAACGGGAATTGATTCAGAATGTATTTGATTTTGATAACCGTATTGTTAAGCAGGTAATGGTACCCCGTTTCAAAATCAGTGGTATTCCGGCTACTACCAGCCTGGAAGAAACTATGCAACTGGTATTGCGCGAAGGTTACTCGCGTTACCCCGTGTATGACAAGAGCCTGGATGAAGTGGTAGGGATTATCCTCACTAAAGATATTGTTAAGCATTACATAGAGAAATCAGGTAAGACGATTGCTGAGATCATGCACAAGGCTTACTATGTAACAGAAAACAAAGCCATTGATGAATTGCTGCGCGAATTCCAGAAGAAGAAAGCGCAGATGGCTATTGTAGTAAGTGAGTACGGAGGTACTATGGGTATTGTTACCCTGGAAGATATCTTGGAAGAATTGGTAGGAGAAATACAAGACGAGCACGATCAGGAAGTGCAGGTAGTTACCCGTGTTGGCAATACCTACCATGTTATCGCTACCTCACCGCTGCACGACATCAATAAAATTTTAGACGAGCCATTCGAAGAGTCGGATGAGTATGAAACGCTGGCCGGTTTGCTCTTACACCACAAACCTTTTGATTTAAAAGAAGGAGAGGAATTTACCCTCAATCATTATAAGGTTAAGATAATCAAGATGAGCCGCACCCTGCCAGAGTTGGTGGAGTTGAAGCTTATTACACCCCAATGATAATTGGTAATTGACAGGGGACAATTGACAATGAGGTAAAAGATATCGTACAAACAATAAGTAGTAGGCAAAGGGCAGTAGGCAATGCGCAGACTACTTATAAAAAACTGATAACGCTTTCATTAATTTGAAATTTTCAACGCATGAAAATACTACTCCAATCGCCCCGGATCCTGCAGAAGGGTTCGCCTTTTCATAACAAGGAGAAAAACGTATTGATACAAAACGGGCGCATTCAGGAGATAGGTGATAAAAATTACAGTGCCGATCGCATCATTAAAGCAGAGGGCATGTTGCTTTCTGCAGGATGGGTAGATATGGGTACTTATGTGGGCGATCCGGGCCTTGAACACAAAGAAGACCTGGAGAGTCTGAATAAAACAGCCATTGCCGGAGGCTTTACTACCCTGGCTTTGTTGCCCAATACGCAACCGGTAGTACAAAGCAAAAACGAGATCAGTTACATCACACGCAATAACGACAGTCGCTTGGTGCAGTTCCATGCCATGGCAGCTGTTACTAAAAATACCAAAGGCGAAGAGCTTACTGAAATGATAGACCTGCATGAAGCAGGCGCTATTGCTTTTACGGATGGCTTAAAACCGATCTGGCACACAGATGTTTTTTACAAGGCACTTCAGTACCTGCAAAAATTTGATGGACTCCTGGTCGATCATGCAGAAGACCAATGGCTGAATATGTTCGGACAAATGCATGAAGGTCTGCAAAGTACTTTGTTAGGTATGAAGGGTATGCCGCGCATAGCAGAAGAGATTGCCATCAGCAGAAACCTAGAACTACTCGCTTATGCAGGCGGACGACTTCACTTTGCTAAAGTGTCAACTGCTAAATCGGTAGACATGCTGCGCAATGCCAAAAAGAAATTGCAACTCTCCTGCGACATCGCTGCTTATCAGGCCCTGCTGACAGACGAACAATTAAAAGGCTTCGATACCCATTACAAAGTAAATCCTCCCTTGCGCGAACGCGCAGACAACGATGCCTTGCTGAAAGGATTAAAAGACGGCACCATCGATGTGATTTGCTCAGGCCACTTGCCACAAGATGAAGAAAGTAAGCAGCTTGAATTCGATCTTGCAGATGTTGGTATCATTAACCTACAAACTACTGGCAGTAATTTAACCATGCTGGCAGAAGAAGTGGAATGGGAAAATTTAATAGAGAAAATTACCACAAATCCGCGCAGACTGCTGAACCTGGAGCAACCCATTATAGAGCCTGATGCAAAGGCTAACCTTACCCTATTCGATCCGGAAAGAAGTTGGACACTTGACGACAAAACAAATCAGTCGAAAGCAAAAAACTCACCCTGGTTTAATACCAAACTGAAGGGCAAGGCAGTAGCCGTTTTTAATAATAACAAATCCTGGATAGATAAGGATGAAGATTAATACTCCGCTGGTAAGGGTTCCGTTGCGTTACGGAATAATCGCTTCACTGATTGCATTTGCCCTGGTGGTGGTGCTGTTTTATGCCGACAAGCATCCCTTTTTAATTCCGATGTATGCCGATTTCCGCATTTTCCTTTTTGGCTTGTTTATCTTTTTCTCTTTAAAGGAATACCGTGATCAATACCAACAAGGTGTTCTTTACTTTTTTCAGGGCATGGTGGCCAGCTACATTTTTCTACTGTCCTTTGCCCTGTTAAGTGCCTCATTTATATGGCTTTTTGCAAGCATGAATGAGGAATTTATCAAGCAATTTATCAGCCTTTTTATCGAACAGGCCCGCACCATACCGACAGAAGACATTGAACGACTAGGAAAAGATAATTTTGAACGTAATTTAGAGGAGGTTTCGTATACTAATGCTTTCGGAATGGCCAAGCTGTATTTCAGACAAAGTCTGCTGATTGGCTTTTTCATCAGTATTATCGTAACTATTATTTTAAGAAAACAACCTAAACAGTAACCCCTATGGAAAACGAAAATGCAACACCCTCATTCATGAATCATGCTGGTAAACATGCGCTTATACTTGGTGGTATTAGCGTGGTGTTAACGTTAGCTGCCTATGCTATCGACTATACGTTGTTAGCTTCAATGTCTTTCGGTCTGATCTCCTTAGCCGTTTATTTGGGTTACGGAATTTATTCAGGCATCAACTATCGCAATGAAATTGGTGGCTACCTTAGCTTTGGTAAGGCTTTTCAGCATGGATTTGTAGTTTTTGCAGTTTCTGCTTTAATCTCTACTATTTTCAATATTCTTTTATACACTGTTATCGATCCTGAGTTGCCTGAAAAAATCACCGAGGTAGCTGTTGAAAATGCTCAAAAAATGATGGAAGGATTTGGCATGTCTGGTGATCAATTAGACGAGGCCATGGAAAAAACTAAGGAAGACACCATTAAGCGTTATACTGCCGGAGGTTTAGCTATGAGCTATGGCTTTACATTAATCGGATGTGCTATCTTTGCCTTAATTAGCGGTGCTATTGCGAAGAGAAAAGAGCCCGAAACATTATAAATGACGAATCTGCAGATATCAGTAATTATTCCGGCAAAAGACGAAGAAGAGTCTATACCCGAATTATGTTCCTGGATAAGCCGTGTGATGCAATCACACGGCTTTTCTTATGAAGTTTTTTTAATAGATGATGGCAGCAGCGATGGCACCTGGGAGCAGATTGTAGCGGCCAATAAAATCAACAGCAGTATTAAGGGCATACGCTTTAACAGAAATTTTGGTAAGTCTGCCGCCTTGCAAACTGGCTTCAGGTTAGCACAAGGTGAGGTAGTCATTACCATGGATGCCGATCTGCAGGACAGTCCGGATGAAATACCGGATTTGTACCGCATGATCAAGGAGCAAAAATTTCACCTGGTTTCCGGTTGGAAGAAAAAGCGTAACGATCCTCTTTCTAAAACTATTCCCTCTAAGTTTTTTAATGGTGTAACCAGTCGTATATCCGGTATTAAGTTGCACGATTTTAATTGTGGCTTAAAAGCCTATGATAAAGCTGTGGTGAAGAACATCAGTGTGTATGGTGAAATGCACCGTTACATTCCTGTTATCGCGAAATGGGCAGGCTTTACGCGCATTACCGAAAAAGTAGTAGAGCACAGAGCACGTAAATACGGCTACACTAAATTTGGTTTAGAGCGATTCATCAATGGTTTCCTGGATTTACTCTCCATTACTTTTGTAAGTAAGTTCAGACAAAAGCCCATGCACTTTTTCGGAACCTGGGGCACTGTTTCTTTCCTGATCGGTTTTGTGTTAACCATTAAAATCTTCTGGGATAAAATGTATTCACTCTACATTGATAAGTTACCGATGAAGCGTGACATCACAGACCAACCTATTTTTTACTTGGCCCTGGTAGCGGTAATCATCGGTGTTCAATTATTTGTTACCGGATTTTTGGCTGAAATGTTTACCATGCAATCTCAATCTAAACGTGATTATCTCGTGATTGAAAAAGTAGGTGTAGAACAGGAAAGAGAGAAGACCATCGCCTGACAAGAGATTGTGGATACGCTTAGGTTAAAAAGCAATTTAATATTGATGTGCTGAGGAGTTGATGTGCTGATGAGTTGATTCGTTGATGTGCTGAGGAGTTGATGTGCTGATGAGTTGATTCGTTGATGTGCTGATTGATTTGAGAATTTGAGAATTTGAAGATTTGAAAATTGGATTCCGTCATTGCGAGGAATTAGGGTTGGATGTGTGTTGGCATGACGAAGCAATCTGATTGATATGCTGATTCCGTGATTCGTTGATGGGATGGTTAATTTGAAAATTAAGGGAGCCGTCATGTGAGGGAGGCCCAATAGAAGCAATTTAAATTTTCACAGCTTGTTTCCCTTTATTTGTCATGATCAAATCGTCTGGGATTCTTAACTGATATACAGATTTTTTATCTTTACCAAAAGCTTAAAACCATGAGTAATAAAACAAGATCTGTTCTTAAGGCCATTGCGGTAATCGTAGTATTGCTGGCTGTTGTAATGAAGTTAGGCTATGTAAGTATTCCTGCTTTATCAGCGTATACATTTTGGATGGTAGTCATTGCTTTTTCTACCGTGCTGATCGCTTCGAAATAATTTATTCTTTATTTAGAGTTTCAAATTTCAAATTTGAAAGATGAATCGAAATACATCATCGTCCCTTCGGAGACGATGATGGGGACAAAGTGAATTAGGGTAAGGAATCGATCTCTGCAAAAAGAATACACGTCATTGCGAAAGCGCAGGGTAGGTTCGTGTGCTGAGCGATTGAAGCAATCTGTTTTGATGTGCTGATAAGATGATGTGCTGATTCGGTGATTCGCTGATATGCTGATTGATTTGAAAATTTGATGATTTGAGAATTTGAAAATGTGATTCCGTCATTGCGAGGAATTAGGGTTGCGGGTGTGTTGGCATGACGAAGCAATCTGGTTGATGTGCTGATAAGATGATGTGCTGATAAGATGATATGCTGATTCTGTGATTCGTTGATGTGCTAATTAATCTGAAATTTGAAATTTGAAATTTCGAATTATTTTAATCTTACTTTCTCCGCCATACGTTGCAGGGAAGCACTATCGTTATACTTCATCAGGTCTTTTAGCGGCACCCAGGCCAAATCATGCGACTCTTCAGTAATAATTAACGCATCTTTTTTATCAGCTTCCAATAAAAATCGCACGTCATAATGATCATGCGCACCAAAATCCTTTCTCGCGGGAATGGGATGGATGTCGATGTCGAAAATACCATGATATAATAACTTGAAATTTTTTACACCCGTCTCTTCTTCCGCTTCACGTAAGGCTACATTTAACACATGCTCATCGCCATCAGCATGTCCACCAGGCTGTAACCATTTATTCAATTTGGCATGGTGTGTCAACAATACAAATTCACGCTTATCGTCAACAATCCATGCGGAACCAGTGATGTGTCCGGGTAAATGCGTTCGCTGATAAGCATCTTTATGTGTGAGCAGAAAAAGAAAGGAAGAGACGAAATCCATCTCTTCCTTATAGTTTGTCTGATATTGCTCAAGGGCAAGTATCAGCGATTTTCGGTCTGTCATCTATTGAATGATAATATTTACTTTATTGATTCGGTTAGCTACCAAAGCACCGGTTTTTTCTCCACCACCAAAATTGTTGGCATCACCTTTTTTGGCAAGTACAAAATACTCCTGCGCATTAAGGTCTTTGAATTTTACAATTCCTTTTGCGTCAGTGGTGCCGCTTTGTACAGGATTTTGTTCTTTTTCATAATCAACTTCATTGGCATATAGCGTTACACTAACACCTTCCTCCGTATTACCAAGTTCATTACGAACAGTGATTTGCATCTGGGTTTTTATTATTTGTGAGCCACCGATAAAAAGGGCAATGAGTAGTAAGGTTGTTTTCATAATCTGTCTGTTTTTTATTTTAACACTAAGTCAATTTTTAGCCTTTAGCCTTTAGCCTTTAGCCTCTAGCCTCGAGCTTCTAGCTTCTAGCTTCTAGCTCCTGGCCTCTAGCCACTAGCTTCTAGCGTCTATCGTACCAATACAACACCACCTCTTTGTTCGCGGGTTCCATCCTCTGGTCTGAAACTGCTTTTATATTTCACCACATAGGTATAGGTACCGGCAGGTAGGGTGGCGCCATTTTTATAACCACCATTCCATCGGAAGTTCAGATCGGTAGATTGATAAACCATCTCGCCCCAGCGATTAAAAATAAATACCTGAAATCCTTCTTCAGCTATAAAGAATGGGAAGACATAAAAGTTGTTAGTCTGTTCATTACTGCTGCCCGGTCTGAAAGCGGTTGGTGCTACAATTCTTGGTTCGCACTCAAACACAATCGTAGTTCTGTCTGAGCTTGGGCAGCCAAAATTATTGATGAGGTCAACTGAATAAATGCCAGGCTCTGTAGCCGTATAGGTTGGATCAAAAACATTGAGCGATACGCCATCTTTAAACCATTCCAAAGAGCTGAAACCATTACCCGGATTTAATAGCACAGTGCTTGTTTCAGGATCGCCATTAGCAGGGTCGTTGCAGATCAAAGCAATATCGAGGAGAAGCCCTGGTGTGGTAGGCGCATTTTCAATGGCGATAGATGCTTCATCGCTACATACATCACGGTTGACGGTTACTTCGTACACACCATCACGTGTGTCTTGCAAGGTTGCATTAGTTGCACCCGTGATGGTACTGCCATTCAAGGTCCAGCTAAAATTGTCTGCTAATTGTGTTGTAGTTGTTGATAGCGTAAAAGGTGTGCCTTCGCATGGTGGTGTTGAGGTCAGCGTAACACTAAACTCACCTACTACATTAACCTGAAGCGGTGTGGCAGTTACAGCGCAACCGGATATCGTGCTTCTTACGGTTACGCCATAGGTAGCATTATCATCTGCAGTTGTCAAGGCCAGACTTTGTCCGCCAACAGGGTCAGGCGCTGGTGTTCTCGTCCATAGGTAAGTAAAATTGCCAATAGGGCTGGCGTTAATACTCACCTGGTTTAAGCAGGGATCAGTTTGAGACAAGGCGGCCGTAAAAGGTGCAATGGCAGTTGCCGTAAAAGGACTGCTAACCGGACATAGCGTGGCATTATCTACTTCAACACTAAGGTTCCAGGTGCCTGGGTTAAGTGTTACACTAGCAGTATTGGTGGCCCCATTAATACTTCCTGCATCAGATGCACTCCAATCAAAGGTAAGTGGTGCAGCATCAGCGGAGTTAACCGTTACTATGGTTTCTCCACCCGGACCACAGCTGGTAGTAAAACCTGCAATGGTCACTTGTGGACCTTGATTCACGACAAGTGGTGCAGAGGCACTGATACATCCATCGCTGGTTCTGGTAATTTCTACAACATAGGTATCGTTGCCAGGCACAGCAGCACTGGTAAAGGGTGTAGTGCGAATTTGACTGACACCATTATCAACAGCTGTGTTGGCCGCGTTTAGAATTCTGTAAGTAAAGGCGGTAACTACATTGTGTGTAATATCCAGGAAGATGTTGGGGTCGCAAGTACCATTTTGCGTGGCAGTAACTGTAATGGCTGCATTGGCAATACCCACTACACTCGTTGTCTGGCAACCAGATAAATCATCTATTACCGTGACACCATAAGAGCCGGCAGCAATGCCAGTAATAGTTTGATTAATGGGACCAGGTTGATTTACTGCCTGAAAAGCCGGAGGTCCTGTAAAGAATAGGGAATAGCTTCCTCCTGCATTGGTCAGTGCAATAGCTACCTGGCCGTCAGCTGTGGCACAGCCTGTAGCATTTGTTGGTGTTGCGGTAAACACAGGTGTTGCGTTGATGGTAAAGGTAACGCTGTCTGCAACCGTACAAGTTGTGATAGGATCAAGCACAGTCACTTTGTATTCAAAAACACCGGGTGCTGAAGTATCTACATTTCTTGTTTGTGTTGAGGAGCTACTTCCGTCATTGACTGTCCAGTTGTAGGAGGAGCCGGGATTTTGTGCATCGAGTGGCGCGATGGGCGTGTCTTCACAGATCGTAAGATCTGGACCAAGCTCCAACTGCGGTCGGTTGTCTGCTACCAATAGACTACCGTTGGAAGTACAGCCGTTGGTATCACTGATCGTTACCCCCACGATACTTTGCTGACTCACCGTAATGGTGCGGGTAGTTTCACCGGTTGTCCATAAGAAAGTAAGATTAGCCAGGTTAGGATTGCTTGCCGGTGTTGCTTCAAGTTCAATGGCACCTGTACACAATACAGGTACTTGTCCGGGTTGTAAAAAGTTTGGACTAGCCGGTGGTGCTACAATCGTAATTTGTTCTGTTAAGGTTGAATCCAGTCCACAGCGATTAGTAATGCGCAAGGAAATCAGGTAGTCACCTGCGGTTGTAAAGGTGAAGGAAGTACTATCGCCAGTGCCAGTGCCTACCAGGGTGTTGGAAGGCAGTTGTAAAAATCGCCAACTGAATTCATCAATGTTATCTGTGCCCGTGCCAAAGAAAACGGTTGGTGATCCAAGACATACGCCCGTTGCTGTAATGCTCGGTTGTTGTGCAGGGGTAGATACATTCTGTGCAAAGTTCGGCAAGCCTAGTCGGCTGTTTGTTCCTCCAAGCAAGGCAAAACTATTCACTACAAAACCAGATACTTGTGTGGTGTCTTCGTTGGGTGTAATGGTTCCTAAAAAGTTCTGACCTTCTACTGCTACATAAATTTGTCCATCAGGTCCGGTTTGAATAGCTCCTAATCGGTTTGCAACAGTTGGGAAGGTGTTTTTCAAATAAGGATTGCCCAGAGAGTCAATAGAAAATTCAAAGAGTTGTGAAGGTGTACCTGTTAAAGTGGCATATAGTTTATTGCCACCGGGAGAGAACTCAACACCATACACTTGACCAGCGGTAGTGTTTAGGTTTGCAGTTCTGAAATTGCTGACCATACCGGTGGCATTATCAAAATCAAATAACTCCACCACGTTGGAAACACCAGGTGTAGAAAGTGCTACAGCCAGGTGTGCACCAAGTTTCATGTAACCCTCGCCATTGGCTTGCAGTGTCAGGTTATGATCGGAGCCTATACTGGAAATAACCGGAGCGCTAATGCCCTGAGGACTGATGTTGTAAGCACGGAAAGAGTTGTTACCATATTCGTGCGCAATTAACCAGTTGGCATTACCGGTTATGCGTTCTGTACTTTTTGCAAACAATAAAATGTTTTGTTGTACAACATCACCTTCACCGTTATTGGCCTTGAGGTCGTAAAGCGAGTAGCGTAATTCGAATGTAGCAGTACCAAAAATATTTTGCGTAGTGAAAATATAGTACAGTGTTTCATCGCCAGCTACAGGCATAATAAAAGCGGATTGTGTAGAGGCCTGATCGCCACCAATACCCGTAGTCAACTCGTTGAAGTCCCTATCCCAAACGGAAACGCCATCAGTAAAGAAAATGGTTTGACCATTTTGATCACAGACAATGGCGCAACCCTCTGGTGCATTCATCACCGTGTTTGATATAGGAACAGCGCCATCATTAAAATCAATACCTGCCCGATTTCCAAAGTACCAGATGTTGGCGCGTTGATCTTGCTGTCCGTATTCTTTTATACTAACACCGGCATGAGCGGCACAACCGCTGGCATCGGTCACCACTACATAATAGTAGCCAGCTGAATCAGGTCTGAGTGTTGATGTAGTTTGTCCTGGTAGAAGTCCACCCGGGCCAAACCATTGTGTTGAGCTTGGTGAACCACCTTGTACCTGCACTTCCACTGAAAAGTCATCACTGGTGTCATTTGGGCAAGAGCCTTGTCCATTGTTTACCGGTAGTTCACATTCGCAAGCTGTAGTGTCTTGTACCAGTGTAAGTGTTAAGTCAAATTGTGTGATGGAAATATCTTTTAGAAAAGAAGCAGTGTCGCCTTTTAAAAAGGCGCGCACCCTTACGGGGAAGGTTCCGCCAGCGGCATAGGTATGCACCGGACTCCATTGGTTGGAAAAATTGCCATCGCCAAATTCCCACACCAGACTGTCGGCACCTGGTGTAACCGTAGGGAAGAAGGTGGTATTGCTGTTAGAGCATAAACCATCTTCAATGAAACTTACACTAAGTGTTATGCGTGCTTTCGGAGCAAAGGCCGGAAATTGTTTGGCTGCGAAATCAATATTGCCAAAGGCATTGGGAAGGTAGGTGGTGGCTGTTGCAACGGAGTCGGTATCGGATAACCTGCCGATTAAGAAGGGGCCACCTGCACTTGCCTGGTATAAGTGATAGATGGCACTATCAGGTGCCATTTGTATACCCCAGCTTCTGAATAAGCCCGCGGGTAAAGTGCTGATGGTGTCAACCGTGTTCGATGGATTTGTTAAATCATATTGAAGTAGGTTTGCTTCAATGCCCGTATCACCGGTTCTGGAGATGTAGAGATATTGGCCATTAAAACTAAACTCAGTATCGTAGGCTGCTGCCTCTGTTGTTGCGGCAGCTGATGTGTTGAATAGAAAACGTTCGAAAGTCAATGCACCCGTTTCGTTGTCAAACAAAAGTGTAATGATATTTAATGCAGGGTCTTGTGGTGCCACTGCCAATCGGCCACTGGCTGCGTGGTAAGAAAAACTTGCGGGGTTACTGTTAAAACCCAAGCCACCAAAAGTAGTATTGGTAATGCCGGCCTCACTGATTTCTGTAACGGTGTAATTGGCGGTAGCTGCTTGATGAGTAATCAGCCAATACGCGGTGTCGAGAGGGCTTGAAACTAAGAGCATTGCCTCAGAGCGATTAGTTAACCCTGTGCCTACAGGTTGGTTGCGTGTTACCACATCGCCAGTGGCCGGAGCTGGAAAAAGTGAGTTACCAAACTGCGTCATATCAACGGTGCTCATGGTAACTGTACCGCCACCATCACGGGTAAAAACAAAAAACTGATTGGCTTGACCCGGCACCGGGCATAAAGCTACCGGTTGATTTGTAACTGAGGCACCGCCTAGCGCTGCACCATTGGGCATAACCTGACCATTGGCATCATAAATATTGGCACCATCAGTATAAAACAAGAGGTTGCGATTGGTATGATCTGTTGCCACACCGGCACCACCAATGCCAAAGGGCTGATTTAAATTTTTTGAAATAAGTTCAGCGGCATTGCTAGATCTGTCGAAGCGGATGGCGCGCGTACTATTCCCAAAATACCAGTTATGCCGGGACAACTCCTGAGCATAGGCAAAAGAGGTTAAAAGCAGAAAAAAAGCAAAAAGTAGTTTACGCATACAGTCAAATCTTACCCAACTTAGGGGAGTGGCACTAAATCATCAACACTAAAACGCCCGAAGCCAACGAAAGTATACAATTTGACTAAAAATTGCGTTAAGTGAAGGGCAAAAGAGTTGTTTTAACTCACCCACAGTTTTTTAAACCGTGTTAATCCTTTTACTTTGCTTCAATGAGCTGGATTCAAATCATCCAAAAGCCGATAACGAAGGCAATTTTAGTGTCAGTATATATGCTGTTCACCAGCCTTCAAGTAACTGCGCAAGATCCGCAGTTCTCGCAATTTTATGCAGCACCATTATACCTGAACCCTGCTTTGGCCGGAGCAACAGGACAGGCGCGGGTAGGGCTTAATTACAGAAATCAATGGCCATCGCTTGAAGCGAATTTTACTACCATGTCGGTGTATGGTGATTATTTTATTGAAGACAAGAAAAGTGGTGTTGGTTTTCTGATTTCGCGTGATGTGGAGGGTTTGGCCGGACTGCGTTCTTTGCAAGTGGCAGCGCAGTATTCTTATGAAATGAAGATCAACAAAAATTTGGGCTTCCGCCCCGGTTTTCAAGTGGCTATGTTTCAGCGCGATATTAATTTTGATAAGCTGACGTTTGGCGATCAGTTCGATCCGACAACAGGCGCCATTATCAGTCCGACAACAGCAGAACAATTTAATACCAACTTCAGTAAATTTTTTGTCGACCTGGGTGCAGGTGGCGTATTTTTTACACGCAAAGCCTGGTTAGGTGTTGCTGCGCATCACCTCAACAGACCCAACCAATCTATAATTGACGAAGAAAGCAGGCTTCCCATTAAGTATTCGGTGCATGGTGGTTTTAAATTTAAGTTGAAGCCAGGAGTAATGGGCAGCGGAGTGTATATGCGCAACACAGAAAGAAGTATTTCACCGGCTATCCAGTATCGCCATCAGGGACAGTTCGATCAGCTTGACTTAGGATTATACTTTACCTTAGAGCCATTGGTGTTGGGTACCTGGTACAGGGGTATTCCTTTTAAGGCAGTAAATGGTTTTGTGAATAATGAATCGATCGTGCTGCTACTAGGCTTTACACAGCTTGGCGCCAAGGATGCGATTAACATTGGTTATAGTTTTGACTACACTATTTCACGTTTAGGTATTGGTAGTGGTGGTGCTCATGAATTTAGTTTGGTATACACGTTCCCCCTCCGTAATCCACGCAAACCACCAGCTGATAAGTTGGTTATTCCTTGTCCTGATTTTTAAGACATGAAGAATCTATTGCTTTGGACAGTGATGGCTGTTCTCTTTTCATCTTTCGAGTGTATGGAACGTTGCCATGAAAGTGAGCCACCACCTTTTGTTCAATGTCATTTTATTTTTGAAGATGCTGATAATGTTAACCTGCTTACTTCAAATCAACTGAGTCTTGCTTCAATAGAAATAAGAGAAGCTGATACTGGTGAGTTATTAGAATTTGAAGAATACAATGATGGTATTCTGGTGAGTTTTATGGAAGGTGAACAACATTTTACACTAAGCACCCTGCTTAAAGAATTTGAATTTTCGGTTGATGTTGACAGTTTTCAAGGTGAATGTAACAGGGCATATAAACTATCTTCCTTTTCTATTGATGGCCGTAACATTACATTTACTCAGCCTGTGTTTACCTTCAGGTTTTAAATTTTCTTCAAATCCTTATTGGATATAACGAATTTCTACAAGCGTATGATTCTATAAAACGTATCATCCCTCAGACCGCTGAAGGCTGATCCCT
>VFQM010001258.1_pt1 | contig 22923 bp, 22 predicted proteins | sample 3512391 | NCBI WGS metagenome assembly VFQM01 (sample SAMN10412369, study PRJNA504923) | tailings metagenome | isolation source: Replicate 1 from Balatoc abandoned mine | place: Philippines | reverse complement strand
ATTCTAGAAGGAATAAATTCAAAAATTCAACTCGCCAAAAAAAGAGCCCGAGGGTACCGGAATATCCAAAACTTCATCAATATGATTTACTTCATAGTTGGAAGGCTCAAATTTGATTACCCACGGTATTCCATATAGAACCTACATTTTTCCAGTATCCACAGGTATATTGCATGTAGGGATCAAGCATTTTTTGATATAAATCATTTCCAATGTCGTAATGCATAGAGACTGTTTTTTTTGAATTGTCCCTGGATTGAGGATTAAAAAACCTTTGAAAAAAAACCTTAAGCTTAAAGCTAATAGGGGTTTGGACTTTGGTTTCTAGGTTTGCGTCCAACAGTTTGGCGATAAATTGATCTAAAGCCTTGCAGTCCCACACACCTTCCATGTAAGATTCTCCGAGAGCCATTGAACCTCCTAAAGTCACTCGGTCATAAAAAATTTCATCATGAATTTGAATATCAAATGGATTTGAACCGTTTATTGTAATTCCAGCCATATCACAAAGTCTTGTGATAAACTCCTTATTTTTGCTCATTTATTAGTGTATTTGTGTTATTTAAAATTGTACCAAGTTGATTGCAAGTCCATCCCCAGCATGTGCTTCAAAGAGATTGGATTTGCACATCGGAAATTTGAAAGCATCTCCAACAACTCCCAAAAATCATAGGGGAGGATTTTCTCATTTGTTTATCTTTTCAATTCGGATTTATCCGAAATTTTTTTTGCCAAATCCGAAAAAAATCTAAAAATCAGATTCTTAATTCCTCTTCTGTCACAAAGCATATACTTGAGATCATCATTCCGGCAACTGAACTTGCATTATCCAAGGCAAGTTTTAATGTTTTGACCGAATCTATTATTCCTGCCTCTAGTAGATTTTCAAATTTTCCCGTTTGAACATTGTATCCAAGTTGTTCTTGGGTTTCTATTTTGGCTAGGATCTCTTTTGGGTCTTTTCCAGCATTTGAAATCAACCGTGTCAATGGCGCAGACAAAGCATCGATGACAATTTTGATCCCCATTGCGATTTCCTGATCCAAAGGGGCGAGCCGTTGAAGTATAGATCTAGCCTGATAATAGGTTTGCCCTCCTCCTGCTACCACGCCTTCTTCTAGTGCTCCTCGCAAAGCATGTGTTGCATCTTCCGCTCTTTCCAATCGTTCAATAAGTTCTGTTTCTGATGCTGCTGCCAATTCAATTTTTACAAAGGCTTTTGTTAATGCCGAAATTCGAGATCGCAGGTTTTCTAGTTCCTCTTCCTGAGTAGCTTTTCTCAGTAGGTTTTTTAGGCCTTTCAGATGACTATCAAAAAAATCACCCTCAGTTTTTCCATCTATGATTAAAGTAGAATTTTCTTTTATAACTATTTTACCACAATTGCCCAGGTCTTTGGAAGAGACCGATTTTAAATCCGCAAAGATTTCTTTGCTTATAAATTTTGATCCAGTCGAGACTGCCACATCTTCCAGTTTTTCCTGCTTTCTGATTCCTCGACCAGAAACCTTGATTGCTGCAAATTTTATTTTCCCCTCGCTTATATTTCGGGTTAATGCCCCAGTTACAGACTCATCCAATCCTTCACAAATAACAACTAATGCCCTATTTTGAACTGAAAACTCTTCCAGTAAAGGAAGAATCTCTGCGATATTTTGGATTTTAAGATCTGTCACAAGAATAGCAGGGGAGTCAAATTCTACCAGCTGACGTTTTGTATCGGTTATAAAATATCTCGAAGCAAAGCCATCCTCTATTTTAAATCCGTCGGACTTTTCGATGCGGGATTCACCACTTAATGATTTTTCCAGATATATGCTGAAGTGTGCCCCAGAATCTCCGATGGCTTGCACTAGCAAATCCGCCAACTCTTTATCGCCATTGCCAGCAACTAGTGCGATGTTTTTTAGATCATCATTTCCCTCGATGGGTAGTGCGCATTCATTAAGGTATTCCTTGACTCGAGTGATTCCGATCTGCATTCCTTTCAAAAGCAAGGATTGATCTGCGCCTGCTGTTCTATATCTGATTGCGTTGATAAAAAGTGCTGTGGTCAATAGGACAGTAGTGGTCGTGCCGTCTCCGACTTGCTTGGCTGTCTTATCTGCTGCTGTCTTCAATAGTTGAGTTCCTAAGTTTTCAAGAGGGTCGGGGAGGACGATCATATTGGCAACTTGTTTTCCATCCTTACTGAATCGGATTCGGCCCCTATCATCTTTAACTAGTACGGTTCGGCCTTTTGGGCCGAAGGTTGATCCAACTGCTCTATCCAACAAAATTGCACCTTTCAATACCTTTAGGGTTCCCTCCAAGTCGTAGTCGATTTTCTTTTCCATAGCTTATATAGTTAGTCATTCACAGGGTCTCCATAGTCTTTTTGAAGAAAAATGAAGTCGTTATGAATTTCGGTTTACATGTATTATTTTTTTAGTTTAAAATTTTGCAATCTTAATCTTCAACTTTTACCATTTCAGAGGTAAAAAGGAATTCAATTCGCGGATAGGAATCCATCGTTGCCTGCAGAACGGCTTTCGATTCGGCCAAAAAAACGGGGCTACCGTCTTTATCCAAAGCGATGGAGTTGCTTTTTCGATCCATGAACGTCTGGAGGGATTCGGGGTCTGAGGACCTTATCCAGCATGCTTTGTAAAGGGGTAATTTCAGAAATTCGCAGGATGCGCCATATTCATGAAAAAGGCGGTATTGGATCACTTCAAATTGCAGCTCTCCGACTGTTCCTATGATTTTTCTGGCTCCTAGTTCCTTGACAAATAATTGGGCTACTCCTTCGTCTGTCAGTTGATCCAGGCCTTTTTCCAGCTGTTTGGTTTTGAGTGGATCTTTGTTGGAAACCTCACGAAAAAGTTCTGGAGAAAAGCTGGGAATTCCTTTGAAGTGAAACGAATCACCTTCTGTCAGAGTGTCACCGATTTTGAAATTACCGGAATCATACAGTCCTATCACGTCTCCGGGGAATGCGTCATCGATTAATTCCTTTTCATTGGCGAGAAAATTCGTGGGATTACTGAATCGTAGTTTTCGGCCTAGGCGGACATGCGTATAAAGTTGGTTTCTTCGGAAATGACCAGATACCACTCTTAAAAAAGCAATTCGATCCCGATGCCGCGGATCCAAATTGGCGTGGATTTTAAATACAAATCCTGAAAAATCAGCTTGGTCAGGATAGATCTCTCCGGTCGTTATAGCTCGTTTTTGCGGGAGAGGAGCGAATTGGACGAAAGTATCGAGAAGCTCTTGGACTCCAAAATTATTCAGCGCACTGCCAAAAAATACTGGAGCTACTTTCCCTTTCAGGTATTCATTTGTTTCAAACTTGGGGTAAACACCCTCAATCAAGGTAACATCCTCCCTGAGTTGTGCTGCATCACGGCCTATCCAATGATCCAGTGTACTATCACTGAGATCCCGAATTGAAATAATGTCTTTGGAAATTCCTTTTTTGTTTGGACTAAACAGGTTGAGGTTTTTTCCATACAAATTATACACTCCCTTAAAATCTCTTCCATTGTTGATAGGCCAAGTGAGGGGACGCACTTGAATGGATAATGATTTTTCCAGTTCATCCAAAAGATCATAGGGGTCTTTTCCCGGGCGATCCATCTTGTTGATAAAAATCATGACCGGAGTATCTCGCATCCGGCACACTTCCATCAATCTATGTGTTTGCTCCTCGACTCCTTTGGCGCTGTCTATGACCAGAATCACGCTGTCCACGGCTGTAAGTGTCCGATACGTGTCTTCTGAAAAGTCCTTGTGTCCGGGGGTATCTAGAAGGTTGAGTTTTATTCCCTTGTAAACCAAACCCATTACAGAGGTCGCAACAGATATTCCCCGTTGTTTTTCGATTTCCATGAAGTCAGAGGCAGCGCTCTGTGAAGCTTTGTTGCTTTTTACCGCGCCAGCGGTTTTAATGGCTCCCCCGAAAAGCAGGAATTTTTCTGTTAAGGTAGTCTTGCCGGCATCCGGGTGACTGATAATTGCAAAGGTTTTTCGGATTAACTGACTGGAGTTTGTTTCCATATCTGGATCGATAAATAATGACACCAGCAGGGAATCCCCTTACTGGATATAAGATTTATAAAGTCGAGAAAGGATTACCGGAAAGCAGGGATAAAAAATGGTGAAAGAGCGTCCGGTCCGCCTATTTAATATTTATTCGATTTTCACATGTTGCAAATTTAGCAAAAAATGATGGTTTCATTTATGTTTTTTTTAAAAATACTTGACTTTTTGGGCGATTTTATTGTATTTGCAACTATGTGAAATTATTCTCTTGATACTCAGTCGCTTTTAATTTTTTGACCTCAAGGGTTATCAGAGTATCATCCCCGCAAATTTTCTCAGGCTAGTTCTAGCCATTTCCTGATGAAAAAATCAAGTCAGGTATTTCAAATTTCAAACACTTAAATTCAATAACATGAAAATCAAAGTAGGAATCAACGGGTTCGGAAGAATCGGACGGCTCGCTTTTCGGGCTTCGCAAGAAAGAGAAGACATTCAGGTAGTGGCAATCAATGACTTAATTGATGTCGACTACATCGCTTATATGCTAAAATACGATTCAACCCACGGACAATTCAAGGGAAGTGTAGAAGTAAAAGATGGCGCTCTTATCGTCAATGGAAATACCATCCGGGTGACGGCTGAGAAAAGCCCTTCAGCTCTTAAATGGGGAGATGTGGGAGCAGACTTCATCATCGAGTCCACAGGAATTTTCCTTACCAAGGAAACGGCACAAGGACATATCGATGCCGGTGCCAAAAAGGTAATCATGTCGGCGCCTTCTAAGGACGATACTCCAATGTTTGTAATGGGAGTGAACGAAGATTCATACACGTCGGACATGGTTTTTGTTTCCAATGCTTCCTGTACTACTAACTGTCTTGCGCCCATAGCCAAAGTTTTAAACGACAATTGGGGAATCGAAGAAGGCCTCATGACAACCGTTCACGCTACTACCGCTACCCAGAAAACTGTAGACGGACCATCCGCAAAAGACTGGAGAGGAGGGCGAGGTGCCGGACAAAATATTATTCCTTCTTCCACTGGAGCTGCTAAAGCTGTGGGTAAGGTTATCCCTGAATTGAACGGAAAATTAACAGGCATGGCTTTCAGAGTTCCAACTCCAAATGTATCAGTCGTTGACCTAACAGTAAGACTTAAGAATCCTGCCAAATACGCTGAAATTTGCGCTAAAATGAAAGAAGTATCAGAGACTAAGATGAAAGGTGTGCTTGGCTATACGGAAGATGCGGTAGTTTCTACAGACTTCATAGGAGATCCCAGAACTTCAATTTTTGATGCTGATGCAGGAATCCCACTTTCTGAGAAGTTTGTCAAAGTGGTCGCTTGGTATGACAATGAGTGGGGATACTCCAATAAGGTGATTGACTTGCTTAGTTTTATTGCCAAAAAATAACCTTAAAGCACCCGCCCTGAGCTTTAGGGCGGATTTTTTTACTTCCATTCCAAGATACTTCACCTCTTTCATGACAAATAAAAGTCTATTTAAAACCCACTTCACCTCAGATATTTCTGCTGGTCTGGTCGTCTTTCTTATTGCGTTGCCCTTGTGTCTTGGCATATCATTAGCTTCAGGTGCACCCCTGTTTTCTGGAATTATTTCGGGGATAATTGGAGGCATACTCGTGGGCTTTCTAAGTGGCTCAAGTATCAATGTGAGTGGCCCCGCTGCCAGTGTTGCCTTGGTTGTTTTCACTGCCATTCAAACCATGGGTTCCTATGAAGCGGTACTCCTAGCAGTAGTCCTTGCAGGTATTTTCCAGATTGCGCTTGGGTATTTAAAGGCAGGAACGATAGCATACTTCTTTCCGAATGCAATGATCAAAGGTATTCTTGCTTCTATTGGACTTGTACTTATCCTGAAGCAAATTCCACATGCATTTGGGATAGATGGTGTGTTTGAAGGCATGGAATCCTTCTCACAGAATGATGGAAGAAATACCTTCTCCGAACTATTTTACGTAATTGATCATATTAGCTGGGGAGCTACTATTATAACTTTTACCTCCTTATTTATCATTATTATTTGGGACAAGCCCCAATTTAAGAAGTTTAAGTTTTTCAAGTTTTTCCCTTCTGCTCTGGCAGCAGTGGTGATAAGTATTTTAGTTAATTTACTTTACTCGCTGTACTTTCCTGGATTAGTTTTAGATGAATCTCATTTAGTCCGGTTGCCGGTCGCAGCGGATTTTGGGAGCTTTCTTGGTTTTTTTACTTTCCCTGACTTTGGCCAAATTACCAACCCAGAGATTCTTACCATTGCACTCAGTATTACATTTATTGCGAGTTTGGAATCCCTTCTCAGCACCGAAGCAGGCGATAAGTTAGATCCTTACAAGAGAAAAACATCAACCAATACCGAATTAAAAGCACAGGGTGTCGGAAATATTGTGGCCGGATTAATTGGCGGCTTGCCAATAACAGCTGTAATCGTCAGAACCTCAGCCAATGTATCCTCAGGAGGCAGGACTCGAACAGCTACCATTACCCATGGATTGATCATGTTGGTCTGTGTTGCTTTGATTCCGACAGTCCTCAATAAAATCCCCTTGGCATCCCTGTCTGCCGTCCTTTTTGTAGTTGGTTACAAGCTGACTAGTTTGCCCATTTACAAGCAGGTATTTAAGCAGGGCAAAAAACAATTCCTTCCTTTCATTATAACCATTGTGACGGTGATGTTTACAGACCTAATCACCGGGATTATCGTAGGCGGAGGAATCGCCATTTTCTTTATACTCAGAGACAATTACAAACATTCTTATTTTACTAAAAACCTTGAAAATGAAGGAAAACAGAAAATCATCATTCGGCTTTCAGAAGAAGTTTCATTCCTAAATAAAGCGGATATTTTGCTGACCTTGGATCACATACCGGAAAACCACCAGGTTCTGATCGATGGATCAAAGTCTGTATTCATTCATCCTGATATTTTAGATATCATCGGGGACTTTAAAGACACGGCAAAACATAAAAATATTGATTTGGAATTGATTGGATTGGAAAACTTCAACAAATCCAACAAATTCTGGGTAGGATAATCCTCGTGCTTTTTGATTTGAAAACAAGTACTTGAATCAGCTAACCTTTTTAATATCTTCTGTCACGCTGTTTTATCCGTGTGTCTCAAACCTATCCTAAATTTTTTCATCACAGAAAAATAGGTGGCAGAAGTTTTTTTAGCTGGATATTTCAGATTAAGACTGGCTTTTTAAAAAGGTATGTTCCTAAACAATTTTTTATAAATGCCCACTTGTTGGCATTCACTTTCTTAAATAGTTGTAGCAACCGATCAGGATGGAGTGCTCTTTATTTTCAGTTTTCTTTTTGCTTTGACTGATTTACCATGTGATTTCATGCCTAGATTCGGTTTTTATCCAATTGTATGCACAAAGGTCGGATGGCCTGTCAGTTTCAAAAAATTGAGGCTTCCAGCAGAATTTCCTAAAAACAGGGTTTCCTAACGGACTACCTCCCAGTTTTTAAATTCTAATTTTTCCGCACTTTCCCGGCAATCCTAAATGACCTGCATAAATTTTAACTAAAACCAAAATACTATGGCATTCTCAAAAAAGTACATCGGTAAAGGAAAGCAAGTCGAAAATAGGAACATCGTGGAAGTGAGCCTGAAAATGGAAGAGCTCCATGACCACACCTTCGAATATGAAGGAGAGACTTATGTCAAATTCAATGTAGCCAAGCTGAAAGAGCCAGATCAATACGGAAAAACCCACACGGTTTACGTTTCCGTCAAAGAATCGGATTCTGAAGAATCTTGAGAAAAGCCCTTCGGGGCTTTTGTTTTTACTGTAAACTGAGAGCTTCTAGTTTTCTCGTTCTTCCTTTTCCTCTTCATTTTTTTCTTCATCATGTTCAATGCCTCCCCCTTTCCATTCTCCAGTGCCAACCCAAATTTCATAATGCATAAGCCATTCGCAAGCCCATGGAATTAGGGTTTTAACGTACAACATTGAAGGATTCCATTCATTTGTAATTGGAAAGTAAAGGCAAAGACGCTGTTCCGCTTGATTGTAAACATGCGGAAGTCTGTCTTTTCCTTCTGCTAACTTTAGGGGCTTAGGAGAAACTACATAGACTTTTGCTCCCTCTGTCTTCTTATAATGTAAAAGAAGAGTGTAGGAAGCACTTAATGGAGTCGGTTTTACAGTATATGTCCACTTGATTTCAAAATCGGCTTTCCGGCTGATTTTTGAATCAGGGAAAAATGACTTCAATGCCGCTTCCTGTTGAAATAACGGAATAGGTTTATTGGTCCTTTTTCGCACCGAAATTTGTGTGTTGAGTGATTGAAGTTCTACCTACTGAGCCTATCATTCCAGTGATTCCCGCCATTTTTAATCCTCCTGCTTTTCTTAATTGCAACTGCTTTTCTCCGTAGTTGGCAAATGCTAGAGATACCGATTTTTCTCCAAATGGTGATTTTAAGGATTCCATGACAGAATGTATACCTTTATCTTTTTGGTCTAAGGCTTGTCTAACATCGGTTTTAACAGCCTGTAACCACTTTTCAAAGTTTTTTTCTTTTTGAGGAGCCTCTTCCCATTTATCCGCAAAATTTTCTTCCTCATTTACAGGATTCCCTATCCATTTGATCATCCTACCTGTTTTTGGATCAAATTTTTCTTTGATAAACAAATGCATACGGTCGATTACATTCAATAATGCATCTATAATAGAAGTCTCCTTCTGATAGGCCCTTGCGGCCAAAGTAGTTATGATAATTGAAATTGGTTTGTCCTCATCTCCATTGAACATAAGATCGCGATGCCTTTTAAGAATTTGAACAACTAGCTGTAGGGGCAACTTATCTTTTTGATATTGGGGAACTGGCTTTATCGATTCACTTAAAGTGATTCTTTTGACTAAGTCAATTGAAGCCTGAATCGAAAACCACTTAGCATAACCAAAAGGGTTGCATTTAAGCCAAATTTTATGGTCATTTTCAGAATAATAATCATCTCTAAATCTGTCAGTTATTCTGATTGCAAGTTCGTTCAGATCAGTCACTTTAGAATTTAAAAATGCATTTTCCAAAATCATTTGATATCCAGAATCGACAATGGAAGGTAGAATATCCATATGATAATTGGCAGAATCGGAATAAACCAACGTCCAACATCTTCGGCCTTCTTCTTTCAGCATCTTACGGTAAACAGTATTTTCTTTTAGCTGATCTCCAACCTTTTGCTTCAGGTTGTATTGGGTCCAAGAAGGCTGCTTACCTGTTAATTTACACACCAGATCAATATCAAGGTCGTCTTTCTCGTTTACTGGTTTTATCATAGTGCCGAATAAAAATGATCCTTGGGGAAGAATTTCCGGTTTATAAGGTGACAGTATAGATCCTTCTTTTGAAAGTTGGTTACCTACTGCTTGGTAGCTTTTTACGACAGCATCGTACTGTTCTTTGCTAATATCTAGTTCTTGTCCTAGCTCCTCAAGGAGCTCACTAAATTGTTTTTTTTGTTCTGGTGTCAACATACTTTTAAGAGATTTTTAAAGTTTTAATAAAGCCGCCTTTCCTTCTGTTTTGATCATAAATTATCATTGGGAGGTCTGCTTTTGGCATCCAAACCCTTCCTAGTTCAATAGCAGTAGAAACTGGCATTGCTGGAAATACATGGATTATTACATCTTCTCCATGCCGCGCTTTTATTTGATCAAGCGCTTTGCGTGCTATTCGGCGAAAATCCTGCAAATGGAGGCGAGACTTTAGGTAATCATTATTAGGGCTACTATGGGTAATTGACCAAATGCTACATTCCTCACCAAGTGTATTCTTTATCCGGTCATCTGTAATAGTTGCGCTCAATTCAAATTTGAGAGCAACAACTTTGTGGTCAGTTGAAGCAGGTACAATTTGGTGCTCAACATTGTGCTCGTGATTTAGCCACTTCCAGGTGGTAGGTTCTCTATGTAGTTGATAAACCTCGGCATCATAAAGATCACTTAACAGCGTGCCTAGCTTAATGAGCATTGGTTGTGGTGCCAGACCAAAGATGGAAAAGTGTTGAGTTTCGTGTTTTCCTTTCAGATACTCAACTTCTGATTTGAATTTCGCCATTAGGTTTTCTTCTTCAGCTAGCCAATAGCTTTCAGTATGATCTTCTAAAGCTGACTGCATTCCAATTTCCAAAGGCCGTGGCATCGAAGGGTAGGAATTCGGGAGAATAGCTTGAGTCGCAGATTGAAAATTTAAAGGAGAGGCATTTTGTCCTATTCTAGCACCAAATAGAAGAACATGGCTTCTCATGTCAGGTGCAATTCCTGTCAAAAGCTCAATTCGCTCTTCATGGGCTCTTTTCATGGCTATCAAGCGGTCTGCTGTATATTCTTCCTCCCTTGATTTATCGTCAAACGTGCGGTGGCATTCATCGCATACCAGCATAAGATTCGAGAATTCCTTTTCTAGCAAAGGTGACATAACCTTATCATACCTTGCTCCACCTTCAGAAAAGGCATATATGTGGGCTATGTATGATTTGTTCATTTGATCCATTGTTGCTTTGTGCAACCATAGGGGGGTGTTGCAGTTATTGAATTGGCATCTGCCTCCAGAAGACCTCCATAAATTAGTTTTGACCTTTTGGGGGATGCTTGGACGATTTGCATTTTTTGTCATATTCTTACTTCTCTTTTCTGATTCCTTTGAAAGGTTTTGAGCTAGATGTTTTTACATCCATAAATTGCCCGGTTTCCGAATTTCTCTTTGTCCAAAGACCAGTCTTTGGATTTTGTACTTGTGATCGTTTTTTGACAGCTCCTATTCGAGCATTGTCACCTGTTGGTTTGTTTGTGGCCATCGTTTTTAGTAGTTTGAACGTGATAAAATTGTATGCTACTGGCGGAGAAAAAATTGCCATGGCATAGCAATTTTTTCTTTTTGATTAGCATTACATTTAAATAGCGCCTATTGGAACGACTTGAAATCAATTCAGACTATGAAAATGTTGACTGGGAAAAAGTTATTCCAGTGCTCATGGCTTATGCGTATGCCGTTATTGGAGTGAGTAATCAGAGGATGTTAAGGTCCAGGGAGGAACTTTCTTACGATTTTGCAATTGATGCAATTACGAAGTATTTAATTGAACCAGAGAAATTTGACCCGTCCAGAAATCCCGACCTCATTCGATATCTTAAATACAATATTCTGCGACAGTCGATTTTTAACGCTAAAAAGAAAGCTGCAAACGTTAACGAAATTGTCCAAGAAGAAAGGGAGGAAGAATATGATTTAGAAAATGTTGACGATTTCTTTGCAGAGGAAATTCAACTCGATGAAGCGATAGATGTCGCTGCGGTTGTGGCGAAAATTGAAGAAGAGATTTCTGAAGATGAAGACCTATATGGAATCTTCATAGGTCGATATTACGACGAATCAAAAAGAGGCGAAATCTGTAAAGAACTTAATATTTCTGAAGAAGAATATGATAATAGAATACGTAGACTGAGGAGATTATCTAAAAAAATTTTAGACTCGGTTATTTAAAAATTAATATGGCAACTGGAAATAAATTCAAAGGCTATAAACTACTTCTTCATGATTATGCAGAAGCAGTAAGCTCAAATCAAGAAACTGCTACTGATTTTCTAAAGAAGGAAGGAGTAGATGTAAATAAATATGTGACATCGGGAATTAAGGAAATTCGTAAATCAGCGTTTTTGAGAAAAGCCCAAGCAAATAAGGAAAGGGATGAGAGTTTGATGGAGAAAGCTCTTGTGTTGCTCAAACAAAAGATAGAAGAAAATCTAAGTTTAACTGGGGATATGTTGGTTGGCCTGTTGAGGCAAAAAGCACCAAATGTGCAATTTAGAAGTCTCGATAAGTTAGACGATGAGGAAATTCGTGAAATTTTGTCAAATGTTGATCTTGCAAAACTCATGGAGGAATTGGAAAAAAGAAATGAAATCTAATGGCTATTTCGAGAGGGGCTTTGGCAGCGAGGAGGTTGTTGGAAGAATGTGGGATTGATGATCCAAATGAAATACCGCTTGAATTAATCGTTTCTGGCAGAGGAGCCACTTTAAGGTATGAGCCACTAAAAAATTCTGATGGTAGAATTGTGTTCGGAGAAAGAAGGACCATTATTTCTGTTAATTCAAATCTAGAATTTGAAGGAAGAAAGAGGTTTACTATTGCTCATGAATTGGGCCATCATGAAATGCACCGGAGTTCTTTGGAAGTACACAACGAGAATGAAAGTACTTTAAGCTGGTTTGATGATAAGGTAAACCGTTCAAAAAAAGGAATCCAAGAGGCAGAAGCAAACCAGTTTGCCTCAGAACTATTGATGCCATCTGACATTTTTTTTTCGGAGTGCTCTGATTATGAGTTTAGTCCAGGTTTAATTAGGCACCTTTCGGATAAATTCTCAACAAGCCGGACATCAACGGTTTTTAGATATCTAGAGCTTGGGCCACACCCGATTTGTGTTTTTTATTGTCACAATAATAAGGTGATGTATTGGAAGAAGTCGGAAGACTTCAAGAATTTTATTATTGATCGAATTAATCTTTCTCCGCCTGACGACTCTGTTGCGGCAGAATATTTTAAGGAAGGAAAGATTTACTCCAAGGCCCAGTCAAAACAACAAATCTGGAAGTCAACTTGGTTTGATATGAAAGAATGGGAGAATGATAGAAACTATAAATTTTACGAATATAGTATCGTTACGCCCGGTAATAATACAGTCCTTTCAGTTGTCTGGGAGGAGTAGGGTAGTTGATAAGTTGGGCATTTCGATTGAAATCTTTTTAGTCCTCTTTCTATCTCAAAAAATGAGATAATCCATTTATTTTTCTATTTTTAGTTTCAGTCTTTTTCGGGAATGAACAGAATCAAAGAAGTGCTTGAGCAAAAAGGGATTACCCAAACTTGGCTTGCCGAACAACTCGGCAAGAGCTACAATATGGTCAATGGCTATGTCCAAAATCGGCACCAACCTCGATTGGAGGTGCTTTTTGAAATTGCCAGAATCTTGGGCGTTGATCCAAAAGAACTCATCAAGTCCACCCAAAATTTGTAAACCCAGCTTTAATTTATACCAATGCCTACACTACACTGGATAGGAAAGGAAAAAGTAATCAATCACCACATGGATGTACCTTTTAAGGTACTGGAGCATAGCTTTGGATTTGATAACGGAACCCAGACCAATACCGAAACGCAAAGCGGGAATAAGATCATCCATGGGGACAACCTGGAAGCCCTCAAGGCTCTACTTCCAGAGTATGAAGGCCAAATCAAGTGCATCTATATCGATCCTCCATACAATACAGGAAATGAAGGGTGGGTGTATAACGACAACGTAAACGATCCTAAAATCAAAAAATGGCTTGGTGATGTAGTTGGTAAAGAAGGAGATGATCTTAGTAGGCATGATAAATGGCTATGTATGATGTACCCCAGATTAAAGCTGCTATATAAGCTTTTGGCAGATGAGGGGTCTTTTTGGGTTTCTATTGATGATTCAGAAGTTCACAATATGAGAACCCTTTTAGATGAGATTTTTGGAAGAAATAAGTTTATCGCAACTAATATTTGGCAAAAAAGATATTCCCGTGAAAACAGAGGGGCTATTGGGGATTCCCACGAATACCTATTGGTATATTCAAAATCTCCAGAGACATTTAAGGAAAACAGGAATAAACTACCTCTCGGGGAAAAACAACTTAAGCTTTATAAAAATCCGGATAACGATCCTAAGGGGGCGTGGCAATCGATTTCACTTACAGCTCAGGGGTTTAGGCCAAATCAAATGTATGAAATCACGGCGCCAAGTGGTGTAAAACATTTGCCACCTGATGGCAATTGTTGGAAAGTAATTGAGGAAAATTTTAAGCTATTATTGGCAGAAGGTAGGATTTATTTTGGGAAAGACGGGAGGGGAGTTCCACGAAGAAAACTATATTTATCTGAAGCGGAAGGACTTGTCCCTTGGACTTGGTGGCCTCATGAAGAGGTTGGACACACAGATGAATCAAGAAAGCAAATACAGCAATTATTTGGAACTCAAACAGTTTTTGACACACCTAAACCTTCACGTCTTTTAGAGCGAGTTTTCCAAATCTCAACTAGCAAAAATGACATTATTCTAGACTCCTTTGCTGGCTCAGGTACCACAGCACATGCTGTACTTAATCTCAACAAACAAGATGGTGGCAACCGGAAATTTATCTGCATAGAAATGGAAGATTATGCGGAGACAATTACCGCGGAGCGGGTGAAGCGGGTAATCAATGGATACGGCGAAGACAAAAAGTCGGTAGAAGGCACAGGCGGTAGTTTCGATTTCTATGAATTAGGCCAGCCACTATTTGATGAGAATGGAAATCTCAATGAATCTGTAAGGCTGCCAAAAATCCGAAACTATGTGTGGTACACTGAAACCAAAACTTCCTTGAAGGTCGAGAAGCATGAGGACAACGCTCATTTTCTTGGGAAGCATAACGATACCTCTTACTACTTCTTCTACGAATCAGAGACCATTACTACACTGGATCATAACTTCCTGGCAAGCATCAAGACTAAAGCTGAACAATATGTAATCTACGCCGATAATTGTTTGCTAACCAAAGAGTTTATGGTGAAGCACCATATCATTTTTAAGAAGATACCTAGAGACATTACGAGATTTTAGAAGTAGGATTTTTGATTGCGGATTTATGAAAGAACAGATTCAACAACGTACAAAGAAATTGGCACTTGAGATCATTCGGTTATCGGAGCATTTGCCGAATAAATCTGTTGGCTGGACATTTTCAAATCAAATTATCAGGTGTTCTACGTCTGTAGCTGCCAATTACCGAGCTGTATGCAGAGCTAAAAGCGATAAGGACTTTATTTCTAAAATGGAAACCGTGATTGAAGAAGCAGACGAAACATTGTTTTGGCTTGAAATGATCGAGGAATCGGAAGTGATTAGTGATTTCAAGAATCATCAAGTATCAATCACTAATCTTAAGTCAGAAGCAAATGAGTTGATTTCCATATTCGTGTCATCAGTCAAGACAGTGAAGCAGCGGCTCAATCAGAAATCATCACTCCCAAATCAAAAATCAAATGATGAGCGACCAACAAAATAATTTCTTGCTCTATACCGCACCTTCTGGGGAAGTGCGAGTGCAGGTTTACCTTCAGGATGAAAGTGTTTGGTTGACACAAAAGGCAATGAGTTTGCTATTTGACACCACACCCCAAAACATTACCATTCACCTAAAAAATATTTTTGAAAGTGGTGAATTGGACGAAATGGCAACTTGTAAAGAAATTTTACAAGTTCAGCAGGAAGGAGAGCGTCAGGTGTCTAGAAAACAGAAGTTCTATAATCTTGACGCAATTATCTCAGTCGGGTACCGTGTCAATTCATCCAAAGCAACCCAGTTCAGGATTTGGGCGACCCAAACCCTAAAAGAATACATCATCAAAGGGTTTGTGTTGGATGATGAGCGTTTGAAGCAAGGCACTACCGCTTTTGGTAAAGACTATTTTAAGGAGTTACTCCGCAGGGTTCGTTCCATTCGTGCGAGTGAGCGGAGGATATACCAGCAAGTGACAGATATTTTCGCTGAATGCAGTATTGACTATGATCCCAAGTCGGAGATTACCAAGAATTTTTATGCTATGGTTCAGAACAAATTCCATTTTGCCATCACGGGTAAGACTGCCGCTGAAATTATTCATCTCTCAGCTGACGCCAAAAAGGAAAACATGGGCCTGACCACTTGGAAAAACAGCCCGGAGGGTCGAGTATTAAAGTCGGATGTGATCATCGCCAAGAATTACCTTCAGGAGAAGGAAATCCAACAATTGGAAAGAACCGTGACCGGATATTTCGACTACATCGAAGGGCTGATAGAGCGAGAGAATACCTTTACCATGGAGGGATTGGCTGAAAGCGTCAACAAGTTTTTGACTTTTAATGAATATAGAGTCCTTTCCGGAAAAGGCCGGATTTCTAAACTTCAGGCAGATAAAAAAGCGGTAAAGGAATATGATGAGTTTAACAAAACGCAAAAAATCATCTCTGACTTTGACAAAGAAGTTAAAAAATTGAAGAAGAAGTAATGGAACTGAAGCCCTATCAACAAGAAGTCATCAATGATTTGTCTCTATTCTTGGAAAGAGTGCAAGAAACCAAGGACACCGCCCTAGCATTTCATAATTTTTGGTCAGCCCATCCCAAAATGCCATTGATGCCTTTCCCTGGGACAGCCATTGAGCCTTACAAAAATAATGTACCTCGGGTACCCCATATTTGTCTGAAAGTGCCAACAGCAGGAGGGAAGACTTTTATTGCCTGCAATGCCATCAAGACCATTTTTGATGCCTTTAACTATGACAAGCCAAAAGCTGTCGTCTGGCTGGTTCCCTCCATTACCATTTTGGAACAGACCATCAAAAATCTTAAAGATCCCTCACACCCTTATAGACAGAAAATCAACTCTCACTTTGGAAACAAAGTTGAGGTTTTTGATAAATCCACCTTGCTCCAGGGTAGCGGATTCAATGCCACCTCGGTGAAGGAGCAATTGAACATTATGGTCTTTAGCTTTGATAGTTTAAAGGCCAAAAACAAAGAAGACAGAAAGGTTTTTCAGGAAAATGGCAACCTCCAATCTTTTGAGAGGTTATTGAGTAAGAATGACGAGATCACGCTGGGGGCGGTCATTAAATACCTTAATCCGGTGGTTGTGGTAGATGAAAGTCACAACGCAGAAAGTGATCTGAGTGTCGATATGCTAAAGGAAATCAATCCTTGCTTTATCCTGGACCTAACTGCTACACCTCGCAAAAACAGTAACATCATCAGCTTCATAGATGCACTGGATCTGAAGAAGGAGAATATGGTGAAGCTTCCGGTGATTGTGTATAATCATCAGGATAAGACTGAAGTGATCAACTCTTCCCTGCAGCTACAAAGGCGACTTGAGAAACAGGCACTTGATGAAGAGAAAAACGGAGGGAAATACATTCGCCCGATTGTGCTTTTTCAAGCCCAACCCCGAAATGCTGATGATAACACAACTTTTGAAAAACTGAAGGAGAAGCTCATCGAGTTGAAAATTCCGGAGGAGCAAATCAAAATCAAGACGGCCAATATAAATGAATTGAAGAATATCGACTTGATGAGTCGAGACTGTGAAGTACGATTCATTATTACGGTAAATGCACTAAAAGAAGGGTGGGATTGCCCTTTTGCCTATATTTTAGCATCCTTGGCAGACAAGAGTTCGGCAGTGGATGTGGAGCAGATTTTGGGTCGTGTTTTGAGGCAGCCCTACGTCATGAAGCATAAATTCCCCTTGCTTAATGTGAGTTATGTTTTGACCGCATCTTCCAGATTTTTAGAGACACTTGACAATATTGTAAAGGGGCTGAACAAGGCGGGATTTAGTGACAAAGATTATAAGTTGGCTGATTCCACTACCGTAGAAACTGCTAGACCGGCGGATCCATTGCAGCAGCTTACCTTAATTCCAACTCCTGGAGTGACTCAAAATCAGCTGGAATCGGATGAGGATATCACTTCAGATATTGATGTGTCAAGAATTATAGTTTCTGACGATTTCCCGGAAGTGGAATCGGTATCTGAAATTGAAAACACGGCGATTGAACAAAATGAAGCTTTTGAAAAAGCAGTCACTGAAATGGAATCCAGTGGTGTCCCGGTATTGCCCAACGAAATCCAAAAATTGGTGAAAAGATATACGATAAAAGAGGTTTTTAAAGAGGAGGCGGAAAAAGTAAATCTACCTCAGTTCTATCTCAAGGTGCCTTCCAACGATTTATTCAGCTCAGGGGTAGAAGAGCTTCCATTAGAAAAGGAAAACTTATTGGAAGGCTTTGCTTTAAGTAAAGCCGATACCAACATCGCTTTTGACACCATCACTTCGGAGCTTTACAAAGTAGATTTGGACGAAACTAAAAAGGAACATACCCCGACTTTTGTTCGCTTGGATGGAGTAGTCAAAGAAAGTGTCATGACCTATTTGCTTGATCCAGCCAGAAAAGAGAGCAGGATTAAGAATTTTACTAGAAGGATCATGGATTTGATTGGGAACATGTATCCTATTGCTGACAGGGAAATAGAGAAATATATCAACAGGATCTTAGAGGACTTTACTGATGAGCAGTTTTCTGCTTTCGCAAACAACGAATACACCTATAAGGATAAGATAAAGCAAAAAATTACCGCGCTTTCTGAATCTTACGCAGAACAAAAATTCAAAGACTTTTTGGATACGGATAAGGTCTTCATCAAATCATCCTTCTCACTTCCCAAAAGCATATCTCCTGGGGAAACGGCCAAGGACATCACCAAATCCCTTTATGAGAAAGAAGGGAAGATGAATGGATTTGAAGAGCAGGTAATTAATGAAATCGGGAACATGAGCAATATTGCATTTTGGTCGCGCAATATTGACAGAAAAGGATTCCGGATTAATGGCTTTATAAACCACTATCCTGATTTTATCATCCAAACGAAGAGCGGTAAGACTGTCCTATTGGAGACCAAAGGAGACCATTTGGATGCAGAGCAAAAAATCCGATTGGGTGCATTTTGGGCAAGTAAAGCGGGAAATAATTTCCGGTATTTTATGGTCTATGAAAGACGTACGGTAGATGGGGCCTACAAGCTTGAGGACTTTTTAAAAATCATTAAGGATATATAGGCAAAGTCCCTAAAAGCCGAGTCCTAGACTTCGTGGACAAATTCCAATACCAGCGAATTTTCTAAGTATTGGTCGGACGGTTAAGTCGATGAAGGAGATTGATGGGGCGGGTAACGATTTGGTATAAAGTAGATATGAATAAATAGGGAAGCAATTATAAATAAATATGAAAAAGCTCATTTTCTTTTGGCTGTCATTTTCCTGTCTTTCAGCCCATGCCCAAGAAAGATTTTCAAACGTACAGTTTCAAGGCTCGAAGAAGCAGATTTTAGAAGCTTTTGAAAAAAATGTTTATGTCTCTGGGAAACTAACTTCAGGAGAAACAATAAAATCTACTTGCTCTGGAGGATCATGTTCTATAGTAATCGAATATAATGGTAAATCCATTGAACAACCCGTTGGGGATGATATTTCCCATTTAACAATTTACGAGTATGACTTTTCAGGTGATGGGGATTCTGAGATTGTTGTGGTGAACGATTTTATGGACACTTCTTTCCTTTTTGTATTTAGTTATTCAAAGGGGTTGATTCAGAAAACATTTCAATATGAATTATCATATTATAAAACGGAGATAAAGAAGGATTATATTATCTATTACCTGCCGAGTGGACCTGAAAACATTTGGCACTATTATCAAGGAGGTTTCTGGGAATTGAATCCAATGGAAATTGAGTGGTAGCCTTTCAAGGTAATTAAGGCCCAAAGTCCGATGCCTCGATTTCAAAAACATCATTCATTATTAAATAATTATCAAAGCCATTACCGAGATGGATAGTACGTTGAAGGAAATTGATGGAGTTAAAAATTTACCAATATGAATAGAAATCAAATTCAAAGAATTTTAAAGAAAAATGGCCTTCAAGGAGATTCTTTGGTTGATGTTTGGTACTCAGATCATTCGAAAGCAAGAGATCTTTTGGATAGAATAATTCCTGGATATGGCCAAAAAATCGAGAAGCAGATTAGATGGGAGACTGAACCCGGGATAAAGGCGCTAGAAATAATCAAATCAAAAATTAATATTCTTCAAAAAGAAACAGCTGCTCAAAATTCTGAAAGAGTTCGAAGTGGAGATTATCAAATAGAAAAAACTATAATCGATTTTAATCAAATTTTAATTGATGGAATTTCCATAAGTCAATTTATGTATACCAACATTCCTCATACCTACAGTACTGGAGGTTGGATGGATTTATTAGGTATACCATTGAAATGGATTCGATTGCAAAATTGCATAATACGGAATGCTCAACTTTCTTGTGGGATATTTGATAATTCTGAATTTTATAATGTCGAGTTTCTGAACTGTAATCTTAATGATTGCTCATTTAAAAACTGTAGAATTGGCTTCATTAGATTTGGAGATCAATCTGGCTCTTTCACAAATGCTGATTTGAATAATGCTTTTGTAAATGCTATAGATTTTTCATCTAAGATGTGGGGAGGGGCAAAAATTAATGAGATCTCGTATTTTGGTTTATTGAAAATCTCAATTTTCGGAGAAAATAGTTTTAGTAAATACAATAACTATACTTCATTTTCTGCCTGTAATGTGTCAGTAGATAGCGAGCAAGAACCATATAAGGAATTATCCGAATATGTTATATGGTTTCAAAATACAATTAGTAAATTTTCAAAAATCTCAAGTGAACCTAGAATTTTTCCTCGGGAATTACACAGAATGAAAAATGTTTTACTGGCATTTTCAACAAAAAATTGGAGTTCTATTTCTGCTATTTTCTTTTCTGCTGCATTGATAGTTTTAACTTTTTCTTTTTCATTTCTTTTTTTGAAAGAAAATTTCTTGAATATTTCTAGTTTTGGCGATTCAATTAATTTTAGTGTCCAAATTTTTACTGGTCTAGGTTATGCTGATATTAAGCCTGATCTAACAAAAGGTTCCTTAGGGAACACAATTGTTTCAATAGAAAATATAGTTGGATATATTTGGATTTCACTTACTCTTGTGGTTATCGGAAGGAAGATTTTAAAATAGAGAGCTATATTAATAAGAAAAATTAAGATTGGATTTGGGATTTAATTTGGGAATCTTGAAGAAATGAAACTCTTTTTGGAAATCAGTTTCATTTTTCTTTCATTCTTAATTGAATCCCCTCCATTTGAAAGTATTTCGTTAGTCCGATACCTAGACCAATCCCGCCTAGAACCCCTAAAAATGTAAGACCTTTATTTAGAATATTATCTTCTTCAAGATTCATTTTTTCCTGAATCATTATTATAAGGCTGATTGAGAAAACAAAAATTGATATTCCAAAAAGCCATTTTGTCCAGAAAATTAGTGGTTGTATTCTCGAATTGAATATATTGTTCTCAGCAAGAGTTTTTGATTCATCATCAATATATTTTTTAGTGGTATCATATTTTAGATTGACTTTTCTCCAAAGAAAAGAAAATATAAGCGTACATAGAAACGATATTAAATAGCCCATTTTGAGAATATTATTTAGTAATGTAATTTCGATTAGTGGTTTTTGACCTATTATTAAATTAATAATACCCCTTTATCTTTTAAAATGCAATTCCTTATTCTTCCTTTTGCTTACGATTTCGAGGATGAAATCAACTTTGGATTAAATTCTTGGTTCTACCCTTAAGTTAGTGGGGATATAAGTTTAATCCACCGTTAAAGAATAAAATAGCGCTTCTAAAGTTTGCGAAAGTTCTATATCCTCTTCCTACGGTTTTGAGCTCTTGAATCTTTCCATTTAGACGTTCGGCCATTGCATTGGTGAGATTAATCAACAAAGCATTTACCACTCCGGAGAGATGGTTTTTGAACATCTCGACCACCTTGTCCACTTCTTTGATCTTTCGTTTGGTTGCATCAGTTGCCCATTGCAAAAACGAGAGCGTAGCCCACAGTTTACCTTTGCTGAAAAGTGCCTTGAAGTTTTCACGTACCTGCCAGGCTTTACTTACCTCATAATTGGCACCTGCAATAGCTTCAAAGTGGACACGCTGTCGGTCGGTGAGGTTTTCCGGGTTTTTGAGCAGGGCATAGCGACTATTCTTTAATTCCTGGTGCTGTTTTACTTCCCTCCGACGCACTTTATCAATGGCTTCATTAAGGTATTTGACCAAGTGAAAGCGATCATGGACAATGGAGGCGTTAGGGAGTATCTCTTGAGCTGTCTGAATGAAGGCTTTCCACATGTCCATGCTGATGGCTGAAACTTTATTGAGCTGTTCTGTGGTCAATGAATTCGATAACAGTTTTTTACAGGCTTCCTTGGTTCGGTCTTCTTCTACATCCAGAACACATCCTGATGCCGGATGGCTAAGAACGGTAATGTAGTGATGGCCTTTCTTGAAGGACTTTTCATCGATGCTTAAGTGATCAAATGTCAATCCGGAATAATTCCTGCGATCCATACCTCTCTTGACACTCAGATGCATAATCCGATTCACGACATTGAACCCACAACGCATCAGCTGGGCCGTTTTTGTCTGGTTTTTACTGGCTTTCAGCAGATCTATAACCGCATGCTCAAACAAGTAGGTATGTCGTTCATAACCCGAAGCCCAGTTGGGCTGAAAGGTTTTGACTTTACCACCGGAAGTGATGATTCTGGGAAGCTGGCACCTGATGTAGGTCTTGTACTGCATCGTGTCCAAATGCCGCCATTCACGAATGGGAGCATGGTCATATACTTTGCAAAGCTCGCCTGTCTCTGAGTCTTCCAGCCGATCTAACATGCAAACAATCTGGATAAAAATCTCCTCTGAATTAAAATCTGTATTGACTGATTCAACTACCCAACCATCCTCCAATTGGAGTAATTTTGTGAAAAGATTCTCCGTAAACATCTTTTTGCTCCAAGATAGTCATTCCATTAAATTCAGGGTAGAACCAAATTCTTTTCTATTTCTGAAAAAAGAAGAAAAGTTTCAAAGTACTCGGTAATCTCTGTGAAGGGAGGCATTTGCTTTTGAATTTTTTCAAGAATTGTGCCTGAAATCCACCGTATCATTCTATTGCTAAATCTACAATTATTTCCAAGAAGAGAATTTACATTGCTTAAAAGCAGTCTAGGATAGCTCAATTCCCCCCGTTTCGCCCACTCCTTTCGTTCCGATTCATTCGTGCCATTTTCCAAATGACAGCTCTTTTCTCTCCACTCTAGGAAAGGGCTTTCACTCCCCACGGCTACCGCTTCATTC
>VFQM010001257.1_pt1 | contig 22938 bp, 17 predicted proteins | sample 3512391 | NCBI WGS metagenome assembly VFQM01 (sample SAMN10412369, study PRJNA504923) | tailings metagenome | isolation source: Replicate 1 from Balatoc abandoned mine | place: Philippines | reverse complement strand
AGGCGAAGTGCGCGCATTCGACCCTTCCACCTTGCGCAGCCAGCACGTACTTGGTGTTCCCGAAACCCACATCGATGGCTCTCACGATTGCTTCCATGGACGTTGCTCTCCACATTGCGTTGACCGATGGCGACAGCATCGCCAAGAGTCCACGCGAAGCCAACCCGGAAAGGCGGGTCGTAGCCCCCCGGCTTTCTGCGGCCCGCAGCACGCCACGCGCTTTGGACGCGGCACTTGCGACGGACATTCACCAAGACAGCGCCGGCACCGCGTCGCCGATGTCCCTCACACATGGCGGCATCAGCGGCTCCGCGCCGCATCCTGGCTGCAGCTTTCGTCCTGATTCGGTGATGGACCATGGCTCTCGTACTTGACCTTGCTCGCGCCTTCGATAGCTAGACGGGGAAGCAAGGAAGTCAAGGCCAGAGGAGATTGGATTCGGCAAAGCCGGCGACACACTAACCACCGCCAGAGCAGCACGATTGTTCAAGCCCTCCCGGTGTTGACAACCGAGCCTCGCCTGGGTTCAACTTCTCCCCGAGCCTGTGCTGCCTGCCACAGCTCTCAATGCAAGCAGGCCGGTGTTGCGGACTCCGAGAACCCGCCGTTCGCAGTCGTGACCTGCACTTCAAGCCCTGGCCCTTCGAGGCCCTGCCGCGCCAGTCGCGGTGCCCCTATCTCCCCATCTCGATCCGTCAATCGGATCTGCCTGAGTGGCCTTCGTTGGCGGCAACGCCGCGGCTGAGGCCATCCGCTGAGCAGCCGTCGTGCTGCTCGCGACAACACCGTCGCCAACGTCGTCAACCCCTTGAGGGTTCTCGGTCCTCACTGCCCGTCTGAGGTGGTGCGACCGATTCCAGGCGTGGCCCCGTGCGCTCCGATGGCAGGAGTGCGTTTCAAGCGGCGAAAGACGGTACCCCACGAACTCCCAGAAGCGCCTCGGCATGGACCGAGGTGGGCGCGTCGCATCCCTCGAGGTGTGTGCGTCATGTCGTTCACCGCCGTGGAAGCACGGCGGCGAGCTGCGGGAAACAGAGACTTTTTAACGCCTGCCAGGCCGCTCCGCGCGGCCGAACGCTTGAAACAACGCACCGCGCACGAGGGTCGGCGGTGCTGCCCTGCCCTTGACCTTCGACCTACTCGCGCGACCCTGGACGCACGTGCGAGCTGGACTTTCGCGTCCGCACCCATTGACACGGCTGAAGTGGCTCGCCGGCCGTCAACGGAGCAAGAGATGTCGTCGAAGAAACAGAAGGCCCCGCCGAAGAAGCTGGTCTATGCGCGGCGGTCGCCGGCGGGCGCGCCAAGGAACCCGCAGAACGTCCTCGACACGGCGCCGCAGGGCACGCGCGACTGGAAGCGCGTGCTCCATTGCGTGCTCGTGATCCACAACCAGGAGCACTCCAAGCTCATCAAGACCGTCTCCCAGAAGACCATGCTCGACCGCGAGCGCTTCTACTTCAAGTTCTGGGACGACCTGCGCTTCAACACCACGTTCCGCGAGGCCGACCCGCGCATCCTGACGAACCGCCAGGTGCAGGCCGTCGCGCGGCTGTGGGCCGAGCGCAAGCTCTCGGTGGCCACGGTCCACAACTACTTGAGCTTCCTGCGCACCTATGCGGCCTGGATCGGCCGGCCGGGCATGGTCCGCGACGTCGCCACCTACTTCGGCGACGACTCGCACTACGTGCACCGCGACCGCACGGCCAACTTCGACCGCAGTTGGATCGCCCGCAGCGTCGAGGTCGAGGCCAAGATCGCCGAGGTCACGGCCTACGACCCGTGGGTCGGCATCCAGCTCGAGCTCTGCTACCACTTCGGCCTGCGAGCCAAGGAGGCCCGACACTTCCGGCCGCACATGGCGGTGATCACCCGCGACGAGGCCAACCCGCGCGACGCGCAGCACTTCCCGGACTGCGAGCGGTTTCTGCGGGTGCGCTACGGCACCAAAGGCGGCCGCCCGCGTGACATCCCCGTGCAAACGCCCGAGCAGGAGGCCCTGCTGCAACGCGCCCTGCAGTCGGTGGCGCCGGGCCAGTACGTGGGCGCTCCCGGCCGCACCGCGACGCAGAACGCCAACCGTTTCTACAACGTCCTGCGCCGCTTCGGCATCACGAAGGCTGCCCTGGGGGTCACCGCGCACGGTCTGCGGCACCAGCACGCCAACGACCGCTACGAGGAGTTGACCGGCGAGCCTTCGCCGGTGCGCGGCGGTGCCGGCAACGGCGGCGACGACGCCACGGCACGCCTGGCCGTTGCTTCTGAGCTGGGTCACGGCCGCATCGCGATTTCGGATGTGTATTTAGGCCAGTCCGCGGTTATGCGCAGCAAGGGCCGCAAGCCCAGCGATTCGCCTGCGACGTAGGTCTGCCCGACTGCACATAACGCTTCCAAGATCGTCCTCCCCGGTGGCCGCTGGGGCCGCCGTCAACGAGGAGACGATCATGGATTCGCTCAACTCCGATGGGTACGGCGCGCTGGCGCTGGAGCCGCTGTGCCAGGCCACTGCGCAGGAACTGCTTATGCGCAGCTACACCGTCCGAACCCTGAACCGCTACAAGAGGGTGTGGGAGCAACTGGCCGATTTCGCCCGTGCCAAGGGCCAGCCGGCGGTCTATTCCCGCGACCTCGCGCTTCGCTTTGAGGAGGCCTTCGGTTTGCGCGACGGCGAAGTGCTGGTGGAAGGACAGCGGTGGCGGCGCCACCTGGTCTTCGGCATCAAGGTTCTCGACGACTTCGCGCGCACCGGCACCATCAGCCGCTTCGTGGTTGAGACCACCGGGCTGCGCGTGCCGGTGGGCATGCACAAGGCCCTGCGGGAGTACGAGCAGTACGCCAGGGAGCGCCGGCATCTTCGACCCACCAGCCTGGCCGAGCGCATGCACAGCATCGCGGTCTTCTTGGACTTCCTGCGCACTCGTGGCCTGGAGACGCTGGACACCCTCCAGGCTGAACATCTGAGCGCCTTCGTTCAGACCCGGACGGACTGGAAGCCGAGGACCGTCAAGTGCGTCTCGTCTGCCTTGAGACTGTTCCTGCAGTACCTGTTCATGCGGGGCATGCTGTCGCGTGACCTCGGGGCCGCCATCCCGACGGTCCGGCTTGCAAGCAATGCCAAGGTGCCTTCGGCCTGGGAGCCGGAGCTGGTCGAGCGGCTGCTTGCTGCAGTCGATCGCAGTTCACCGAAGGGCAGGCGGGACTACGCCATCTTGCTGCTCGCCTCGCGGCTGGGTCTGCGCCTGGGCGACATCAAGCGGCTGACGCTGGACCATCTGCATTGGTCAACCTGCACCATCGAGATTATGCAGAACAAGACGGGCGAGCCGCTGGTCCTGCCGCTGATCGAGGAGGTCGGCGCCGCACTCATCGACTACCTGCGGGCTGGGCGGCCACCGGTAGAGCATCGGCATCTCTTCACCAACCTGACGCCACCGTTCGCGCCGATCTGCCAGAACGACCGGCTTTACCGCGTCGTGGCGTACTGGCGGGAACTGGCCGGGATCAAGTTCAAGGCACCGCAGCGCAAGGGCCTGCACTCGCTTCGCCACACCCTTGCTACCCGGCTGCTCGGGGCACAGACCCCATTCCCGGTCATCTCGGCTGTGCTGGGGCATGCCTCGCCGGCAACCACCTTCATCTACGCCAAGGCCGATGTCGAGACGCTGCGCATCGCTGCCATCGATCCGGAGGAGGTGTGCCATGGCCGTGCCTCGTAAGCCCGCAACATTCACCGGCAACAGCCCCCTGGCCCCACTGATGGCGCAGTTCATTCAGGAGAAGAGAGCCTGTGGCTATCGCTACAACGACACCGCCTTGAGCCTGCGTCGATTCGACGCTCACCTGTTTCGAGAAGGCCTGCAGCAAGTGGAACTGCCCAGGTCCATGACCTCGTCCTGGCTGGCCAAGCAGCCGCACGAGAATGGCAAGACACAACGCGATCGGATCAATCTGGTTCGCCACTTCGCTCTGTTCATGCGCAGGCTGGACCTTCCAGCCGACGTGCCAGATCACGCAGTCGCTGCCAAGGAGTCGAAGTCGTTCCTGGCGCGTGTATTGACGCATGAGGAAGTGCGCCGCCTGCTCGAAGCCGCTGACCGGATCGAGCCGAAGGCGTCGACCCACATGCGCCACATCGTCCTGCCAGAGCTGCTGCGCATGTTGTACGGATGCGGCCTGCGTCTCGAAGAGGCGCTGAGCCTGCGCATGCGCGACGTCGACCTCGTCCAGGGCGTGCTTCGCATCAACGACACCAAGTTCCGCAAGGACCGCCTGGTGCCGCCGGCCCGGCCACTGGTCGTGCGTCTGCAGAAGTACGCGGCCGCGCTAGGGCCACGTGCAGACGACGACTACTTCTTCCCTTCGCCGCGCGGCGGCCGTCTGGACGGCGGCGGCGTGTACCGCAACTACCGGGAACTGCTGCACCGGAGTTGTATCGGCCACGGTGGCCGAGGTGAAGGGCCTCGGCTTCACGACCTGAGGCACACCTTCGCCGTTCACGTCCTGCTGCGCTGGTATCGGGAGGGCGCCGACCTGCAGGCCAGGATGCCGGTGCTGGCTACCTATCTCGGCCATACCTCGATCGAGGGCACGCAGGACTATCTGCAGATGACCGCCGAGCTGTACCCGGAGATCGTCTCGCGATCAGATGCGGCCTTCAGCGATGTCATTCCACGCATGACCAGGAGGCCGTCATGAAGCCGACCGACCTGTCCTTGCACGTGACGAACTTCCTCACGCGCTACCTGGCTGGCCAGCGCAACCTGAGCCCGAACACGATCAAGGCCTACCGCGATGTGTTCACGCTGCTGCTGCGCTTCGGCCGTGACGGCCGCGGCATCGCGGTCGAGCGCCTGGCTCTGGCCGACATCGACGTGAACTTCGTGGAGGCCTTCCTCGATCACCTGGCGCAGGAGCGGCACTGCTCGATCCGCACCCTGAACCAGCGTCTGGCGGTGCTGCACGCGTTCTTCCGCTACGTTCAGTCGGAGGTGCCGGAGCGGATGCTGCAATGCCAGAAGATCATGGCGATGCCGCTGCGTCGCCATGTCCAGGTGGCGGTGGCCTACATGTCCAAGGACGAGCTGACGCAGGTGCTGGCGCATCCCGACCCGGCGACGCCGGCCGGACGACGCGACGCGGTGATGCTCAGCGTGCTCTACGACACCGGTGCCCGGGCGCAGGAGCTGATCGACCTGAACGCCCACGATGTGCGACTGACGACGCCGGCCCAGGTCAGGTTGCTGGGCAAGGGCCGCAAGGTGCGAGTGGTACCCCTGATGGACGCCACGGCCCGGCTGCTGCGTGACCATCTGCGTGAGAACGATCTCGACCGGCCCGAGCGAGGCCACCTGCCGCTGTTCCAGAACCGCCAGGGCGGGCGCTTGTCGAGGTCGGGCCTGCACTACCTGTTGCACTGCCACGTGCAGGCAGCCCGGTCGGCGGTGCCCGGCTTCACGCAGAAGATCAGCCCGCACAGCATGCGGCACACCAAGGGCATGCACCTTCTGCAGAGCGGCGTGTCGCTGGAGATGATCCGCGACTTCCTTGGGCACGTGGACGTGAAGACGACGCAGATCTACGCCCGGGCGAACCTGGAGATGAAGCGACGCGCGCTGGAGAAGGTGGCCGGCGAGTCGCCGTCGGCGGCGCTGCCGTCCTGGCAGCAAAGCAAATCGCTGCTGGACTGGCTGCGCTCGCTGTAGCCGTTGTCGGCAGCGGGTCAGTCGGCGGCCAGGGCATGGATGATCGGGCAGTTGCCCCTGGCCGCCCCCGTGTCGCATTGGCGCAGCAGGTTCATCAATGCCTTGCGCATCGCTTTCAGGTCGGCGAGCTTCTCTTCGATGACATGCAACTTGTGTGTGGCCAGCTCGCGCGTTTCGGCGCAGGCGCGGGCATCGTCCAGCTCCAACATGCTGCCGACTTCGTCCAACGTGAAGCCCAGCACCTGCGCGCGCTTGATGAACCGCACACGCTTTATCGCCGCCGGTCCATAGCGGCGATGCCCGCTCGTCGGTTTGTCCGGCTCCGTCATCAAGCCGCGGCGCTGGTAGTACCGGATCGTCTCGACGTTGACGCCAGCCTCGTCGGCCAGTCGCCCTATGGTCAGCTCGTTCGTCATCTGCGCCCCTTGACTCCGTACCATGGTACGGACTCTAGACTGTCCGCCATGGAGAAGGTTCACCCATCGATTGCCAAGTTCAGGGTCAAGGGTTCGTTGGTCGCCGGCGTGCTGGCGGCCATCGGAGCGTCGGTGTGCTGCGTGGGACCGCTGGTGCTGCTGGCGCTGGGCATCGGTGGCGCGTGGATCGCCCATCTGACCGCACTGGAGCCGCTGCGGCCCTGGTTCATCGCAGCGACGCTGCTGTTTCTGGGCTTGGCCTTCCGGCGCCTGTACCTACAGCCGCAAGTCTGCGAGCCGGGCACCGCCTGTGCCGAACCGATCGTCCTCCAGCGCCAGCGGTTGATCTTCTGGGTGGTCGCGCTGGCACTTCTCGCGTTGTTGTCGGTGCCATGGTTGGCGCCGCTCTTTCTCTGAAGGGACCTCCCATGCGCAAGCTGCTCGCGACCGCTCTCGTCGCGCTGACGCCCTTGGTCGCGCTCGCTGCGTCGCCGCAGACCGCCGTGCTTGACGTTCAGAACATGACCTGCGGGCTGTGCCCGGTCACGGTGAAGAAGTCGCTGGAGAAGGTGGCCGGTGTGAGCCAGGCGCAGGTTGACTTCGCGAAGAAGACCGCCACCGTCACGTTTGACGCCGACAAGACCAACGCATCGGCACTGGTCAAGGCCACGACGGACGCGGGCTTTCCCTCGACGATGAGGAAGTGATCATGGCCGTCCCCGAATTGGAGTCGATGCTGACATGCCCGGAGTGTGGCCACGCCAAGCGTGAGCTCATGCCGACCGACGCCTGCCAGTTCTTCTACGAGTGCGAGCACTGCAAGACAGTGCTGCGGCCGAAGGCCGGTGACTGCTGCGTGTTCTGTTCATACGGCTCGGTCAAGTGCCCGCCCGTGCAGATGCAGCGAGGCTGCTCAAGCTGCGGCGCCTGAGATCCAAGAACGGCACGGACGTACTGCATTTGCCGAGGCTTGCCTGTGCGCACGCGGTGAGCCGGTCCAACGCGATTGGGCTCCCCCCGGACTGGCTCGTCCCGCGTGCCCATGGGACAGAGTTATGTTGAGCCGGGCGCGACCTCTTTGAGGTCAGGCGCGCGTGGTGCCGACTCTCTGCGCATAACCGCGGACTGGCCTAAATAGACCATATGTGCAGCTGCACATTTCGCGTATTTAGGCAAGAGCCAAGCCCATGGGCGGGCAACCGCGCCGGTGGCAGGCGACGAGGCCATCGCGCCTCCGGCTGCGTGACGGGGGCCACCATGTGCAACGTTCGACATGATCCTTACAGAGCGAGCCGGACACCGTCGAGTTCAATGCCCTCGCGGCGCTTTGGCAGGCTCTCGATCACGCAATGGAAACTGGGCTTCGCCAACGTAGACTTGCGGCGTTACAGGAGAACGATTTGGCAAAGTCGTACGGCCAGCTTCAGGCCCAGATTCAGAAACTCCAGGCCGAGGCAGAGGCGCTCAAGGCAAAGGAGATCGAAGGCGTCATCGCCCGGATCCGCACGGCCATCGAGCACTACGGCATCACGCCCGACCAGTTGTTCGGCAAGGCCAAGAAGGCCTCGACTGGCCGGGCCGCGGTCAAGAAGGCGCCTGCGCGCAAGTCGGCCGCGAAGGGCAAGCCCGTAGCGATCAAGTACCGCGACGGCGACAACACCTGGACCGGCCGCGGCAACAAGCCGCGGTGGCTGGTCGCTCGCCTCGAAGAGGGCAAGCAGCTCGCAGACTTCGCCGTCAGCTGAGTCTGTCGGCGCCCTTGGCCGGGCACCCAGTCGATGGCGGGCTCTTCCGGCGCGGGGCTGCAGTCCCGTTGCACCAGCCGAGCAGGCTGAAGCTGGCCGCCAGCGGCTGGGCGCCTGCAAAGGTCATTGCAGGCCCCTTGGGTCACGCCCAGCGCGGCACGTCGATGTCCTCCCACTCGCCCTCGGCCTGCAGCATCGGAAAGTGCCCTCGCGCCCGGCACTCGGCAAGCCGATGCAGTGCCCGCCGAAAGTCGCTGCGGCCACGCTCCAGGAACGGGCGCATCGCGCGGTAGACGGCGACGGTGTTCGGCCGGCCCTTCTCGCAGGCGATGAAGGCCCACTCGGGTTCCTCGCCGGTCAGCTGGTAGACGCCCTCGCAGTACATGGCCGCGGACAGCGCGTAGCCGAGCCTGGCGCAGGAACGGCGGAAGCCTTCGAAGGTCACGTCCTCGGCGGACTTCACGTCGGCGAGCGTGCGGGCGTCGTGCCACCAGTCGATCTTGATCTTGCACTTGATCCCCGTGTCGGGGTCCAGCCAGACCAGCGCCACTTCGGCCTCGCCCTTGGCCAGCAGTTCGCGCGCCTTGCGGTGGGTCATCGCGTTGTCGATGATCCGCTCGATGGGCTCCTTCCAGGCCTCGGGGTACACGGTGCGCCCGGCCGCCTGCACCATGCATTCGGCGTAGCGCTGCTTGCCTTCCTTCCTGGCGCGGTTCACCTTCGGCATCGCGAAGAAGCGCGACTCGAAGGTGTCGGGCTCCAGCAGCCGGCCGTGCAGCACCGAGCCGAACAGCAGCGCTTCGGTGGATTCCTCCGGATCGGTGATGCCGCTGAGGAAGTGCGCAGGGCTGATCAGCATGCGCTTGAGCTGGGTCGAGGAGACGGCGCTGCGGTCGCCGTGGTAGTCCTCGTTGCTCATGCCGCGTGTCACGCCGAAGGGGATGTCGGGGATCTCGCGGGCAGGCGTGGCCGGCACGTCGCACGCCTCCATCGTCTCGGTGTCGTCGTCGTGCAGGTCGCTGCTCATCGCGGTCTCCATTTCGATGTTGCTACCTGATCACGATACGAGGGGGTCCTGCTTCTTCAAGGTCGGCGGGCGCGATCCCGACGCAAGCGGAGCCAGGGCACCCAGCCACTCTGCTCCGCTGCATCCGGTGCTCGGCGCCGGCGGCTGGTTTCGGCAGGGGCCGGGTGGGTCGTTTCGGTTGGACGATCCTCGGCCATCCCTGCATAGTCTGCGGGTCGGCACCGCGACGTTGCGCTGGCTCGCCGATGCCCACCTCGAGGTCAGGAGACGGTTGGTGAACTCTCTGCTGGAACGCCTGCGGCGCAGGCTTCGCGAGCTTGGCCGGCCCCTGCATGAGGAGCCGTTGTCGGACGGGCGTCGACCCTCATCTCGCGCGCCTGCCGACGATGCTCCTCAGTGCCGGACGGAGATCGAGCTCTCCCATCCGAGCCGAAGCGCAGATCGGACGGGAAGTGGCGAGCAAGCTCGGCTGCCGGCGCAACAGCCCCCACCGCCTACGTCGACCCGCCTGAAGGCCGCCGTCTTCTCGAAGAAGCGTCACCCTACGCAGCAACGCCAAGCCGGCTCGATCTGGGGACCGACTTCCTTCTTGGACGTGGGCAATGGGGCGAGAGGTGCCGAGAAGGCCGGCCGGGCGAAGCTCTTGATGCACGATGCTGATCCTGTGACCACTGGCCCTGGGTCGAGCGCGGAAGTGATGTCATGGCCTACCCGGCCACCACCAACGGCAGCGGAGACGTTCTCGATGAACGTCGACCCGGGTCACACGCCATGGTGGATTTCGGAACAATCCGAGGCACCAGCCAACGTACCGTCCCCGCTCTTGCCACCACTGGCAGGCGCGTCACCGCTGGATGGCGCCCTTGCGCTTAGCCAGAACTCGGACTCCTCGCGGCATGAACTTGACGTCATAGATGGAGCGCTTGGCTCAATGCGCTCGGGCCGCGAGTAGGTCTTGCCGCGATCCGCCCCCAACCTCCGCATACAGGAGGTTGCTCAACCAGACGCCCATGCCCTCATCCACCAACTGGGCCACCTTGTAGCTCAGGCGCTTCAAGGTTGTGATCGGTACGGGGCCCACATTTGCGAAGCCTCACAATGCTACAGCGCGCTGTGGCGCCGCAAGTGCATCTGTGCCGTAGGACGGCAGCCCGGAAACCCGCAAGGCCGCCAAGACAAATCAGAATTCGCAGGAGGATGTTCGTATGAGCGAAGTCTTTGCAGTTGCCCAACCCAACACCACGACCTTGAATGCGATCGCGCAGGCGCTTTCGAGCGGGCACGTGGAGGCAATTGACGTTGCCGCGGCCTATGTTACCTCTAGCGGCGCTCGAGACCTTATTAAGGTCATTAACGACTCACTTGGCGGTAGAAATGCAAACGTTCGGAAAAGGTGGATCACTTCGTTTGACTACATGAGGACTCAGCCAGTCGCCCTTGAAGGCCTTCTTGCCCTGCCTCGCTCAGTTGTGAAGATTCACGATGCGGACTTTTGCCTCGACAACCAATGCGTTCCAAAGACGCCATTTCATCCAAAGACCTTCATTTTTAGTGGTGGTACCACTGTCTGCGCGCTAGCTGGTTCTGGCAACGTCTCTCGGTCAGGCTTGTCACGAGGATACGAGGCGGGACTTGCAGTCTATATTGATCGTTCTATTGCAGGGGAGAGCGCTTCGGCTTTAGCAGCAGTTGCGAATTTGCAGGCTTGGTTCGATGGCGACTGGCGCACTGCAGCTCGCCTAAATGCGCCGCTTTTGCATAGATATCGCACTCTCTACGAAAGCGCACAAAACCTAAGCAGCCCAGTTCCTACTGACGACGACGTCGTCCCAAGCGATCCAGGGCGAGGTGGACTAACCAGCACGGACGTTCGCAAGTTGCGCGCCTGCGAGTACCTCTGGATTGAGGCCGACAGACATATCACAAAGAATCTTGGGCCTCATCGACCCGGGAATCAATTGATGATGAAGCGCCTGTCTCGAGTCTTCTTTGGCTTCCCGTCCATGGCACTACCTCCAAACAGCCCCATAGGGTCAGTTCAGATCGCGTATGGAGGCGGGCCGGCAAAGACCTGCTCGCTTACATACAGCGACAATGGAATGGACAAGTTGACGCTACCGCTTCCCGGTACTGATGGACCGGCCGCATATGACGGACAACTTCTACTGTTTCAAGCAGTCGGCCCGGACGAATTCAAACTGTCGATCGGTACGACAGCTGACAAGTCGCGGTGGCAACGTAAGAGCAATGCCATTGGTGGGGCGTTCAAAATGTCGAGCGGCCGCCAATGGGGCGTCTTTTAGTACATCACCGATGAATTACGCCCTCACTAGTGAACCCATCCGCGGCGCGGCTGCTAGACCGGCGGCCATCGTCCTTGAAAGCAAATCCATCCCGAGATTCGCGATGGACTACCAGCCGCGAGACAGCTGCTCAGTCACCGCGTGCCGATCAAGGACCTCGGAACAAGTTTCCCAATCGGCGTCCTCGACCTTGCTGTACTTCGCGTCGAACGGATTGCGCGTTGCAGTCGTGCGGTCGATGAGCTGCAACGCCTCTTGCTCGCTTGCCAGTGCGATCTGGACCCACACGTCTTCCAGGGTGTCCGGAATCTGCCCGAACAGTTGGTGGATCGACTCCAAGCGGTCGGCCAGCACTTGGTGCACGCGGTCTTCCACCGAGCCTCGATAGCGGAGGTTGGCGATCCACACTTCGCTTCGCACCTGGCCAATGCGCTGGATGCGTCCCTTGCGCTGCTCCAGCCGCGTGGGATTCCACGGCAGGTCGATGTTGATCAGCGTGCCCAACCGCTGCAGGTTCAATCCCTCTGACGCTGCATCAGTGCCAAGAAGCAGTTTCAGCTCGCCAGAGCGCACGCGGGCCTTCAGCAGTTCGCGGTCGCAACGCTGGAAGCGCCCTACGCTCCAGATGCCGGAGCGGTTGCTGCCAGCATACAAGCCGATCTCCAGCCCATCAAACTCGGGCCTCTTGGCCAACTCATCGCCGACCCAGCGCACGGTGTCGTAGTACTGCGAGAAGAGGATGCACCCGCGGTCTACCCAACGCTCGCTCACGTCGGATCGGGTGCCCAGCAGGTAGCCGAGTACTGCATCAAGCTTGGGGTCGTTGTTACCGCCCTGGCGTAGCAACGCCAGGCAACGGTTCAGCGAAGCCACCTCGGCCTTGGTGAAGTCCTTAAAGTCCGATGCGGCTATGGCACGGTGGCCTTGGTGATCCTCGCCGCCAACGTCAAACCCACTAGTGTCGTCGCTGTCGTCGTCGTCTTCGTCTGTGACCTCATCAGGGGCTGCGCCTAGAAGCCGCATTACGGTGTTGCGGCCCGCCTCCATGGAGCTGCCCAGGCGCCGCAGCAGGAGCGTCTTGAAGAAGCCCGCGCCACGCACGCGCTGCTGCAGTAGCCGACTGAAGTTTTCGGCCTCTTCATAGGCGTCGCGCAGGTAGCCGCCCAGGCCGAGGGCACTCGCGGTGTCCTCGCCGAACAGGCGCACGGTCACCTTGGGAAGGAAGTAGCCCCCTGTTGCTGGATTGACCGTTGCTTCCAGGTAACCGCGGGTGCGCCGCACGATGCAGCGTAGCAGTGGATTGAACTGCTCGCCGTAGCCCGGCAGCACGCCGTTTTGCAATTTCACACGCCGGATAGCCGGCGAGAGCTTGTCCAGCACCTCGGGCGCGAACTGCCAGGTGCGGTCGTCGGCGTCCAAGTTGCGGCGAATGCTGTCGAAGCCGTCGCCCTCGGCTCGTGCGGGCATGGGGTCGCGCACGTACTGCCAACCCGCCACCACTTCAGTGGGCACGGTCATGTCACCGTTGGCTACCGCGAGGCAATGGCTGGGGCGGAACCAAGGACTGGTGCGCGTCCAGCCGCCCAGCACGCCAGCATTGCCATGCGACAGGATATCCAGCAGGTCCCAGGCCTCCACGGGATGCAACTGCACCGGTGTCGCCGTGGCCAAGAGCATGCTCTTGGTGCGCTCGCCGATCTGCTTTAGAAAGGCCATCAGTTTGTTCGGCTCGGCACGCTCGTCCACTTCATCCGGACTGGCGTCTACCTTGGGCACATTGCGACGACGGGCACGGTGCGCCTCGTCGACGATCACGCAGGTGTAGCGGCGCTGCAGGAGCTGTTGCAAGGCCTCCGGCAGGCCCCGTACGACCAAGCCTTGCGACACAAGCCCGATGCGCCGCGGGCACTTTCCGAGCGACTTCACACCATCTGACGGGTATTCCAGCTCGTTCTCGTCAACCCAGGCACGCCCATTCCACCGGGCAGAAGGCAGAAGCAACAGCTCCATTAGCTCACCCTGCCACTGCTGCAGCAGCGGTTTGGGGGCAAGCACCAGCACCGGCCCGCCATCGGGGTCTTCGAGCGCCATCAACAGCGCGGCCATGGCCAACTGAATCGTCTTTCCCAGGCCCACCTGGTCGGCCAGCACCAGCCGCGCGCCACCCAGGCGATGGCGCGCCAGTGCCAGCTGGGCGAAGTATTTCTGGTGCGGCCACAATCCCTGTTCGCGCCGGTAGACCGGCGTCTCGACGGCGGCAGACGCGGCCGCAGTCTGGGTATCTGTCGTTGCCTTCCACTGCGGCGGCTCGATCACGCGGCGAGCTGCAATACGCAGCACATCCTGCGCGATAAACGGGCAGACGCTCAGGTCCATCGCGCGGTGGTCGTTCCACAGCGCGTCGAACTCTTCCTGCACCCAAGCCACGGTGTCCGGCGCGTCGTCCTCCCACAGAAGTTCGTAGTTCAAGCGCCAAGCCGAGGCACTTTCGTTCACGCTCCCTAGGAAGGCAGTGGCCGTGCCGTCGGCACGGCGGATCACGCCCGCCTTGCCATGAATGAGACCGAACGCTTCGTCAGGCAACACACGCACTTCAATGCGCTTGTTCGTCAGCGCCTCGTACAGCGACTTAAAGCGCGGCATCGCTACAGGAGGCGCTTCCTCAGGCTTACCGGCGCACCAGCTCCGCCGCAACGCGGCCTGAGCGGCGGCTGCGGTGACCAGATCCTGCGGATCGAGGTCGGAGTTGCAGATGATTCGCACAGGCCCCTGCACCTGCGCTAACGCCTCGCCCGCCACCTCGAACAGGCTGCTGCGGAAGTAGCCAGCGATGCGGTCGTAGGTCATTGCGCCAGAGAGCCGCTCGACGAGCACCGTGCTGTCGAGACGCTGCCGGCGGCTGGAGTGACGCAACATGGATGATTTCCCCAGCGCGTCAGGCGTGGTCGTTGCGCAACCGGCCGGCCAAGATGCGCGCTGCATGTGAATCGGTAGACCACTCTTCCATGCCCACGGCATTGCCCAACTGCGCCAGCCATTCCAGCAGGCTGACAAACCGCTCACGCTGCGCCCAGTAGCCTTGGCCGAACGTGTCGCGCAGGTACTGGCGGCCGGGTTCGGGGTTGTCATCGGCAGCAACGGTCTCCCGCACGGCAAACAACACGTGGCGCAACGGTGCGGAAGCAAAGGGATGCGGCACCCCACCTGCTGCACGGCCGCGGCGGGCCGGCAGCGCGGCGCTCACATTGGAGTCGCCAGTCTCAGCCAAAGGCGCCAGGCCCGCCGCTCCAAAGCCGCTGGCCGTGTGCATGCGCGCGCCGTTTGCCTTGTCGCTCTTCAGCAGCGGCTTGATGTCAGTGACGCCAAATCCACGCGCCAGTTCCTCGTACATGCCTTGGCGACGCTCGCCACGGCTCTCGATGTCCAGCGCACGCAGGTAGTAGCGCTCTGCCAGCTTCAGGTCGCGCCAGCTGGCTTCCAACCCGCGAGGGATCAGCGTGTCGCAGGCGATGACGAGCGCGCGCTCGATCACCGCTTGAAAGTCGCTCTTGTCGTTCTTGCCACGCACCGCGAAGACTTCATGCTCCACGTCTCGGCCGTCGAGGTTCCCGTACTGCGTCAACACCTTGAGCGCGGCGGCGTAGGCGGCCAGCTGGTAGTCGGCATCATTGAAGTTTGGCTCGCCAGCCTCATCCAGCGCCTGCATGCTGGCTATCTGGCGCTTCACCTCGTCTTCCACCAACGGGTACACCTCGTCCAAGAAGCCGGGCTCATCGCCGATGCGCTTGCGAAGCACCAAACACACCGTGCCTTGCACATAGTTGCCCTTCTTGATGCCCGCCGACTCAGTCTCGGTGCTGATGGTCCAGGCGGCGGTGGCCTTCAGTCCTGCGGCCCAAAGGATCATGCCCAGGTCAGCCCAGACAGCCGGGTCCTGATGGGTGAACATCACCATCTGTAGGCCGTTGTTGGGCATGCGCCGCGTGAGGTTCTTGTATATCTCCACCATTGAATGTCGAAAGTCGTCACCATCCCCGCGTACCGCCAACTCTGCGCGAGCATCGGGGGTCCATTCAGGGAAGGCGCGGGCAAGCTGCCTGTCATACCAAGCGAGGAAGAAATCACCGAGCTCGTGGTAGTTGATTGCGTCAGCGTATGGAGGATCGGTGATCCAGATATCACACACGTCCTGGACGTCGCGCGCATCCACGACGGCAACTGAACCCAAAAGTCGGTGGGCCACACCACGATTGAATGAAACGCGGGACGACAACAGTGCAGGCAGCGGCCGTGTCGAGTAGTTGAAGAGTGTGTTCAGCGCTTGATTCAAGAAGGTGTTCTTGCCCCCAGCGATCTGAGTGCTACTGGAAAGCCAGCAACTCAACCTCGAGTTCCAGTCTGCAAACCTTCCGACGCTCAACATCGCGGCAGCTGTCAGAGACTGAGTACCAATGCCCGTCAACTTTGACATCAGCAGCCCATGCACCAACAACTGTCGCGGCGTGAAGAGATGGTGCCAATACGTCCAGCCCCGCGTACGAATGGGTTCTTCAGTCTTGTCGCCACCCTCCGGGATTGCCCTGGACGGTATGAACCCCACGCCTTGCCACTCGACAAGTCGTTCACGCAGTAGCGCTAGGACGTACTGCTCTCGGCTAAGGTCGCTTTCATCCGGAGCGGCGTACCGCCTATTGCCGTCCGTATCCACCCAGCGGATGCAGTACAGCCGCTCTTGGAACACATCGCCGGCTCGTGGCACCAGATCATCGCTTGTCCATCGGCGCAGCCCGTCTGGCCCTCGAAGCGCCTCAAGGCTCCAGGATCGTGTCGGACTGAACGGGTCGACAACACGGCTATCAACGACGGTTGCGCCCTTCTTCTCCTTGTAGCGCTTCACTTCCGCGGCATCGACGATCGCGATGTCAGGCAACAAGCGGTCGGATCCAGGCACTCGCTGCCAGCGCGCTACAACACGGCTGTACTCGTCCACCAGCCAGCTTGGCGCGAGAGGGATGTAGTAGTCACAACCTTCGGGCTTCACCTCGACGCAGTAGATGTAGGCCTCCGCGCGCTCTCCCCTTGCGTTGTGCTCAATGCCCCAGACCTTGACTTGTTCGTCGGCTGCCTTGAGTGCTTCGGTCTGAGCTCGCGTCACCTCTCGTTGGACCTCCGGACCGCCACCAAGCAAATTGAGACTTGCCCATGTCAGCAGCCCGGCAACCGGATTGAGGTCGGAGCCAAAAGCATCGCAGCCAATGCGAGCCGCCTCAAAGGGAATTGATCCGCCACCGCAAAAGCTGTCACCCACGCGCGGCCGGTGACCGAAGGTGCGCTTTCCGAGCTGCTCCACCAGTTGCGTCAAGCTCTCAGCATGGGTGCCGAGATGCTCGTTGATGGCCTTCCAGGCCTGCATATCCGGGCCTGTGAAGTTCTCCGGCCGCTCGCAAAGCGCGATGCGGTCCGCGTAGGGCATTGCACGGAACGCCTGCTCGCCCAATTCGAGGTGCAAGCCAGCGAGTGACCCTGCCTTGGTGCCGAAATGCAGGTTGATGCGCGCCAGCATCGAGCCGGCGTCCTGTCGCGCCCTCTCGGCAGCCCGCACACGCTCTGCAAGTTCAGCCATGGGGGACGACTGCAATAGAGCGCGGCCAATCTTGCGGGCCTCATCTGGCTTACAGCGCTGCCAGGCTCCATCGTCGTCCATTGTCAGGATCTGCAAGAAGACCTCGCGATCCTTCTTCGAGTCGACGCTCGCTGGCATCAGCATGCCAAGGACCGAAGCTCGCACTAGGATCAAAGGCTTGCGGCCCCACCACTTGCCCAGACCAGTGAGTGTTTGGCCAGAAACGGCCTTGCGTTCCTTGTACGACTCAGCAGATAGGCGCGCGATGGGGAACTGCGTCTCGATGAAAGATGGCATCGTCTGTCTTGATCAAAGGTTCAACGAGAGCTGTGAATGGCCTAGCAGTTCGCGGCGCGCTCGCGGAGACATGCCCTCGCCCTTAATAAAAGGGTTGTCGGCCAGCGCTGCGCGTAGCGCCTTGCGCCAGCCGATGCCCTTCTGCAGCGCCTGGCCCGTGGTCGCGACAGTCATGGTGTACAGCCACCATCTCTCCTCTGGCGCCAGCGCCTCCCAGTTGCGCAATGCATTGGGCACGTCGGCCGGAGGCGCCTCTTCCACTGCCCAGCACAGCACGCACAACTCCTTTCCCAGAGAGGCGTGGAGCGGCACTGCTTTCGCGGGGTTCTTGACGAACTTAGCTACGGGAAGGCCGTTGGCACGCAGGCGACGGTTGGCGTCTTCCCAGAACGCAGGCGCCAGTGCGAGCCAACGGGTGCGGTCAATCAGCACGCGCAGCGCACTATCTGCGGGATTTAGCGGGCTGCTGTGCCGCTCACCCAAGCCGTCGAGCTCCGCGCCGCGGTGTTCGGATATGCAGACCATCTCAGCCGGTGCACTGCCCTTGGGCACGTCGACGAGAAAGCCATGGCGCGCTTCATCGGGCAGGAAGCCAAGGCCAATGGCCTTACGACCGCCGATTGAGCGTGAGGTTGAGATGCTTGGCATTGATCAGGCCTGTTGGTGCACCTTCGAGGCGTCGAAGGGCTGATTGGTGGCTTTCAGCCAATCTAACAAGGCTTGGCCGCTTGCAAAGCCCAGTGAGCCCACCGTCATGCGCAGGGCGCCGGCCCCAACGATCTCTTGCAGCTTGTCTGCGGCGGCCTTAATGGCGCTTGCCGTATAGCCCGCATCCAGAGCGCCCGAGTATTCAACGTGCTGGAGACCGTCACTGCTCTCGGCCGTGAGTTGCAGGTCGAACGCGATCACAGTGGCAGCTTCATCCAGGCGCTGAATGAAGTCCCAAACCGCACCAGCGTCGTCAAGCTTTGCGCGTTGCGTCCACTGGGCAGCCCTACTAGGGTCCAGCTTCGGGCCGGTGTCATCCTTCTGCGGGATGGGGATGCGAAGCACTTCAGAGTACAGACCCAGTTCACTCGCCCCGGCGATGGCGCAGACAACCCGACTGCCTGTCGGCACACGGAAAGTGCCGTCGTAGGTGGCGGCACCAACATGGGTGGGTGCTGAACCGTCAGTCGTGTAGCGAATGCCGATGCCAGCCACCCGCGGCAGCGCACGGAGTTCCACTTCAAAGTGGTCACCGCGATTGAGTAGCTGGTACTTCAGGCGGACCTTGGCGGTCCACTCCTTGATCGGGCTGATACGGGTCAGGTCCGACGGGTCGTGTGCCAGGAAACGGTAGCGGAGCGCTGTGGCTTCGAAACGCGCCGGCGTGGGCACGGGGCTGGACGATGGGGTCGGGTCCGTATCGCCGGTCTCGAAGACAACAGCTGGCGCGTGCAATGGCTCAACCTTCAGGTAGGCGCGACCGTCGCCGTCCTCCTCGACCGAGAGCTCACGAATGTCCACCAACGGGCTCGGAGGTGGAAAGGGACCCCGGCGCACATGGTTGCCTTCCTCGCGCCAAAGCCCGCGGCGCAGACACTCGGCCTTCAGGTCATCGAGGGCGGAAGTCTTGTGCAGCGGCCAGTTGGTGTTAACCGCGGCATTGCGCTTGAAGTCGGACCACAGGACAACCTTGGTTTCCACGCCACCAAACAGACGTGCTTCGGCGCGCGAGCGGAAGGCATCTTCGTCGATCTTGGTCGTGAACTTCTGGGCGCCGTCTAGCGTCTTGCGGATGGTCGCCTCGCCGCTGCTGTTACCGGCGAAGGCCAGATCGACACCTGTCGCGCGCAATGCGGTGTTGATACTAGGGTAGACGATCTGGTCGAAGGCTTCCTTCAGGGCGGCGCTGAACTGAAGCGCGATGCGGTCGCGCAGGCCGTCCAAAGCGCGCCACTGCGGGTCATCAGCCGGCGTCTTCTCCTGCTCGAGTTCCTCCTCGATACTCTGAAGCGCCCGCGTTTGGCGCGCTGCGTCAATCACCTTCTGGAAGGTGTCACGGGAACCCGTTAAGAAAAGCACCCGGTTCTTATACTGTTGCTGTTCCCACCAAGCCTGCCAGTCGGCCGATATGGGTAATTGGTTGGCCTGACTGCCCGGCCGGACCACCACTAGAGTGGTGCGCTCCTGCTCCACCTGAACTTCGTCTGGTGGAGGCAGAACCTTCACGACCTGGTAGCAGTCGCGCAGACTGGTCGCGAAGTGCTGCTCCAAATGCTCGCGGAGCATCCTATCCACAGTCTCTGCGTGCAGCGACTGCGCCGTTGCCCGCAGCTTGGCGGCCAAGTTCTGCTGGTTCTTGAAGAAAAGTCGTCCGTCGGCCGAGTTGTGCAAGTACCACGCTCGGGTGGCCAGCTTGTCCAGCACGTTGGCCCTAAACGTGGACAAATCTCGACCTGGTCGCTGAAGGCAATCCACCAATTGGTACTCACGCAACCCGTGGATGGCGCCCGGGGTGGTGGAAAGCGAGGCAACCAGGATCAGGCGCGCGGCCTCGGAGGCGTCAGCATTTCCGTTGGCCAAGTCGATTTGCTCGACCTCGGCGTCGCCGCCATGGGCGATGTCATGCGCGATCGCCTCGCTGAGCGAAGGATTGATCGTCCGCACCTCGGATGCGATTTCGTCGACATTCAGGTCGATGTCGTACGGGTGGATCAGATCCTTGCCTGCCGCCTTGCCCGAATTCCAGAGGTCGGCTACCACCATCTGCATCAGCCGGATAACGCCGCGAGTCTGCTGGAACCCATCGTTCTCCTTGAACTTTCCCACGAGCTCCCGCAGGTCAGGATGAAAGGGGTAGGCGTCCGCCACACGTGAGTACAACGACTCGGGTGTCGTGCTCGTGAGATTCATGCGGGCGGCTTCGCGCAGCGCATCGCGGTAGGCGCCGGCGACGCGATCGATCTCGGGTTGCGGCGCTACCGTCTTGAACAGGCGCTTGCGCAGGATGTGGTAAAGCTCATCGCCGTTCGGGTTGACTGGCGTAATCGGCACCGCGATTCGCTTCGACTCGGCGCTGATGCCCTGCACGGCTCGGCCGAAAGCGGCCTGCAAATTCGCCTGGCCAATACTGAAATTGGTGCCGGCAAGATCCGACAGCACCAAGCAGACGTTGTCCATCTCTGCGACCGCGACGAACAAGTTCGCGAGCGCAGTGGTGGTGACGACACCTAAGTCGGCGTTGCCGACCGGCACCGCCACGGCGTATTCAAGGTAGGGCGGCAGTTCGTCAAGGAACAGCACCAAAGGATCGCCGCCCAGCAGTTGCTTCCACGCCTCGGGGCCGGGGGCACTCAGGAGCGGGGATACATAGCGGCCGAACTGCTCTGCCTTCTCCAATTGTTCGGCGATGGAGCCCCAGATGCCACCGGGGGCGTCTGTGCTGCGTCCATTGAAGCCGACGACGCGGCAGGAGCCCATTTTTTGAGCCGGATCTTTGTCGCCCAGAATGCGGCGGCGCAGATCCGGATCGCGCGCCAACAGACCAAGGCCGATCATGCTGTGCGTCTTGCCGCCGCCCATCGCCTGTGAAAGGAGGAACACAGAGGACCCGGCACCGGCACCCGACAAGTGCCGGAAGGCACGGTCGACAAGCGTGGTCATGCCATTGGTGAAATAGTTCTCGTCGAAGAAGTCGCTGCCATTTACCTTGCCCTTGAGAAAGGTATCTAGGCTGAGAACCGTGGCTCGGCGGTCTGCGACAAAGACCGAGTCGCGGGGGAGGCAGTGGTTCTTGAGCGTCATACGGGGCAACTCTTCTTGTGGCTTGATGAAGAATGAAGTGGTTTCATACGACATGCCATCCAGGATCACCCAAGACGGGGCTCATGGAATTCTTTGGCTGTCGAAATAGGTAGTCTCTAGTCCGCCATTGCTCTCACCTCGGCTCGCTCATCACCGCGCGGAGCGTATCCGGGAGCGAGAACAGCGCTCTTCACACCGTAGATGGAGAGGGAATCTCGAAGCCAGAGTCTGTACTCGGGCCCACGAAGTTTGTGATCTGGCGAGCAGTCCACACTCCACTTGCGCAAGATGTATCCGGCAGTGGCCGCCCTGAGTTTGAGTCGTACCACCCCGTCGACCATGCCGTAGTCCATCGCCGTGACTTCTGGCCTCGGTTGATCAGGATGCGGGCACAGCTCTACCTCGACAATGCGAGTCCATTGGATGTCTTGATCCGCGCGCTCATGTTCGGCTATCGACTGCCCTTTGAGCACGAGCGGCCTCTTGATCCGAGTAATCACAAAATCGCGGAACTCACGCGCCTTCCGATCGTATGCGCGCACGTGCCATCGCAATCCAGTGTCAATCAAGGCGAAGGGAGCAATCTCGCGTATGGTGCGACCGCTGCTGATCGAGTGATACTCAATGCGTAGCGGACGGCACGAATGAATCGCGCGCGTCACCGAAGCGAGTACATCGAGGTCTGGATGCGTTAGCCGTGAGGGAATCTCGCTCACGACCGCGCACCTCAAGGCGGATGGTTCACCATCGCCAAAGCCTTGAGTCAGCCACGCGAGCACGCGCTCAGGTGGGAACTCGAAGACCGATTCGAAACCGTCACCAAGGACGTAACACTTGGCCTTGGCGTCGTAGTCGATGTTCTGCGAGGCCAAGTCCTTGTACAGCGCCAGATCCCGCGTCGCTGCAGCAGACTGGATGTCAAACCGCTCTACGAGGTCCTGTCGTCGGATCTCCCCGAAGAAGCGAAGACGCATCTCGATGAATGCCAAGCGGTCACGCTGCGCTTGACTGAGGGTGGGTAGCTGCTCGGCGGTCATGCTGGGCGGCGTCTGCAAGTGGGGTCGTTGTGGTTCTCCGCGGAGCAGTATAGGTGATTGAAACGATGACCAACTCGAACTTGATCGCGCTTGATGTTCGACTCATTATGATCACCATGGTCCGCTGCGCGGCGCGGTGGAACGTGCCATGGCGTGTGAACCATCTAGGGGCCTTCTGCGGCCATTCGCTGACCTCCTACCCACCCACCGTCGATGCGCGCATGCAGTGGCGCCGGGCGCTGACTTACTCGGTCTGGCTGTCCACCGTCAACTTCCTTCAGAGTTCCCGAGGGGCTACGACCCGCGTTTCGATTGGACGACCAGCTGCTGCTTTGCGACAGTGATGCTCGGCAATTTCAACGGAGGTTCCGATGCGCACCCACATCTGGCTCCTGTCCCTGCTCACCTCGTTCTGGGCAACCTGCACCTTCGCATGCACGGTGCCGCAGGACCTGCGCCCTTACTCGCAGCGTCTCGCCGATGCACCGCTGGCCTTCATAGGCACCGTCACGTCCGTGTCGGGACTGCGCGTCACATTTGCTGTCCACCACGCCATCAACGGCTCAACCGGAACGACAACGACCGTCGAGGCGCTGTCGCCCTCCACCTGCTCCATTGCCTTCACCGTTGGCCAGCGGTGGCTTTATGCGGGGCCGGCCACAAGCCAGCCCTCGGTCTTGCTCATTGCCAACGCGCGCAGCACCCCGGCGACCGACTTCGGCAGGCTTCGCCGCGCGGATGACGCCCGAGCGCAGTTTCCAGCAACCTGGCAGGCTTGCACGGTCAATGCTCAGTGCGGGCCCGTCCCAATCGGCTGTCAGCGGACCGCCGCCAACGCGGCCAACATCACAGCCGCTCGTACCCAGTCCATGAAGATCCTGGGTGACCATCGGGCGATGGAGTGCGCGACCCCACCGGAGGAGATCCAGCCCATCGCCTCTCCGCAGTGCGTCGCGTCCCGGTGCGGCCACTGGTTCCTGGACCTGCGCCTGGGCGTGT
>VFQM010001256.1_pt1 | contig 22987 bp, 19 predicted proteins | sample 3512391 | NCBI WGS metagenome assembly VFQM01 (sample SAMN10412369, study PRJNA504923) | tailings metagenome | isolation source: Replicate 1 from Balatoc abandoned mine | place: Philippines | reverse complement strand
CCTCGCCGACGTTGGGAATGTCGCGGGTGATGTCTTCCGGCCCGAGCTTGGTGTCGCGGGCCATGACTTCGAACTCCTCGATGTGGATCGAGGTGAAGACGTCGTCCTTCACGATGCGTTCGCTGATCAGGATCGAGTCTTCGTAGTTGTAGCCATTCCAGGGCATGAACGCGACGAGGCTGTTCTTGCCGAGCGCCAGCTCGCCCAGATCGGTCGAGGGGCCATCGGCGATGATGTCGCCCTGCTCGATCACGTCGCCCACCTTCACCAGCGGACGCTGGTTGATGCAGGTGTTCTGGTTCGAACGCTGGAACTTCTGCAGCGTGTAGATGTCGACGCCCGACTGGCCGGGCTCGACATCACCGATCGCACGGATCACGATACGGGTGGCGTCGACCTGATCGACGATCCCGCCGCGCTTGGCCGCGATCGCAGCGCCCGAATCGCGCGCCACGGTCTCTTCCATGCCGGTGCCGACCCACGGCGCTTCGGCCTTGACCAGCGGCACCGCCTGGCGCTGCATGTTCGAGCCCATCAGCGCGCGGTTGGCGTCATCGTTTTCGAGGAACGGGATCAGCGAGGCCGCGACGGAGACGAGCTGCTTGGGGCTGACGTCCATCAGCGTGATCTGTTCACGCGGAGCCATAAGGTTGTCGCCGTTGTGACGCGCCGACACCAGCTCCTCGACGAAGCTGCCATCCTCGTTCAGTTCGGCCGAGGCCTGCGCGACGGTGTGCTTCTGCTCTTCCATCGCGGAAAGATAGATCACGTCGCCGGTGACCTTGCCGTCGATCACCTTGCGGTACGGGGTCTCGATGAAGCCGTACTTGTTGACGCGCGAGAACGAGGCCAGCGAGTTGATCAGACCGATGTTCGGGCCTTCCGGCGTTTCGATCGGGCAGATACGGCCATAGTGCGTCGGGTGAACGTCGCGCACTTCGAAGCCCGCGCGCTCGCGGGTCAGACCACCCGGCCCGAGCGCCGAGACGCGGCGCTTGTGGGTAACTTCCGACAGCGGGTTGGTCTGGTCCATGAACTGCGAGAGCTGCGAGGAACCGAAGAACTCGCGCACCGCAGCCACGGCGGGCTTGGCGTTGATGAGGTCGTTCGGCATCACGGTCGACACGTCGACCGAGCTCATGCGCTCCTTCACGGCGCGCTCCATGCGCAGCAGGCCGACGCGGTACTGGTTTTCCAGCAGCTCGCCCACCGAACGCACGCGGCGGTTGCCGAGGTTGTCGATGTCGTCGACTTCGCCCTTGCCGTCCTTGAGGCCGACCAGCTCCTTAACCACCGCAAGGATGTCTTCCTTGCGCAGCGTGGTGATGGTGTCCTCGCACTCGAGACCAAGACGCATGTTGAGCTTCACGCGGCCCACGGCCGAGAGATCATAGCGTTCGGCATCGAAGAACAGGCCTTCGAACAGCGCTTCGGCGGTTTCCTTCGTCGGCGGTTCGCCCGGACGCATGACCTTGTAGATCGCTTCCAGGCCCTCGTCGCGATTTTCGGCCTTGTCGGCCTTGAGCGTGTTGCGGATCCAGGGCCCTGTGTTGATCTCGTCGATGTCGAGCAGCGGCAGGATGTCGATCCCGGCCTTGTCGAAGGCTTCGACATGTTCGAGTGTCACTTCGTCACCGGCTTCGATGTAGATGCGCCCCGTGGCTTCGTCGATCATGTCGGCGGCAGCATAGCGGCTGACGACTTCCTCGGTCGGCAGCAGCAGTTCGGCAAGACCGTCCTTGGCGGCCTTGTTGGCGGCGCGCGGGCTGATCTTCTGGCCGGCGGGGAAGACTTCCTCTCCGGTCTTGGCGTCGATCAGCGCAAAGGTCGGCTTGGCACCGCGCCACTGCTCGGCCACGAACGGGATCTTCCACCCGTCCTTGGCGCGTTCCCAGGTGACGGTGTTGTAGAAGTAGCCGAGAATGTCTTCGGCATCGAGGCCGAGGGCATAGAGCAGCGCCGTCACCGGAAGCTTGCGCTTGCGGTCGATGCGGACGTTGACGATGTCCTTGGCGTCGAACTCGAAGTCGAGCCACGAGCCGCGGTACGGGATCACGCGCGCCGCGAACAGCAGCTTGCCCGAGGAATGGGTCTTGCCGCGGTCATGATCGAACAGCACGCCCGGCGAACGGTGCATCTGCGACACGATCACGCGCTCGGTGCCGTTGATGATGAAGGTGCCGTTCTCGGTCATGAGCGGCATGTCGCCCATGTAGACGTCCTGCTCCTTGATATCGAGCACCGAGCGGGTTTCGGTTTCCTGGTCGACCTCGAACACGATGAGGCGCAGCGTCACCTTCATCGGGGCGGCATAGGTGATGCCGCGCTGACGGCACTCGGTGGTGTCGTACTTGGGCTCTTCGAGTTCGTAGTGCACGAAATCGAGCTCGGCCGTGCCGGCGAAATCGCGGATCGGGAACACCGAGCGCAGGGTCTTCTCGAGGCCCGAGACATAGCCCGTCGCCTTGTCCGAACGCAGGAACTGCTCGTAGCTTTCGCGCTGAACCTCGATCAGGTTCGGCATCTGCACCACTTCGTGGATGTCACCGAAGATCTTGCGGATGCGCTTCTTAGCGGTGCCCTGCGCCTTGCGGCTGCGGGTGACGGGCGGCTTCGCCTTGGTTGCCATGGAGACTTGGGCCTCTTCATTGATGCGCCAGCAGGCCGGAAAGGGACTGCCGCGTCGGATAAAACTGTCTTCGAGGGCGTGTATCGCGAGACGCACAAAACGGCTGCGGGGGCCACGCCGAACGGCGCCGCCCTGCAGCCTGTTTCATACTTCCCACGGAATGTCCGGGTTCCCTTCCGTCTGCCCGCCCCCGCGAAAGGCGTGCATTGCTCGAAACCGTCGGCGCAGCGGGCATATAGAGGGCCGCTGCGTTGAGTCAATCCGCAAGCGAGGACCAGGGCGCCCCGGTCTATTCCCTATCCCGGGCCCGCGTGCCATGGAGCGCAGGCACACCACAAGGGGCCGGGGCAGCCGAGATGACCGAATCGACAAGTGTGGACGTATTCGACCGACCGGAGATCTTTCTGTCGTTGGGCCTGTCGCTGCTCGATCAGAACCGGGCCGCGGCGGCCGAGCAGCTGATTGCCGAAACGCTCGCACGGCATCCCGGCGATCCGCTGTATAACAATGTCGCAGCCATCATTCGCACCCGCAAGCTGCCCAGCTGGCACGCCTCGATGCTGCGCGACGGACCGCGCAACGCAGCCTATCGCGCCGCCATCGAGGCAACGGCCCGCGGACGGGTGGTGCTCGACATCGGCACGGGTTCAGGACTGCTGGCCATGATGGCAGCACGCGCGGGCGCCGAACGGGTGGTCGCCTGCGAGGCCAATCCGCTGGTTGCCGAGGCGGCGCGGCGGATCGTCGCTGCCAACGGGCTCGATCATGTCATCACCATCCACGCCTGCCACTCGACCAAGCTGACCCGCGACATGATCGCGGATGCTGGCGCCGATCTGGTCGTGTCGGAAATCTTCGCCGCCGAGCTGGTGGGCGAAGGCGTGCTGCCCGCGCTGGAACATGCCCGGGCCGAACTGTGCGGACCGGGCGCACTGTTCGTCCCGGAAGCCGCCTGCCTGCGGGTGGCGCTCGGCGAGGTATCCGGCGTCGAACCGCCGCCGGCAATGGTGGAAGGCTTCGATCTCGGCGGCTTTCTTCCGCTCTATTCCAGCCTCGACTTCATCGACCCGGCCAGCAGGCAGGTGGTGCTCCGCAGCACTGTCGCCGATCTGGCGCGGTTCGACTGGAACGGTCCGGCACCGGTCGGCGCGACCGGCCATGCCAAGACAAGCGTATGCGCGACCGGCGGGGAGGCCAACGCGGTCGTGCAATGGCTCAAGATCGACTTCGGCAATGGCGTGACCTACGAAAATCCGCCGGGCGGCGATGCGGCGGCGCACTGGCATCCGATCGCCTATCTCCTGCCCGAGCCGGTCGCGACCGAAGCCGGCGAGACGCGGGTATTGGAGACATTCTATCACGATAACATGCTGAAAGTATGGGCAAGATAGGCAGTCCGGCAACCATTCGGCAGAAGCGCCGCGGCACGGCTGCGCATGGGATTTACCGAAAAACAATCCGTCAAATATCGTTTTTCAATATTATTGATTGACGATAAATCGAATCGCGGTTAGACCGAATTTATCGAATCACGATGTGTCCGATAAAGGAGATCGATATGAACCGCTTTGCCAACCACGCCTTCGCCGCGCTCGCCGCATTTGCCCTCACGCTCGGCTCGATCGGTGCGATCGTTACCGTTCCCCCGGCCCACGCCGCCGCGCCTGTCGCCTTCGCGGCAGCCGAACTCGCCTGATCGCCCGCAACCCGAGGAGAACCGCCATGAATGCTCCCGCCAACGACCTGCTGCTGCTGGCAGGCAAGGTGCTCACCGTGCTGATGCAGGCCGTTTTCGCCATCGGCGCGGCCGCGGTGGCCTTCGCCTTCTTCGGCGTCGCACTGTTCGCCGACACCATCAATGACGAGATGCGGGCCGAATTCGGCGCCGCCATCACCGATCTGCCGACAGCCGCCGTGCTGGCCCTGCTGGCGCTGGCCGCAATCGTGGTGGGCGCGCTGTTCGTCTTCTTCGGCAAGCTGCGCGGGATCATTGCCTCGGTAGCCGAGGGCGACCCCTTCGTGCCGGAGAACGCCGACCGGTTGACGGCGATGGCCTGGCTGATGCTCGGCACCTATCTGCTGACCAGCGTGATGGCGCTGGTGGCGGCACTTGTGGTCGACTGGGCCAGCCAGTTCGAGGACGTACACTTCAGCGCAACCGTCGGCTTCGACTTCACCTCGCTGCTGCTGATCATTGTGCTGTTCATCCTCGCACGGGTGTTCCGTCAGGGCGCCGCGATGCGCGCCGATCTGGAAGGGACCGTGTGATGCCGCCGATCAATGACGACCTCGAAGGAGCCCGCATCATGGTCAAGCTCGACGACCTGCTCTACGCCCGCCGCATGACGCTGACCGAACTGGCGGACCGGGTCGGCCTCACCCTCGCCAACCTGTCGATCCTCAAGACCGGCAAGGCCAAGGCGATCCGCTTCTCCACCCTCGCGGCGATCTGCCGCGAGCTGGAATGCCAGCCGGGCGACCTGCTGGCCTACCGGATCGAGGACAGCTGAAAGCGCCAATCCGCTTGACTCTTGCGCCCGATCCCCTAGAGGCCCGCCCCGACCGGCGGGCCTCGTGCTTTTGTCCGGTCATCCGTCCGAGACAGTTGGTGAAGGCAATCGGGTCTTCTTAATTTCCAGCCTAGACGGGGAAACGAGATTTCGCAGCGGACTGCCACGTATAGCCCCGTCTGCTTGTGCCTGATGGCACACCCTCCTTCCCTTTCGACGGACTCGCCCGCGTTCGGAGCCTTCGCGGCCCTGTGCGCGGACATAACGTAGCCGGCCGTGCGGGAGCCATCCTGCCCGGTCATTTGTGAAGGAGTATGGCATGGATCGTTCGCAGAAAGCCGACGCGGTTGCCCAGCTCAATGCGGTCTTCAACGAAGTTGCCGTGGTGGTCGTCACCCGCAACCTCGGCATGACGGTGGCTCAGTCCACCGATCTGCGCGGGAAGATGCGCGATGCTGGTGCGACCTACAAGGTTGCGAAGAACCGTCTCGCCAAGCTCGCCCTCGAAAACACCGACTATGTCGGGCTGGATGACATGCTCACCGGCCCGGTCGGGCTGGCCTGGTCGACTGACCCGGTCGCGGCTGCCAAGGCCGCTGTCGAATTCGCCAAGACGAACGACAAGCTCGAAATCGTCGGCGGTTCGATGGGTTCGGTCGTGCTCGATGAAGCCGGCGTGAAGGCACTTGCCTCGATGCCGAGCCTCGACGAGCTGCGCGCCAAGCTCATCGGTCTGGTCAACGCCCCGGCGACGAAGATCGCCCAGGTGGTTACCGCACCCGCCGCGAAGGTCGCCCGCGTGTTCGCCGCTTACGCGGACAAGGCAGCTTAAGAGACGTTTTTCGTCAGACGAAACAATCTGTTGGGGCAAATTCGCCCCGCCACATATTTGGAGTGAACCATCATGGCCGATATTGCCAAGCTTGTTGAAGAACTGTCGCAGCTGACCGTGCTTGAAGCTGCCGAACTCGCCAAGGCCCTCGAAGAAGCATGGGGCGTGAGCGCTGCTGCTGCTGTGGCCGTGGCTGCCCCGGCTGCCGGCGGCGACGCCCCGGCTGCCGAAGAGCAGACCGAATTCGACGTCATCCTGACCGGTGACGGCGGCAAGAAGATCCAGGTCATCAAGGAAGTCCGCGCCATCACCGGCCTGGGCCTGACCGAAGCCAAGGCGCTCGTCGAATCGACCCCGAAGGCGGTCAAGGAAGGCGTGAACAAGGCCGAAGCCGAAGAGATCAAGAAGAAGATCGAAGAAGCCGGCGGCACCGTCGAGCTCAAGTAAGCCCGACGCGGTTTCGACCGTTTTCAAGGGAGGCGGCGCCAGCGATGGCGCCGCCTTCTTTTTTGCCGCGACCAGGCAACCCGACGGGCGGACAGGCTGCCTGCCACGCAGGTTTAATGCACGAATTGCAACCGTCTAGGAAATGGACGATTCCTGCGGGGACGTCGCGAAGTTACTTTACACCCTGTTAATAACCCCTAACATCTGTTTACCGAGTCGCTGAGTCGCTGAGGCTCCGAACGAAAAAAAATGGGTCCAATCCCGTGTTTCCGTTCCTTGGTAAGGTGAGGGGGAATGATGTCGTTTCTGAAGGCAAGCCTTGCGGCGGCCGCTTTCGTTGTCGCGATGCCTGTCGCGGCTCAGGACGTTGTGTATCGTCCGATCAGCCCCACCTTCGGCGGCAACCCGTTCAATTCGAACCATGTTCTGGGCGTCGCCAACGCCAACAACAACACCCGCGACCCGCGTGCCGCGTCGACCAACTCGCAGGCTGATATCTTCGCCCGCCAGCTGCAGTCGCGCCTGCTCTCGGCGCTCTCCTCGCAGATTGTCGACGCGATCTTTGGCGACAATCCGCAAGAGCAGGGAACCATCAGCTTCGGCGGCCAGACGATCGAGTTCTTCCACTCCCTCGACGAGGTGACGCTGATCATCCGAAACGACGAGACGGGCGAGGAAACCCGTATCGTCGTGCCGCTGTTCATCGAAGTGGATTGAGGTTCACCCGATGCACACCCGACTTACCGCCGGTCTTGTCAGTCTTGCCGCTTTTGCGCTTTCCGGGTGCATGAGCGCGCCTCAGGACGGGCGCAATTCGATCCCGACGACGACCAGCCTCGCCTACTTCCCCAAGAAGACCCAGACCCAGAACCTGCTTCAGCAGTTGCCTGCACCGCAACGACAGGTTGCGATCGCGGTTTACGGCTTCACCGACCAGACCGGCCAGTTCAAGCCGAGCGATGTGGGGCAGACGCTGTCGCGTGCCGTGACCCAGGGCGCCAGCTCGATGCTGGTCAAGGCGTTGCAGGATGCCGGCAACCGCAGCTGGTTTACGGTGGTGGAGCGCGAGCGACTGGATAACCTCCTGCGCGAACGCCAGATCATCGGCGAAATGCGCAAGCGCTATCTGGGCGAGCAGGAAGTCGATCCCAGTGCCCTGCCCGCACTGCTGTTTGCAGGCGTGCTGCTGGAAGGCGGCATCGTCGGCTATGACACCAACACCGTGACCGGCGGGGCCGGAGCGGCGTTTCTGGGCATCGGCGCGCGCACGGAATACCGGCAGGACACGGTCACGGTCTATCTGCGGGCGGTCTCGGTGCGCACCGGCGAGGTGCTCGCCAACGTCACGGCCTCCAAGACCATTGCCAGCCAGGCACTCGGCGCAAGCGCCTTCAAGTTCGTGGCCTTCCGCGAGCTGCTCGAAGCCGAAGCAGGGATCACGTCGAACGAGCCCGATCAGGTCGCGTTGCAGCAGGCCATCGAGAAGGCCGTCTACGGTCTGGTGCTCGAAGGGGTCGAGCTCGATCTCTGGCGGTTTGACGACATGTCGGCTGCCCAGTCGCTGCTCACCGCATACCGGGCCGAGCGTGACGGGCTCTACGATGCCAGCGACATCCAGAAGGCTGTGAAGCGCGCCGGTTCTCTGACCGCGCTGACGGTGGTGGAGAAGGATCAGGAGTCCCGCGAGGGGTCCTGAGGCCGAGAAAAGAGTTTCAGGCGGGCGGCAATGGCCCGGCTCTGATCAAACGCGAGAGCGCGCAAAGCGCCAGCGGGTCGGCAAAACGGCAAGAGCGGGGAAATCCCGCCTCTGGCCGACAAGGATTGGGGTCACCCGATCAGCGCAGACCCGCTTTCAGGTCTGGCTCGATCGTGTCGACGTGTCTGGGGGTTTGGATATGATGAGCCGACTGTTGTGTGCCGCATCATTCATCGCGCTTTGCGCAGGCGCCCCTGTGCTCGCGCAGGACAACACCAGCGAAGTGATCCAGAGCGCCGCCGCCAATCTCGCGACGGTCGAGCAGCCCGGATCGGAAAACGATTCCGAAATCAACCAGAATGGCACGCCCGTCAGCCCGGACGGCATCTCCAATCGGGCCGAAGTCCGGCAGGCGGGGACCGGCGGTTTTTCGGATATCGACCAGACGGGTGACAACACCGCGGTGGTTCGCCAGTTCGGCGCGAGCGAAGACATGCAGTCGGTCGTGAGCCAGAACGGGGTCGGCAATAACGCCGTGGTTCGCCAGCGCGGCCTCGGCAGCGGAGAAGGATCGCTCACCGGCTCTTTCGTCGAGCAGACGGGCATCAACGGCGATGCCCGGGTCGACCAGCGCGTCGGCACTGTCGATGCCATCAGCGACATCCAGCAAGGCGGGATCAACCAGAGCGCGCAGGCGTGGCAGGAAAGCGGCACACCGGACTCGCTGATCATCCAGGGCGTGCTGGGTAACAATGAGGCCGAGGTGTTCCAGGACGGATCGAGCACCTCGGAAATCCGCCAGTCCGGTAATGGAAACACCGCCGGGGTGCGACAGGAAGGTGGCGACGGCAACTTCTCGAGCGTCGACCAGACCGGGGTCAACGGCGACATCGGCGATCCGGTGGTCAACGGCTCGGCGATCGGCACGAGCGACACTGCCATCGGGGTCTGGCAGGTCGGCAGCGACAACGAATCCGGCGTGACGCAGGCCGGGTTGAACCAGACGGCCGATGTCTACCAGGAAGGCGATGGCAACATCTCGGACGTCGACCAACGGTTTGTCGCCACGGGCGCGAACGCGCAGGTCGACCAGCTGGGCAACGGCAATGACTCGGGCATCATCCAGCGTGGCCTCACCGGCAACACGGCGCAGGTCCTGCAGGACGGCACGACCAACGTGAGCGATATCAACCAGGCGGCTGCCGGGAATCTCGCCGTGGTCGACCAGTTCGGCACGTCCAACGTCTCGGATATCCGGCAGCGCGCAGGATCGTCGAACTCGACGGTCAGCGTCGATCAGGATGGCACCGCCAACAATTCGCTGGTCAACACGACGGCGGGCTACAGCGGATTGACCACGCCCTTCGGCATCGACGTGACCCAGAAAGGGATCGAGAACCAGAGCACGGTGCGACAGAACGAATCCGCCCAGATCAACGCCCTGATCCCGATCGTGAACGAAAACCAGCGCGCAGTGATCGATCAGAACGGCGAGCGCAACGATGCAGTGATCGAGCAGTTCGGCCGCAATCAGGTCGCCAGCATCACCCAGATCGGCAACGACAACACCTCGGGTCTGCGTGATCCGCTGCTGGGTGTGGCCGGCATCATCCAGGTCGGAGAGAACCAGACCGCGACCCTGCGTCAGGAAGGCAGCGGCAACACCTCGGTGATCGAGCAAGGCATCGCCAGCAGCCGGACGGTTGTGACGGCCGCCTCGAGCGACGGCAACACGGCGACCGTCACCCAGTCGGGCGACGATGGTCTGTCCGAAGTCACCCAGAACGGCGACTTCAACGATGCGACGCTCGAACAGGATGGACTGCTGAACCAGTCCTTTATCACGCAGGGCGGCTCCAGCAACATCGCCAATGTCGGCCAGGCCGCATCGGAGAACGTGTCCAACCTCACCCAATCGGGCAGCGGCAACACCGCCAATGTCGGCCAGAACGCGCCGCCACCGGCGCCGTGATGGTTCGATACGCAACGCGATCAGGTGGATAGCCCACCGATAGACGAACAAGCCGCAAGGCGAAGTAGATGAAAAATATGGTGATTCAGGGGAATAAAATAATGAAGAATGTACTGACTGCCGGGGTTTCAGCGCTGGCGATTGCAATGGCGGCACCTGCGCTTGCGCAGAACAACACGAGCTCGGTCGAGCAGACCGGCATCAATGGCCAGGCCACGGTCACCCAGACCGGTTCGGAAAACGAATCCGCCATCGTGCAGGACAACACCCCGATCGGCGGCGCGCCCAACATCGCCAACGTCGCCACAGTGACGCAGGAAGGCGTGGACGGCTATTCCAGCGTCAACCAGACCCGCGACAACACCGCCACGGTGACCCAGACCGACACCAGCGAGGGCATGAACTCGCTGGTGGTCCAGAACGGTTCGGTCCTCGGCAACAGCAACACCGCCACGGTGACCCAGCGCGGCCTCGGATCGGGCAAGAACACCGACGCTGACAGCCTTGACTTCACCGGTTCGTCCATTGTCCAGACCGGCAACACCGGCAACGCCCGTGTCGAACAGAACGAGGGCACGGTCGATGCGGTCAGCCGGATCAGCCAGGCCGACGGCGACAACCGTGCCGAAGTCATTCAGGAAAGCGGTGGCGCTGACTCGCTGATCATCCAGAGCGGCGGATCGCAGCGGACCGAAGTCTTCCAGGACGGGACCAACACGTCCGAAGTCCGCCAGTCGGGCTTCTTCAACACCGCCGGCGTGCGTCAGGAAGGCGGCGATGGCAACCGCTCGATCATCGATCAGACCGGGACCAATGGCGACATCGGCGAGCCCACCATTCCCAACGGCCTGCCGATCGAGGAAACCGATGTGCGCATCGGCGTGTGGCAGATCGGCGCCGAGAACCGGTCGGAAGTCAGTCAGGCCGGCACCGACCAGTTCGCCGATGTGATCCAGACCGGCAACGAGAACGAATCCGACATCAATCAGACCGCCGGCGGCCTTCGCGGCAATGCCGAGGTTACGCAGACCGGCAATCTCAACGATTCCTTCGTTGACCAGACCGGGCCCGACAACCGCGCGACCGTGACGCAGACGGGCAACGATAACTTCTCCGACGTCGATCAGGGGGGAACGCTCGGCACTGCAACGGTCACGCAGACCAGCAACGACAGCGACTCGGTTGTCATCCAGAACGGTTTCGATGCTGTCGCTCTGGTCAACCAGTCGGGCACCAATCAGGACTCGCGGATCGAGCAATCGTCGCCCAACAGCGTTTACAACGGTGTTTTCGGCGTCGTTTCGGTGACCCAGTCGGGCGAGAACAACGAGTCGGATGTTCTGCAGACGGGCGGTATCGAGTCTGGGCTTGCAGTTGGCTACGGCTTCACAGGGCTCGTAGTTCCCGGCTTCAACTCGCCTCTGGCGCAGATCAACCAGAGCGGCGACGGGAACCTTCTGGATCTCGACCAGACCGGCGCCTCCAGCCTCGCCCAGCTCACCCAGAACGGGACGCGGAACGAATTCGAAGGTCTGCAGGACGGCATCAACAACTACACGGCCCTCAATCAACAGGGCACGACCAACTTTGTCAGCGTGACTCAGTCTTCGAGCGTGACGGACAATCTGGGCATTTCGCAGGCGTCCGTGACCCAGAATGGGATCACCAACCGGTCGACGATCACGCAGAACGGATTTGCTTCCGGTTTCGTGACCCAGAACGCGCAGACCAATCAGGTGGGCGAAACCAACACCTCCTTCGTCACCCAGTCCGGCACCGACGACATCGCCTTCATCGACCAGATCGGCAACGACAACCGTTCCACGGTCAACCAGCAGGCGGGCGGTCTCAGCAACGAGGTCGACGTGAACCAGAACGGTGACGATGGCCTGTCGGAGATGACCCAGTCGGGCACCGATAACTTCGCCCGCCTCAATCAGGACGGCACGTTCAACGAATCCTTCGTGACGCAGGGCGGCAACAACAACAACGCCTTCGTGAACCAGGACGGGACGCTCAACGTCTCCAACCTCACGCAGGGCGGCAGCGGCAACACCGCCACGGTCAACCAGAACGTTCCGACGCCCTGAGGCCGATACGAAACCATAATGCCGCGAGGCGGGGGCAATGGGGCCCCCGCCCCGCAAACCGGACGAACCAAAGTCAGAACCGACTGACAGCACGGAGAGGAACAGGATCATGAAATATGCGATCACCACCAGCGCATCGATCCTCGCGCTGGGGATAGCCGCGCCGGCCATTGCGCAGAGCAACACCAGCACGGTCGATCAGTCCGGCATCAACGGCCAGGCCACTGTCACCCAGACCGGTTCGGGCAATGACTCCGACATCACGCAGTCCAACACCCCGATCGGCGGCGCGCCGAACATCGCCAATGTCGCGACCGTGACGCAGGCCGGCACGGATGGCGTCTCCAGCATCGATCAGACCGGCGACAACACCGCGACTGTCAATCAGACCGCGGCCAGCGACGGAATGAACTCGGTCATCGAGCAGTCGACCACTGTCGGCGGCAACCAGGCAAGAGTGACCCAGCGCGGGCTTGGCTCGGGCGAAAGCACGACGATCGGCTCGTTCATCACCCAGACCGGCCGCAGCGGGAACACGCGCGTCCAGCAGAACGAAGGCACGGTTGATGCCGTCAGCCGGGTCACCCAGAACGGCACCGGCAACCAACGCATCGAGGTGATTCAGGAAAGCGGGACCGCCTCCTCGATCATCATCCAGAACGGCGGCTCGTTCCAGACCGAGGTCTATCAGGACGGCTCCAACTTCTCCGACATCAACCAGTCCGGCACCAACAGCACTGCAGCCGTCCGTCAGGAAGGCGGCGACAGCAACGTGTCCAACATCGTCCAGACCGGCACCAACGCCGAAGCGGGCGACCCGATCAGCGACCCCAACGATGCCCCGCTCGGCATCACCGATGGCGAGCTTGGCGTGTGGCAGAACGGTAACGGCAACGAATCCGATGTCTTCCAGTACGGCACCAATCAGGTCGTCGACGTGTTCCAGTTCGGCGATGGCAACATTTCGTCGATCACCCAGGAAGCATCGGGCAGGGAAGTGCTCGCGGACGTCCTTCAGGATGGTAACGGAAACGAATCCACGATCGAGCAGAGCGGTCTGAGCACGGCCGCGGCGGGCTTGGGTAACAAGGCCTTCGTCGATCAGATCGGGGACGGCAACGTGTCCTTTGTCTATCAGGACGACGACACCGCCAGCTTCCTCAACACCGCCAATGTCGACCAGCTGGGCGACAGCGGCGAATCCACCGTCACCCAGACCGGCAACACCAACACCGCCAACCTGACGCAGGCGGACCTGACGGACGGCAACATCTCCTTCATCACTCAGGGCGGCAACAACAACACCGCCAACGTCTTCCAGACGAGCTCGGACAACACCTCCACCGTCACGCAGAGCGGGACGGACGGGACGGTGAACGTCACGCAGGGCCCGCCGCCCGCGCCGTAAGCATTACCGGGCGGGCCGATGGCGGTCCGCCCGCAAGATTGCCGGGGCGCAAGATCCCGGAAAACCGAATGAATGACGGTCGCGCGTCACCCGACGAAAGGACTGAAAGCATGAAGAAGACAATCCTGACGAGCGCATCATTGCTTGCGCTATCATTCGCAGGCTCCGCGCTTGCACAATCGGCGCCCGCCGATCCGCTGAGCCCGACCGCTGCACCGTCGACTGCCGCAGACTGCCCGCCGGGCGTCAACAACTGCTCGCTGGTGACGCAGGACGGAACGAGCCTCAAGGCTGCGATCACCCAGAGCGGCAGCGGCAACGTGTCGGATGTCGACCAGATCGACGGTTCGCTCGGCGGCAATCCGGTTGGCGTGACTGTCAATCAGAGCGGCACCAACGCCAGCTCCTATGTGCTGCAGTCGAACACCGGCATCGGCGGCAACTTCCCGAGCCGCGTGACTGTCACCCAGAGCGGTGATGGCGCGGAATCGACCGTACGTCAGCTCGGCACCCGCAACTTCGGCGCCACAGTCAACCAGACCGGCGCGAACACCGCCTATCTGGAACAGGATGGTGCCAACCGGTCGCGGCTCGACAGCAGCGCGGCGATCCGCCAGTTCGGCGGAGAGGGCAACACCGCCGTCGCCTTCCAGCAGACCGGCAATTCACGGATCGGCACCAATACCAACGGGATCACCCAGAACGGCGATCTCAACAACTCCGAGGTGTACCAGCTCGCCGGCGGCCGCAACTTCGAGGCGCGCACCGATCAGGTGGGTAATCGCAATGATTCGATCCTGATCCAGCGCAACATCGATAACAATGATTCGATGCGCGCCCGCGTCGCCCAGACCGGTGACGATAACGAATCCTCGATCGTGCAGTCGGGCATCAATGGCGGCTCCACGACCCCGTTCGGCAATCAGCACGTCAACATCGTGCAGAGCGGCAGCGACAACCTGTCGCGGGTCGAGCAGGAGCATTTCTCCACCGGCGCCCTGACGAGCGCCTTGCAGGTGACCCAGAACGAAGACGGGAACGACAGCTTCATCCAGCAGCGTTCGGGCAGCGGGCTGATCAACGTGACTCAGACCTCGACCGACACCTCGGGTCTGGTCACCGGCAACAGTGTCGCCAACCCCATCTCCGGCGGCACTGACGATGTGCGCGCGAACTTCTCGCGGGTGATCCAGACCGGCACCGGCCGGACCGAGGCGACCCTGACCCAGACCGGGTTCGGCAACCTTTCGGACATCCGCCAGAACGCACCGGGTCTCGCCAGCGATCCGGCCTCGCGCGCCACGGTCGTTCAGAACGGCGAGGACCAGGCCTCGTTCATCGAGCAGAACGGCAGCACTGACGTCGCCTTCGTCGACCAGATCGGCGGCATCGGCAATATCTCCCGGATCCAGCAGCTCGCTGGCGGCGCCGGCAACACCGCCGATGTCGAACAGGACGGTGATGATGGTGAGTCGAGCATTATCCAGTCGGGTACAGGAAATAATGCAAATCTCCTGCAAGGCGCGCTGTCCGACGGCAACGTCAGCGCGATCACGCAGGGAGGCGATACGAACACCGCCAATGTGTTCCAGTACAGCTCGGACAACAGCTCGACTGTCAACCAGTCGGGCTCGGGCGGCCTCATCACCGTGACCCAGGGCACGCCCTGAACGCAAGTTTCCGGGCGGGCCACCCGCGTCCGCCCGGCTCTCACCCCGGGGATCTCCCCGGACCGATTTCAACCGAATGTCTTTTAACCGAACCTACCAAGGAGAAATGCAATGAAGACTATTTTTGCAGGCGCTTCGATTCTGGCGCTGGCGATTGCCACCCCGGCCTTCGCGCAGAGCAACAGCTCGACGATCGATCAGTCGGGCACGTCGCAGGAAGCCACCGTCAACCAGACCGGCGCCAATGACGTGTCGGACATCCTCCAGTCGAACGACGACAACACCGCCACCGTCAACCAGGACGGCACCGGCGGCAACCTGTCGGACATCGATCAGACCGGCATCGGCAACGGCGCGACGGTCACCCAGAGCGACCTCGTGACCGACGTGCTGGGTGTCGACGAGTACCAGAACGAATCCGACATCGAGCAGGCCGGCAACAGCAACACCGCGACCATCGTTCAGGCCGCTGCCGATTTCTTCGATCCGAACACCTCGGCCGTGTTCCAGAACGGCGACAGCAACTTCGCCTTCGTTGACCAGTACAGCGCCGGCAACAGCTCGACCATCACCCAGAACTCGGGCCAGAACACCGCTGACGTGGAGCAGGGCAACGAACTTGATCCCAACGCCGGCTTCTCCAACCGCTCGGCCATCACGCAGGGCACCGACAACCTCAACGAAGCCTACGTCAACCAGATCAATTCGTTCTTCAACGAGAGCGATGTGACCCAGAACGGCTTCGACAACACCGCGAATGTCGACCAGGAAGGTGACGAGAACGACAGCGCCATCACCCAGACCGGCGCGAGCGGCCTTGTCCAAGTCAGCCAGACCGGCGCGAACTTCGGCTTCGGTGATGGCGAAACCAGCAGCACCGTCAACCAGGGCGGCGTGTCGAACGAAGTCTACATTCAGCAGGTCGGTGTCGACAACTTCTCGCTGGTCAACCAGAACGTTGTTGGCGGTGATGACAGCATCGCCCATGTCATTCAGGACGGTGACGGTAACGAATCGACCATCAACCAGACCGGCACCGAAAACGGCGCCTATCTGTATCAGGGTGGCGACGACAACACCTCCACCATCAGCCAGAGCGGCGGCAACAACAACGTTGCCACCGTGCTGCAGTTCAGCAACGGCAACAGCTCGAGCGTGACCCAGAACGGCAGCGGCAACACCGCCACCGTGACCCAGGGCACCGGGCTCGACCCGTTTGCCCCCCCGGCGCTCTAAGCGACGGCTGATAACGCGCGGGCAGGCCTTCTGCGGCCTGCCCGCAAGCTGTTCGATCCGGGCGGGACTTGGCGCTCGCCCGGATTGCATTTTCAGGGTAGAATGGATTCATGCCGATGACTGATGCATCACAATCGCAGCGCGCGCGCACCGGCCTGATCGCCGGTCTTGCGATGTTCATGCTGGCACCGTTCCCCGCCATGGCTCAGCCTGTGCCCGTAACCCCCGGTCCCGATGCCGGCGTGTTCATCAGCCAGATCGGCGATGCCAACCGCGCCACCGTGACCCAGCAGGCCCCCGATGCCGCCGCGCGGATCGTGCAGGACGGGAACGCGAATACCGCCACGCTTACCCAGCAAGGCAGCGCCTCGCACGAAGCCACGATCGCGCAGGAAGGCGATACGAATATCGCGATTGCCGACCAGACCGGCGATGGCAAGGCGACGCTGACGATGGCCCAGCAGGGCAATCGCAACTTTGTCGACGTCGCGCAGAACCAGACCGGTTCCGGCACATTGTCGTCGGCCACGATCTTCCAGACCGGTGATGACAACCGCATCGATCTGACCCAGGACGGCAGCGACAACGATGCGCTGCTGACGCAGGAAGGTGACGGCAACCAGATGACCGTCAACCAGACCGGCGCCGGCAACCGGCTCGAATGGAACCAGATCGGCAATGGCCTGTCCGATCTGCGGATCGACCAGAACGGCGGGCAGGCGATGCAGATCACCCAGAGCACTGTCGGCGCCCAGTTCGCGCCGCCTCCGGGCGGCTGAGAGCGCGGCCCGCCATGCGCTCTGCCCGCCCCGTCCTGATGCTTGCCGCAGCCCTGATGGTGCTCCCGGCACCAGCCTTCGCGCAGGACCGTCAGGGCAGCCAGACCGAAACCGTGCAGATCGGCGAGCAGCTTGAGCGGCGGTCGCAAGGCAAGGCCTATCTCGAACCGCTCGCGCCCGTGCCAGCCGCGCCCCGCAGGCAGCCGACCGCGAGCGAGCAGATCAGCGCACCTGACCGGAACCGCGAAACCGCGCAGATCAGCACCGGAGGGCAGAGCCGCCCGGGCGTGACGCAATTGTCCAAAGCCGAGCTTGAGGCGACGCTGGCGCAGCTCAGCCCGTCCGAGCGCCGGGTGTTGCAGGAAGCGATCGAGGGATCGGACATTTGCGACAATCCGCCCGAAGTCGCCGCGATCCGTGCCCTGTGCCGGAACCGCATCGAGACCCGCTCGTCCGAATTCGCTCAGGCCGAAAAGCCGGCTCTCTCGGCCGAGGAGCGATTGCTGCGTGGCGGCGTGGACGAGGCCGGCACGCCCAATGTCGAACGGGTGATCGAACGACTCTCGCGCGTGAGCAACGCAGCCTCGGACGATCGCGACAATCAGGCGATTGCCTCGATCGCCCTCGCCCCGCCGCCAGCCCCGCCCAGCGAGGATGAAACCGACGCGCTCGGCAACCTGCCGGCAGGTACCGAAGCGGTGATCAATGCGATTATCAACCAGCTCGGCGGAAGCGGAGGGGGGCCGCGATGATCCGGTTCGCCGCCGGTCTCGCGCTTGCCGCGCTGACAGCCGAGGCTCTTCCCGCCATGACCGATGATCACCGCGCCCTTTCGCTCAAGGTCCACCACCATGCCGGCGCGGTCGAGGTCGAACTGCTCGGTCATTCGTCCGATACGCGACAGGTCAGCTACCGGCTTGAGGTTACAGGCACCTCCACGTCGCGCCACAAGGGCAAGACCACGCTCGCAGGTGGCGTGCCGGCCGTCCTCTCGAAAGTGAAGGCCAGCGCCGGGGATGACTGGTGCGTGCGGCTGTGGGCCGAAGAAGACGGCCACAAACCCTACGAGATCCGCGAGGGCAACTGCCCGGGGGCGGCAGGCTGACGGAGGTCCAGAGCCGCCGCGCCGTCAACGCTGGCGCGGCACCTGCCCGATGCTGACGCTGCCAAGCCCGCGTTCGGGCGTTGTGATCTGGTCCATGTGAACCTTGCGCGCCGCCTGCGGACGCGTATCGACCAGACCGATGTTGAATTCGTCATACACCGGGTCATAGCTGATCGGGATGCCATCGGCCTGCAACCGCGCGAGCGGGAGGTAAAGATTGGCCGAGGAAGAAGACCGGATACGTGCGACGATCGCCGGATCAAGCCGGTCACTGAGCACATCGGCCAGCGAACCAAGCCGCACCAGAAGCCCGCTTGTGGTCTGCTGGAAATCGAGCTGCCCGGCCGCCTTGCCGTCGATACGCGCGAGAAGCTGGGACCGGATCTCCAGTTGCGTGGCCGCATCGGCGGCTGCACCCGGCGCACCCGCCGGCACGCCTGCCCGCGGTATCCCGGCGAGCGCAGGCGCGGGCCGGGTTGTCGGCGGAGCCGAGGCCGCTTCACGCGCCGGTTGCGCGGCGGGCACCCGCGGCGGCGACGGAGCAACAGATGTCGCAGCGCTTGCGGCAACGGCTGCCGACGGCGATGGGCTCACCGGAGCGCGCGCCACCACCGGGGGCGCAGCGCGGACGGGGGCGCTGGCGACACGGACAACGGCCGGTTGGTCAGGTGCGCGGGTGACTGGCACCGAGGCCCGGGTGGCGGGCACACGCGCTTGCGGCGCAGGCGCCGCGACAATCGGCGCCGGAACCACAGCGGCTGGAGCAGCGCTGGTCGTCAGTTCGGGCCGTTCCGCAAATGAAAGCGGCACGGCACGCAGATCGGCGAGCGGCGCAGCCGAAGCAGTGACAAGCGCCTGCTTGGCGGCGCCCGCAGCCGGACTTGCGATCGCATCGGAGCGGGTGACCGGCGCCGCAGCAGCGGCCGCAGGCGCGGCCGATGCCTGTGTCGGCATCGTCGGCAGGGTGACGACTGCGGGATCAGCCTCCGGGATCGCAACCTCGTCCAGCGCAGGCACCAGCGTCAGCACGCTGGCTTCGAGCGGAATCGCAGCACCCGGCAATGGCCCCGTGAAGAACGTCAGCGCCAGTTCGGTCTGCGGAAGCGATGCCGGTGCAGGAAGAATGCTTTGCGCGGCAGAGGCGGAATCCGAAAGCGTTTCCGGCACCGTCACCGCCGCGACCACCGGCACCTCGACCGCGACCGCCAAACCGGGGGCAGGCTGATCCGGCAAAGGCACGGGAAAGGCGGCAACCGGCGGCGCCGAGAGATCCGGCACGGCTACGGGCTGCGCAATGGTCAGGTTGAAGGCCTGCGTGCCGGTCTGGCTCGGGGCCCGGTCAGGGGCAGCGATCATCGGCGTCGCGAGCGAAACAGGCGCATTCGCCGCAGTGATCCCGACACCATCACCCTGTGCTGCGCCGAGGGCTTTCCGGCCGCCCGACAGGTCACCCGCACCAACCGAGAACTCCGGAACGGCAAGCGCGGCGACCACCACCACGGTTCCGGGCAGAACCCGCGACCACAGCAGACGTCGCGGCGGCGTCGGCCCCTGACGCACGGCCAATGGAACCGCTTCCTGCCCTTGCGACGGACAGGACGGAACCACGGAACCGGTGCGCACGACTGGTGAACCTGACACTGCGTTAACCCCCATGCCGCGATCTATCGTCCAGTGAAGCGATTCGGAAAAGCGAAAATGACGGAAAATCGCGGGTTTCGCAGTTTTTGCGGTCAGAAAACCCTGTGCGGATGGTTAACGTCGGCGGCAAATTGCAGGCTGACGGGCGGCCATGGCCGTATTCTTCTTTCCCCGAATCGTCCCTGCCTCTATTGGGGCCGGCTCGCCTGCTGGCGGGCAAAGAGCCGACCATGCAGCACACCATCCCTCTCTCGACGCCCGGCTGGGGGCAGGAAATCCGGGCCACGCTGGGGCTCGCGGTGCCGCTTGCCGCGACCAATCTGCTGCAGATGCTGATCCATGCGGTCGATGTGATCTTTATCGCCCGCCTCGGCGACACGCCGCTGGCCGCGTCGAGCCTGGCGATCGCGATCTTCGGGCTGACGGTGTGGGCGATGACAGGGCTGGTCGGCGCCTGCGCGCCCCTGATCGCGGCCGAGCGCGGACGACGGCTCCATTCGGTGCGAGACATCCGCCGCACGGTGCGCATGGGGATGTGGGTGGCAGTTGCTTTCGGCTGCGTAGGCATGGGCATCGCCTTTGCCGGCGAGGCGCTGCTGCGGCTGAGCGGACAGGAACCCGCCATTGCCGCACTGGCGGGCGACTTCCTGTTCGTGCTCGCCTTCGCGATGATCCCGATGATCCTTGCCGGCGTGTTCCGCATCTTCGTCGCCGCGCTCGGCAAGCCGGGCTATGCAACCGCCATCACCCTGCTGGCGCTGGGCACCAACGGCTTAGGCAACTGGACGCTGGTGTTCGGCAATCTGGGAATGCCGGCGCTGGGCCTCACGGGCTCGGCCTTGTCGAGCGTGACCACTGCCGCAGCCATGCTGGTGGCCTATGTCGTCGTTATCACGCGCGACCGGACCTTGCGGCGCTACCGCATCTTCGGGCGCTGGTGGCGGCCCGAATGGACGCGGCTCAGGGAGATCATGGTGATCGGCACCCCGATCGCGCTGACCGTGCTGGCCGAGGCCGGGTTGTTCAGCGGCGCGGCGCTGCTGATGGGCCGCTTCGGCGAGACCGAGCTGGCGGCGCATACGCTCGCACTCAATCTTGCCGCGCTCGCGTTCCAGATCCCGTTCGGCACCGCGCAGGCGGCGACCATCCGCGTCGGCTATCACCACGGGGCGGGCGACCGGGTGGCGGCCGGGCGCGCCGGCTGGGTGGCGCTGGCGATCGGCACCGGTTTCATGAGCACCACCGCGCTCGCGATGCTGCTGGTGCCGACCGCGCTGCTCAGGGTCTATATCGACCCCGATGCCCCTGCCAATGCCGCGCTGGTCGCCTTCGCGCTGCAATATCTGATGTGGGCGGCGATCTTCCAGCTGGCCGACGGGGTGCAGGCGGTCGGCGCGGGCGCGCTGCGGGGGTTGCAGGACACCCGCGTGCCGATGTGGATCGCGATCTTCAGCTACTGGGTGCCCGGTTTCGGCCTTGCCATCGGGCTCGGCTTCTTCACGCCGCTCGAAGGGACCGGCGTGTGGATGGGGCTCGCCACCGGGCTGTTCTTCGCCGGCGCGCTGCTGCTGTGGCGCTGGAGCCGGCGCGATGCGCTGGGGCTGACCGCCTACGCCTAGGCCGTGATGGTGCGCACCTCGCGCTGCGGGAAGGGTATAGTGAGGCCCGCCTCGGCGAAGCGCAGCTTGGCCGCTTCGGTCAGCGCCCACGACAGGGCGAGATAGTCCTCGGTGTTGCACCACACCCGCATTCCAATGGTGACCGCACTATCCGCCAGCGCCGAGACGAACACGACCGGCTCCGGATCGGTCAGCACCCGCGCGTCCGCATTTGCCAGCGCGAGCAGCTGGCGACGCGCCTCCTCGATGCTGTCGGAATAGGCAATCCCGATCAGCAGCTCGAAGCGCCGCGTCGGCATCCGCGAGAAGTTGACGACCGGCTTGTTCCACAGCTCGTTGTTCGGAACCATCACATAGAGTCCGTCGAGCTGGAGGATTTCGGTGGTGAACAGGCCGATGCCCTGCACCGTACCGTTGACGATGCCGGCGGTGATCGTCTCGCCCACGCGGAAGGGACGCTGGATCAGGATCATCACCCCCGCCGCGACATTGCTGAGGGTGCCCTGCAAGGCAAGGCCGACCGCGAGCGCGAGGCCGCCAAGCGCGGCGATGATGCTGGTGGTCTGCACCCCGAACTGGGTCAGCACGGTGATCGCCACCACCACCCACAGCGCATATTTGATGATGTTGCTGAGGAATTTGGCAACGGTCGGCTCGATCCGGCCCGAGCGGGTCAGCGCCTTGTCGGCCCAGCGCGACAGCAGCCGGGCCAGCAGCACGCCGATCACCAGCACCACCAGCGCTCCGGCGAGGTGGGCAAGGTTGGCCTTGAGCCATGTCAGCGCCGCAGCAGCGAGATCGAGCTCGTTGGCGAGTTCGGTTTGCAGTTCGGTCTTGAGTTCGGTCTTCAGAGCGGAAAGGGGCGGGGCAGACATCGGGGGGAAGGGCTCCGTTGCGGTTGGCGCGCTTGGCGAGGAAGTAGGCGCACAAGGTTTCGGGCAACCCCGGATAGAGGACGAAGGCCCCGCTGGCCACCCCGGGCGGAAAAACGCAACTGCAGCGAAAAAATTTGCACGGCCGGGGGTTGATTCATGCGCCCCCCACGACCAAATGCGCCGCGTTGGCACTCTCGAGGGGAGAGTGCCAAGCCAACTCATCCACTCTCAGGAAAGGTCATAGCAATGGCATTTCGTCCGCTCCACGACCGCGTCGTGGTCCGTCGCATCGAAGCCGACCAGAAGACCGCTGGCGGCATCATCATTCCCGACAGCGCCCAGGAAAAGCCCAGCGAAGGCGAAGTCGTCGCCGTTGGTGATGGCGCCCGTGACGACGACGGCGACCGTATCCCGCTCGACGTGAAGGTCGGCGACCGCGTGCTGTTCGGCAAGTGGTCGGGCACCGAAGTCAAGATCG
>VFQM010001254.1_pt1 | contig 23043 bp, 26 predicted proteins | sample 3512391 | NCBI WGS metagenome assembly VFQM01 (sample SAMN10412369, study PRJNA504923) | tailings metagenome | isolation source: Replicate 1 from Balatoc abandoned mine | place: Philippines | reverse complement strand
TCTTGGCTTCGAGCTTGGCGGAGCTGATCGCGGCGGTTTTCGCCATGATGCGCTGGTAGCGTTCTTCCTTGACCTCTTCAGGGACCTGGTCGTCGAGGGCGTTCGCCTGCGCGCCCGCAACGGGTTCGAAGCGAAAGGCGCCGACGCGGTCTAGTTGGGCTTCGTCGAGCCAGTCGAGGAGATACTGAAAGTCGGCCTCGGTTTCGCCGGGGAAACCGACGACAAAGCTCGAGCGGATTGCGATGTCGGGTGCGATGTTGCGCCAGTTTTTGAGGCGTTCGAGCACCTTTGCCTCGTTCGCGGGGCGCTTCATGCGCTTGAGGACGCTGGGCGCGGCGTGCTGGAAGGGGATGTCGAGATAGGGCGTCAACAGTCCCTCGGCCATCAGCGGGATGACCGCGTCGACATGCGGATAGGGATAGACATAGTGGAGACGGACCCAGGGGGCGTTGCCTTCGCTGGTGCGCAGCCGGCCGAGTTCGCGCGCGAGGTCGGTCATGTGCGCGCGGACTTCGCGGCCCTTCCACTGGCGCGGATCGTGGCGGGTGTCGACGCCATAAGCCGAGGTGTCCTGGCTGATGACGAGCAATTCCTTGGTCCCCGCGGCGACAAGCTTTTCGGCCTCGCGCAGCACCGCGTCGATGCGCCGCGAGACGAGTTTGCCGCGCAGATCGGGGATGATGCAGAAGGAACAGCTGTGGTTGCAGCCTTCGGAGATCTTGAGATAGCTATAGTGGCGCGGCGTCAGTTTCAGCCCGCCCTCGGGCACCAGGTCGATGAACGGACCCTGCGTCGGCGGCGCGGCGTCGTGGACCGCATCGACGACCTGCTCGTACTGATGCGCGCCGGTGACCGCGAGCACGTTGGGGAAGCGCGCGCGAATGACTTCTGCCTCATTACCCATGCAGCCGGTGACGATGACGCGGCCGTTTTCGGCCATCGCCTCGCCGATCGCCTCGAGGCTTTCTTCCTTGGCGCTGTCGAGGAAGCCGCAGGTGTTGACGAGCACGACGTCGGCGCCGGCATAGTCGGGCGAAAGGCCGTAGCCGTCGGCACGCAGCTTGGTCAGAATCCGTTCGCTGTCGACGAGCGCTTTCGGACAGCCGAGCGAGACCATGCCGACCTTCGGCTGGGTGGGGAGGGTTTTGGTTGCCATGATTGGCGGCGCGCATAGTCGATTTTATCGCGCTTGTCACGCGCGGCGCATGGCGCCATGCGGGTCGGCACGATCAAGATGCGAGGTGAGATATGGCGATAGGGTTGCTGGCGGCGCTTTCGGCGGCTTTGGCGGTCGCGGCGGGGGCGTTCGGTGCGCATGGCGCGGCGGGGCCGCAACAGGCCGAATGGCTGCGCACCGGCGGGCTGTACCAGTTGATCCACGCGGTCGCGGCGCTGGCGATCATGGGCGTCGCGCGCGGACCCGCGATGCTGCTGCTCGCGGGCGGGGCGATCTTTGCCGTGACGCTCTATGCGATGGCGCTCGGCGCGCCGAAATGGCTGGGCGCGGTGACGCCGATCGGCGGGACGCTGCTGATTATCGGCTGGCTGTGGGCCGGCTGGATCTACTGGCGGGGTTAATCGCCCGGCACGCTCGCTTCGCATTCCTCGCAGCGTACGACCTCGACGATCTGGTCCCCATGCTCGAGTTGCTGCGCCTCGGGTTCCCAGAAGCCATAGGGCTTGCCCGCGCGATAGATGCGCAGCCCGCGCCCTTCGCTGGCAAGCTGGTCGATGCTGCGCCCCACTTCCTCGGCCGCGACCGGGCGTTCGCGCAATTGCACGCGCCCGCCGATGCCGGCGAGATCGGCCATATAGTCGGCAACATGCGCACCCTGCGCCGATCCGGCGAGGAGCAGCCCGGTGAAGCTGACCGGATTGATGACATTGTTCGCGCCCGCCTGCCGCGCGAGCAGTTCATTGTCGCGCGCACGGATGACGACGCTGATCGGAACCCGGGGCGACAGGTGGCGGACGGTGAGCACCATCAGGATCGAGCTGTCGTCGCGCCCCGCCGATACCAGCACCGATTGCGCCTGCGCGATACGCACGTCGATCAGCGTGTCGTCGTTCGATGCGTCGCCCTGGAGCACGTTGCAGCCCATCGCCTCGGCCTCGGCGATCCGGCCCGCCGCCTGGTCGATGACGACGATGCACGACGGATCGGTGCCGCGCGCGACCAGTTCCTTGACCGCCTCGCTGCCGCTGACACCGAAGCCAAGGACGACGATATGGTTGGTGAGCTTTGCCTGGATGCGGGCCATACGCCATTTTTCCCATGTGCGCTTGAGGACGAAATTATAGGCGGTGCCGACGAAGATGAAGAGCACCATGATGCGGATCGGGGTGACGATCACCGCCTCGATCAATCGCGAGCGGTCCGACACCGGGGCGATGTCGCCGAAACCCGTCGTCGTCACCGAGATCATCGTGAAATAGACGACGTCGAGGAAACTGATGTGGCCGTCGTAGCTGTCCTTCAGCCCCGCGCGGTCGATCCAGTGGACGAGCACGACGATCGCGATCAGGAAGAAGGCGACGCCGAGCCGCGCGATGACATCGGCCCATATCGGCCATTTGCTCGCGCGCTTGAGCGGCCGGAAGATGTGCTGCATCTGGAATTTTTCGGGGCGACGCTTGCTCATCTTGCGGGCAGTTGCTTGAGCGGGTCGACCGGCACGCGGTTCTTGCGGAGCTGGAAGTGGAGCTGCGGCGTCTGGACCTGCCCGCTGGCGCCGGCGAGGCCGATGATGTCGCCCGCCTTGACCGCCTGGCCGCGGCGGACGTCGATCTGCTGCGCATGGCCATAGGCGCTGACCCAGCCGCTGCCATGGTCGATCAGGATGAGGCCGCCATAAACCGCAATCTGGTCGCCGGCATAGGAAACGACGCCGTTCGCGGTCGCATGGATCGGGGTGCCCGCGGGCGCGGCGATGTTGATGCCGTCGTTGACCTTGCCGGGCGCGAGCGGGCCGAAGCGCGCGATCACCTTGCCGGGCAGCGGCCAGACGAACCGGCCGGTGAAGGCGGCGGGGGTGGCGATCGCGGCGGTCACGGGTTTAAGGGGCGCGGCGCTGGCAGGGGCGGGCGCCTTGTTCGCGGCGAGCGCGGGCTGGCTGCCGGTCGCGATATCGTCGATGTCGAGGTTGAAGGCGGCGGCGCGCGCGGCGAGGTCGACCTGTTTCGGCGGCAACGGCCGCGCGTTCGCGGGCAGGCGGAGCCGCTGGCCGACGCGCAATATATAGGGTTCGGCGAGCGCGTTGATCGTGACGATCTCGCCCCAGTCGGCGCCATAGGCGCTGGCGATGCCGATTCCCGTCTCGCCCGCCGCGACGCGGTGATAGAGGCCGGCGGGGATACGCAGCCGCTGGCCGGGGACGAGCGTGTAGGGCGCGGCGAGATCATTCTCCATCGCGATCGCTTCGGAGCCCGCATGCGTCATCTCGCCGATCGCGCGCAGCGTGTCGCCGGGGCGAACGATATAGGTCGTCGCGGTGACGGTCGCCGCGTTGGTGGTGACGGGTTTGAGCGTCCAGGTCGGCTGGCTGTCGCCGCCCGCGACATCGTCATAGCCGAGCGTCGCGGGGGGCGGCGCGGTCGGTGCGGGAGTGGCGGTGACGGGCGGGGCGGGGCGCGACGGCGGCGCCGACGCGGGAATGCACGCGGCGAGCGGCGCCGACAGCAGCAGGATGGCGAATATGCGGCGACGGTCCCCCATGGGCCTTCTTTGCCAAAGCCTTGGCGGATTGGCTAGCGGTGACGTGGTGACGGAGGGGGCGAGCGAGATGCGGCTTTGGGGTGCGAAGAAGACATTCGGCTTGTGCGGACAAGCCGCCTTTGCCACCAAAGGAAGAGCGGACCATGAGGGAGGCGAACCTCGAGAATGTCGTGAAGCCCGCCCAGGGAAAGAAACAGGCGAGCGGGTCGCAGGCAGAGGAGCAGGGCGATGAGTCATGAGGGAAGCTGCCATTGCGGCTCCATCCGGATAACCGTCGATGACGATCCCGTTGACGCGTCCGAGTGCAATTGCTCGATTTGCCGTAGAACGGGTGCCCTTTGGACCTATTCTTCTCCAACCAAGGTGAAAGTGTCCGGCGAGGGCATCGGCTATGTACAGGGCGACAAATGTCTCACCCTGTTTCATTGCAACACATGCGGTGTCACAACGCACTGGACCCCGATTGACCCCGATTATGATCGAATGGGGATCAATTTGCGGCTTTTTGAACCCGGTCTCTGGACCGAATTGCCGCGTCTCCATGTCGACGGCGCCAGCTGGTAATCAGCGCGAGTTCCCTGTGCGGTGCATCGCGCCAGAGGGTGGGTTTGTAATCGATACAAAGACCCATTGCCTGCTATCGGGCGTTAGCGGTCACACGACGTAAATAAGGTGTGATCGACCGAAATGAGGTGGGTTCCAGCCTTTCAATTCTCGTCATGCTGAACTCGTTTCAGCATCCATGGCCTGAGCTCTCGTCCGGCGCTGCGTCGAAGGAAACGGTCGACCATGGATCCTGAAACAAGTTCAGGATGACGATGCTATAAATGTCGCCTTCCGTCTGCAATCGGTCGCTAGCTGCCATTCGTCATCGCGGGCGGCACCTCCGACACCGTCATCGCCTGCGCGGGGAAAGGCACCACAAGCTCGCGGGCGTCTTTCCAGTCGGCGGTCAGCCAGCGTTCGTGTGCCTCGGCGGGCAGGATCAGCGGCATCGCGCCGCTGTGGTGGTGCGCGACCAGCCGGTTGGGGTCGGTCGTCAGCATCGCGAAGGTCGGGATCTCGTCGGCGAAGCGGATGATGCCCGCCATCGCGAAGATCGGCCGGCCCGCGACCGCGAACCAGTGCTGGCGCCGCGCGCCCTCCGGCCCCGACCAGAGGGCAAAGCTGGTCGCGGGGATCAGGCAGCGAAATTCGCTGTGGCGCAGCGTGCCGATCCAGAAGGGGCTGCCCAGGTTGCGGACACTGGTAATCGGGTCGGTGCCGCGCGGCGGCGGGGGGACGCCCCAGAACATCGGGCCGACGCGGCGCATGCGGAATTTCGCGTCGCGGTTGACGATCGGCGCGGGGCGGCCGGGGGCGGCATAGCCGCCGGTCCACGGGTCCTTGCCCGCCTCGGCACCGAAACAGGCCGCGATGTCGGCGGCCGGGGCGTCGAGGCGGTAGAGGCGGGTCATGGGGTTCTATTGCTCAATGTCCTTCCCCTTGATGGGGGAGGCAGCGAGACTTGCGAACTTGTTCGCTAGTCGCAGCGGTGGGGGTGCGATTTCGTCCTGAAACGTCGGCGCAAGGTCGCACCATCACCCCCATCCAACTTCGCCTGGCGCCAAAGGCGCAAGGCTTCATATCCTTCCCCCATCGAGGGGGAAGGGGCTAGCCTCATCACGCACTATAGGCCGCGCGCAGCGCCGCCAGCGACGCATCATGCGTCAGGTCGAGCTGGAGCGGGGTGACCGCGATATAGCCGTCGTCGATTGCCTCGAGGTCGCTGTCATGGCCCGGCGAATGTTCGATGCCGTGGAGGCCGAACCAGTAATAGCGATAGCCGCGCGGGTCGGTGCCCTCGACGATCGAGCCGCGGCCATAGTCGTGGAACCCCTGGCGCGTGACGCGGATGCCCTTGATCGCGTCGGCGGGGAGCGCGGGGAAATTGACGTTCATCACCGTGCGCGGGGCCATGTCCATCGTCAGCAGCGGGCGTAGCACCTTGGCGCCCCACGCCTCGGCGGCGCCGAAGGGGACGCTGTCGCCCATGCCTTCCTTGGCATAGACCTGGCTCAGCGCGATCGAGCGAACGCCGGCGAGCGCGCCCTCGATCGCCGCCGAGACGGTGCCCGAATAGGTGACATCGTCGCCGAGATTGGCGCCGCGGTTGACGCCCGAGAGCACCAGGTCGGGCTTTTCGGGCATCAGCTTGCCGATCGCCATCATTACCGAGTCGGTCGGGGTGCCGGTGCACGACCAGCGGCGCTCGGCATGCTGGCGGACGCGCACGGGGCGCGAGAGGGTGAGCGAGTGACCCGCGCCCGACTGTTCCTCGGCGGGCGCGCAGACCCAGATGTCGTCGCTCAATTGGCGCGCGATCGCTTCGAGGACTGCGAAGCCGGGGGCGTGATAGCCGTCGTCGTTGGTGAGGAGGATGCGCACGGATTTGTCTTTCTATCTCCGTTCGCCCTGAGCTTGTCGAAGGGGCGTTCTTTCTTTCAACCGCAGCAGGAAGAAGGACGGTGCTTCGACAAGCTCAGCACGAACGGTTCAGGGGGTGAGCTTCGTGATCCCGCCCATGTACGGCAGCAGCGCGTCGGGAATGATGACACTGCCGTCGGCCTGCTGGTAATTTTCGAGGATCGCGACCAGCGTCCGCCCGACCGCGAGGCCCGAGCCGTTGAGCGTGTGGACGAATTCATTCCCTTTCACGCCGTCGCGGCGGAAGCGGGTGTTCATGCGCCGCGCCTGGAAATCGCCGCAGTTCGAGCAGCTCGAAATCTCGCGATAGCTGTCCTGCCCGGGCAGCCAGACTTCGAGGTCGTAGGTCTTGCGCGCGGCGAAGCCCATGTCGCCGGCGCAGAGCAGCATCTTGCGATAGGGCAGGCCGAGCCCTTCGAGGATCAGTTCGGCGGCGCGGGTCTTGCGTTCGAGTTCGGCGTCGCTGTCCTCGGGGCGGACGATCGAGACGAGCTCGACCTTCCAGAACTGGTGCTGGCGGATGTAGCCGCGCGTGTCGCGGCCCGCCGAGCCGGCTTCGGAGCGGAAGCAGGGGGTGAGCGCGGTCATGCGGACCGGCAGCTGGTCCTCGGACAGGATGTCCTCGCGCACCGCATTGGTCAGACTCATCTCGGAGGTCGAGATGAGCCAGCGGCCGTCGGTGGTCTGGAACAAGTCCTCGCGGAATTTTGGGAGCTGGGTGGTGCCGAACGCCGCCTCGTCGCGGACCATCAGCGGGGTCGCGCATTCGGTATAGCCCTGCTCGATCGTCTGGCGGTCGATCATATATTGACCGAGCGCGCGTTCGAGGCGCGCCATCTGGCCCTTGAGGAAGGCGAAGCGCGCGCCCGACATCTTCGCCGCGGTCTCGAAATCGAGGCCGAGGGCGGGGGCGAAGTCGGCATGTTCCTTTGGGGCGAAATCGAAACTGCGCGGCGTGCCCCAGCGGGCGATTTCGACGTTGCCCTCTTCGTCCTCGCCCTCGGGGACGTCGGCGGCCGGCAGGTTGGGGAGCGCGGCGAGCTTGTCCTGAAGCGCGGCGAGCTGTTCGCGCTCGGCCTCTTCCTGCGCGGGGAGTGCAGTCTTGAGGCCCGCGACCTCGGCCTTCAGCGCCTCGGCGCCGTCCTTGTCGCCCTTCGCCATCGCCTGGCCGATCAGCTTCGACGCTTCGTTGCGGCGCGCGAGCGCGGCCTGCATCTCGGTCTGCAGCGCGCGCAGCGACGCGTCCATGCCAAGGATTTCGGCGGACAGGGGGGCAAGCCCGCGGCGGGCGAGGCCGGCGTCGAAGGCTTGCGGGTTTTCGCGGATCAGGCGGATATCGTGCATGGCCGCGCTATGGCGGGGGCGCTGGCGCTGCGCAAGCATGATCCTCGCTGTCGCGCAGCGATGGGGAGGTGGCAGCGCGAAGCGCTGACGGAGGGGCGCTGAACGCAATGCCGCAGCCCCTCCACCACCGCCTGCGGCGGCGGTCCCCCTCCCCATGGCTTCGCCACAGGGAGGATTATTCTTCGAGCAGCGCCGCGAGCTGGCCGAGCACGGTGCCCCAGCCGTCGTGGAAGCCGAGTTCCTCGTGCCTTGCCGCGTCCTCCGGGCTGCGGTGGAGGACGCGCGAGGTGTAGAGCGTGCCGCCGTCCTGCGCCTCGAAGGTCAGGATCGCGGTAAGCGCGAGCCAGGGTTCGACGGGCTGCCAGCCGGCGGTGAGCGCGGTGGTCCAGACGAGGCGCTGCTCGGGCACGGCGTCGAGGATGCACGCCTCGACATGCGGCTGCCAGTCGCCGTCACCCTCGCGCATCAGCGTTTCGAGGCCGCCGCCGGGGCGCAGATCGAGCTGGACGACCTTGCAGGCGAGCGGGGCGGGGAGCCACCATGACGCGAGCTTGGCGGGATCGCGCCACGCGTCCCAGACCGCCGACGGCGGTGCGGCGATGTGGCGGGCGATGGTGAGCTCGTGGCGCATGGTCACTCCTCTTCAGCTGGCGATTCGACGAAGGCGGCGAGACGGTCGGTGCGGCCCTGCCAGAGCGCGCGCTGCTCGGCGAGCCAGGTTTCGGCGGCGGCAAGCCGCGCGGCATCGACGCGGCAGGTGCGCACGCGGCCCTGCTTTTCGCTGTGGATAAGGCCCGCCGCTTCGAGCACCGCGAGATGTTTGAGGAAGGCGGGCAGCCCCATGGCGAAGGGCTGCGACAGCGTCGTCACCGGCGCGGCGCCCTGCAGCAGCCGGCCGATCACCGCGCGCCGCGTCGGGTCGGCGAGGGCGTGGAAGACCGAGTCGAGCCGGGGCTGTTGGTTCACCATATGGCGAACCATATAATCACTTTACCGATCGGCAAAGCTTTTTCGCGGCACATAGAAAAAGGGCCGCTCCCGCGGGAGCGGCCCTTTGAGTTGGTGGTCCGGGCGCCCCCCGCCCCGACCGCCAGTGGATGGCTTAGGCGGCGTCGCGATCCGCGGCGTCGCTGTTCGCGGCGCGGCGGCGCGCGACGAGCGCGGCAGCGGCGGCGCCGAAGAGCAGGAGCATCGGCGGAGCCGGAACCGGGGTCGGAGTGCCCGACGACCCGCTGCTGGTGCCGCCCGAGCTCGACGAGGACGAGGAGGAACTCGACGACGAGCTGCTGCTCGACGACGAGGAAGAGGAGCTGCTGCCGGTCGAACCGAAACTGCTGCTGCCGCCGGTCGCGCCCGACGATGTGGCGCCTGACGAAGTGCTGCTGCTGGACGAGGAAGACGACGACGAGCTCGACGAGGACGAGGAACTGCTGCTGCCGCCCGAGCCGCCGTTGGAACCGTGCGACGAGCCGCCCCAGCCCGAGCTGCCCTTCGACGAGTTGCCGTGCGAGGAGCCGCCCTTCGAGGAATTTCCGTGCGAAGAGCCGCCCTTCGACGAATCGCCGCCATGGCCGTGCGAGCTGCCGCCCTTCGACGAGTTGCCGCCGCCCGACGACGAGGAACTCGACGACGAGGACGAGGAAGACGAGCTCGACGATGAACTGCTGCTCGACGACGAGGTCGAGACGCTGCCGGTCGAGGTGCTGACGTTCCCCGAAGAGGTGCTGACATTGCCCGATGAGGTCGAAACGCTGCCGGTCGAGGTGCTGACGCTGCCGGTCGAGGTCGAGACGCTGCCCGTGGAAGTCGAGACGCCGCCGGTCGAGGTCGAGATATCGACGTTGCCGGTCGAGGTCGACACGCTGCCGGTCGAGGTCGAAACCCCCGAAGAGGTGCTGGTCGAGCTGGTGATGCCGCCGGTGGTGGTCGAGGTCACGACGATGCTGCCGCTGCTGCCGCCGCCCGACGAGCCGCCAAAGAAGCCGCCGAAGAAGCCGCCGCCGAAACCGCCGCCAAAGCCCCCGCCGATCACGGTCACACCGCCGCCACCGCCGCCGCCGCCTTCCCAGCCGCCACGCTGCGGGAAGGGCGTATAGGGGATCGGGGGCAGGGGGATCGTCTGGGTGACGACCTGGGTCTGCGGGGTCGCGGTGCGAATGACGCGCTTGGTGGTGACGACGCGGCGCACGCGCTTGACCGGTTTCTTGGCCGCGTGACGCTTGCGCACTACGGACTTCTTGCCGGTGCAGGGCGTGCAGGACTTGGTCGTCTGCGCGCGGGCCACGGGGACTTCGCTGATCTGCATCGCCCCGGTGCCGATGATCGCACCGCCACAGGTGCAGGCACAAAGCTTTGCGAGGGCCATTCGGACAGACATATGTTTCTCTCTCTTTTCCCGTTGCTTGGTGGGAAGGCGTCACACCCCGACACCCGATTGCACCTCATTGGACGCAAAAGGCCAAAGCTTTGTGAACGCTGCAATTGTGTTAACCGCGTTTGATTGTCCGACAGTGGGAAAAGGAGGGCGGAATCAACACATTTCGGCCCCTCTGTCCCAAAACGGAACGGAAGTCGGGGAAATTCTCCGTAATTGGTTAACTTCTGGCCGCGAAATGCCGTGCCGGAGGGGGCCAAGTGGCAGCGATCGAGAATCGCGTCGGCGGCGCGGCCGGTTCAGCCTCGCTTCACCCCGCCAGTCTTATCCGCTGCTTAGGCGCTTGTATCGCATCGACCGGCTGGTTATAGGCGCGCCACTCCCCCGGTCCGCCATGCCCGGCGGAGCGCGAGACGAAAGGACTTTAGAGCCCGTCATGCCGACCCAGACCGCCGACATTGGCGCCGACGCGCTCCTCGAAGCCAAATCCAACCTCGATTCGGACTATGTCCCCAGCGACGACGAAGAGTTTATGAACGAGCGGCAGCAGGATTATTTCCGCGGCCTGCTCCTCGCCTGGAAAAAATCGATCCTCACCGAAAGCGAATCGACGCTGGCGCAGTTGCAGGACGGACCGCTGCGCGAACCCGACCTGGCCGACCGCGCGTCGAGCGAAACCGACTGGGCGATCGAACTGCGCACCCGCGACCGCCAGCGCAAGCTGATCTCGAAGATCGATTCGGCGATCCGCCGCATCGACGAGGGCGAATATGGCTATTGCGCAGTGACCGGCGAGCCGATCTCGCTTGCGCGTCTCCAGGCCCGCCCGATCGCGACGATGACGCTGGAGGCGCAGGAGCGCCACGAGCGAAACGAACGGATTTCGCGCGAAGACTGAGCAAAGTCTGGCCCGTATCGGGACGGCTTTGCCGCATTTACGTTTCCGCAAGGGCTGCGCCCTATTTTCCGCTACCAGTATTTAACGCGGGGAACAGGTCGCAATGGAATCGCGCGTACCAACATCGGTGGACGAAGAAGTGGCGGCGCTGTCGCGCGGTGCCGACCGCGACAGCCTGTTCATGCAGGCGCAGGTGGCTATTGCCGGTAAAACCGACGTGGTCAGCGTGCGCGTTCGGAATCTGTCTGCGGGCGGCATGCTGGCCGAGAGCCCTGTGCCGGTTACGCAGGGGGCCGCAGTAGAGGTCGAACTGCGCAATATCGGCCCGGTGCCGGGGCGCGTCGTGTGGACCGGCGAGAAGAAATTCGGGATCGCCTTCGACCGCGCGATCAATCCGCAGGCGGTTCGCCGCGACGTCGCGCCGCAGCGCGAGGAAGTTCCGCCGACGCTTGCCGGCCTTCGCCTGAACAAGGGCCGGCCGCCGATCCGTCCGCGCTGACCCGTTCCGCTGGCGGAAGGAGTAGCGGGCGATCCGCGGCCGTACCTGGAGCGACCGTCAGCCGATCGCGAACAGCTCTTCCTTGATCTTGAGCTTTTGTTTCTTGAGTTGTGCCAGCAGGCCCACATCGGGGGCCGGGCGCCGTTCTTCATTCGCAATTTTCGCGTCGAGGTCCGCGTGGCGGGACTTCAGGGCGGAAAGGTGCGACATGTTCATCGGCCAGTCTCCTTCTTTTTCGACTCGGTTGGCAGGACCGAATAAAACATGGATCGCGGCGCTTGTCGCGCGGTTAACGGCGCGATTCGGCCAGCCGGTCCCCGTTGCGGATAAATTGTGATTCTGGCAGGAAGCGCTGCGTGAGCCCCGAAGATATCAGCCAGCGCCTCGAACTCCTCCGCATCGAGCATCGCGACCTCGATGCCGCGATCGTCGCGCTGGGCGTGACCACGGTCCCCGACCAGCTGCAACTGGCTCGATTGAAAAAGAAAAAGCTGCGACTGCGCGACGAAATCGCGTGGTGCGAGGACCAACTGATCCCCGACATCATCGCCTGATCCATAGCGATTCAAAATGGGACGGCGCTGCAAAATAATGGTTAGCGCCGTTGCGACCCCCGCAGCGGTCGTGGCATCATTTTTTTATGAACGGGGCGCATCCAATCCTGCCGCAGAACGGCTTGACCGTGCAGCGCGCGCAGGTCGAAAATCTCTATGTCGAGGCGATGGTGCTCGCCGACGAGGCGCATACCGCCTTTGCGGCCGCGCGCGACCTGAGCCGCGTCGCGACCGGCGATGCGCAGGGCAGCCTGCTCCAGATCGGGCTCGCGTGCGAATCGCTGAAGACGACGACGCGGCTGATGCACATCATCGCCTGGCTGCTCCATCGCCGCGCGATGATGGCGGGCGACGCCGGGGCGGGGCCGAACGACAGCGCGGCAAGGATCGGTCCGCCAGTGGCGGCCGACTGGGAAATCTGCATCCAGTTCGAATCGCCGGTGCGGCGGATCATAGCGGCGAGCGAGCGCCTGTTCGAGCGCATCGCGGCGATCGAGGCGGGATGGGAGGCGCCGGTCGCCGCGACGCCGGTGCAGGCGATGCTGGCAAGGTTGGAAGCGCGGCTTTAAACGTCGGCTGATCGGGTGGCTGCTTAGGGGTGGGCAGCGGTCAAACTTGGCTACAGACTTGCCGGCTGCTTTCGGGCGTTCCTCAATTTAACGTAATCGCGGATACGATATCCGATGACGATGGCGAGGCCGATGCCCACGAGGGTCATCAGAACGTCGTCTCCAAACCACTTTAATATCCCTCGCGCTGCAAGGGCGGTTAGGCAGATGAGCACTAATTCCCGACGCCAATTCATGTGTGATGCCTCATCTGTTAAGAGCGGAGTATGATCCGATTTATCGAGCGCTGCAAACTGGGCGATTGGATCGCTAGCGTCAACGCGCCAGCCACTCCACCCATGCGCCATGGGCATGGGCGCGGCCGAGCATCACGGGTTCGCCGCCGCCGGGCCAATGGCGCACCACCAGTTCGTGGTGATGGACGGTGCGGTTCGCCTCGAGCGCGACCCACGCCAGCGGGCGGTCGGCCGTGGCGCGGGCGCCCGCCGCCTCCATCGCGGCGGTGACGCGCGCCTGCTGGTCGGCGGGGACATATTGCCAGACGATCGAATGCATCAGCAGCCGCGTCGTGCCCGGCGCCTGCGGCTTTGCCAGTTCGGCCTCGACGAAATCGGCGGCGTTGCTGTGGACGATGGCGGGTTTCTCGGCTTGGGCGGCGGCGATCGCGGCCTCCATGCGGTGGAAGCGGACATGATGCTCGGGCCAGATATAGGCTTTCAGCCGCAGCGCCTGTGCCGGGTCGGTGAGGTCGACCGGGGCGACGTCGCAGCCGCGGGTGCTGGTGATCTCGATCTTGTGCTGCGGCGGATGCACCCCGCGCCATTCGGGGGTAAAGGCCATGACGCCGGGCGAGGGGCCGACCTGCACCCCGGCGAGATCATAATGATAGCGCGCGAGCATCAGGTTGATCCCGGCGCTCGACCCGATTTCGAGGCACTGGAAATGCGGCGGCAGGCCTTTTTCGGTCAGCCACAGCATCGCGGCGATGAAATTCGACGAGCGTCCCGCCTCGTTGGTCTGCGGCGGGCCGTCGAGCCAGGGGAGCAATGTCGCCTCGTGGCGGCGGACCACCCCGGCGACGATCGCGGCGTCGTTGATTCCCTCCGCATCGGCATAGACGGGCGCGAGTTCGTGCGCGGCGCCCGCGAGATGGAGCGCGTGGAGCCCGCCGGCGGCGCGCAGCGGCAGCGCGTCGGCGAGCGGGGCGCCGGCCCAGCCGGCGATGCGCTCTGCAAATCCGGTCGCGGGGGCGTCGAGCAAGGTCGCGAGCGCGGCGACGATGCGCGCGGTGACCGGCGCGTCATTGGCGCGGCAATAGAGGACCTGGTTGGCAAAGGCCGCGCGGACCGCGTCGGCGCCAGTATCGCCGAGTTCGACCGGCTGGTAACGCTCGCTCATTGCCCTTTCTCCCGGCCCGTCTTATGGGCTGGCGCGCTTATGCCCGAACCGATCATCTTTGCCATCCCGAAAGGGCGCATCCTCGACGAGGCGTTGCCGCTGCTCGCGCGCGTCGGCATCGAGCCGGCGGCCGATTTCTTCGACCCGAAGAGCCGCGCGCTCGTGTTCGCGACCAACCAGCCGCATATCTCGCTGATCCGCGTACGCGCGTTCGACGTCGCGACCTTCGTCGCGCATGGCGCCGCGCAGCTCGGCATCGTCGGGTCGGACGTGATCGACGAGTTCGACTATTCGGAGCTTTATGCGCCGGTCGACCTGGGCATCGGCCATTGCCGCCTGTCGCTCGCGGGTCCCGCGGGCAGCGCACCGCCGGGCCAGACGTCTTTGGGGGGCGCGAGCCATATCCGCGTCGCCACCAAATACCCCGGCACCACGCGCCGCTGGTTCGAGGCGCAGGGCATCCAGGCCGAATGCATCAAGCTGAACGGTGCGATGGAGATAGCGCCGAAGCTGGGGCTGGCTTCGCATATCGTCGACCTCGTCTCGACCGGGCGGACACTCGTTGAAAATGCGCTCGCCGAACAGACGATCATCAGCGAGGTGTCGGCGCGGCTGATCGTGAACCGCGCCGCGTTCAAGCTGCGCTCGGCCGAGGTGCCGGCGCTGGTCGAGCGCTTCCGCCAGGCGGTTGGCGATGCGGCGGCTTGATGCCTCCGACCCCGGCTTTGCCGCGGATTTTGCCGCGCTGGTCGACGACCGGCGCGAAAGCGACGCCGATGTGTCGGCCGATGTCGCGGCGATCATCGCGCGGGTGAAGACCGAGGGCGACGCGGCGCTCGCCGACTATACCGCGAAGTTCGACCGCTTCGATCTCGATGCGAGCGGCTGGTCGATTTCGAAGGAAGACTGTGCGGCGGCCTATGCGGCGCTGGCACCCGAATTGCGCGATGCGCTCGACCTCGCGGCGACACGCATCCGTGCTTATCATGCCGCGCAATTGCCCGAGGATCGCGACTATCGCGACGCGGCGGGGGCGCGGCTCGGCGCGCGCTGGACGGCGGTCGACGCGGCGGGGGTCTATGTCCCCGGCGGGCGCGCCGCCTATCCTTCGTCGGTGCTGATGAACATCATCCCTGCGAAGGTCGCGGGGGTGCAGCGGATCGTGATGATGACCCCGACGCCGGGCGGCGAGGTCAACCCGGTGGTGATGGCGGCGGCGCATATCGGCGGGGTCGACGAGATCTGGCGCGTCGGCGGCGCGCAGGCGGTCGCGGCGCTCGCCTATGGCACCGAAAGAATCGCGCCGGTCGATGTTGTCACGGGGCCGGGCAATGCCTGGGTCGCCGAAGCGAAGCGGCAGGTTTATGGGCTGGTCGGCATCGACATGGTCGCGGGCCCGAGCGAGATCGTCGTCGTTGCCGACAACTGCAACGCGCCGCATGTCATCGCCGCCGACCTTTTGAGCCAGGCCGAGCATGACCCGACGAGCCAGTCGATCCTGTTCACCGACGATGCCGATTTTGGCGACGCGGTGGCAGCGGCGGTCGCCGAAGTGATCCCGGCGCTGGCGACCGCATCGACGATGGAAGCGAGCTGGGCCGACAATGGCGCGGTGATCGTCGTGCCAACGCTCGCCGACGCGATCCCGCTCTGCGACCGGCTGGCGCCCGAGCATCTCGAACTCGCGGTCGACGCCGATGTCGCCGATGCCTTGTTCGCGAAGGTGCGCCACGCGGGGTCGGTGTTTCTGGGGCGGCATACGCCCGAGGCGATCGGCGATTATGTCGCGGGGCCGAACCATGTCCTGCCGACGGGGCGCCGTGCGCGTTTCTCGAGCGGGCTGTCGGTGACCGACTTCATGAAGCGCACGAGCTTTCTGGCGCTGGACGAATCGGCGCTGCGCGCTATAGGGCCCGCCGCCGTTGCGCTTGCGGGCGCCGAGGGGCTGCCCGCCCATGCGCTCAGCGTCCAGAACAGATTGAACTGAATAACATGAACAAACGCGCCCAGTCCCGTTCCGCCGCCCGGCTCGCCGCCGTGCAGGCCTTGTACCAGCATGAGATGGAAGGGACGCCGGTCACCCGGCTGATCCACGAATTCCACCAGCACCGCATCGGCGCGACGATCGAGGACGCCGAATATGCCGAGGCCGATGTCGCTTTCTTCGACGATATCGTGAAGGGTGCGCTCGCCCGCGCCGACGAGATCGATGCGGCGATCGTCGCGCGGCTCGCGAGCGGCTGGTCGATGGAGCGCCTCGACCGCACGATGAAGGCGATATTGCGCGCCGGCGCCTATGAACTGATGGCGCGCGGCGACGTGCCGGTTGGCGCGGTGGTCAGCGAATATGTCGATGTCGCCAAAGCCTTCTTTGACACGCGTGAGGCGGGCTTCGCCAACGGCCTGCTCGACGCAATCGGCAAGGATGTGCGTAGAGCCACCTAGAAATCCGTTCGACACGAACCGAATTAGGGCACATTGTTTCGGGCGGGAGGGATGTCATGTCCGAAGCCGATTTCATCGCCCGCCTGCGTGCCATCGCGACCGATCCCGCGGCGCGGGGTCTTGCCGACGATGCGGCGGTGCTCGGCGACCTCGTGCTCACGCATGACATGATCGTCGAGGGCATCCACTTCCTGCCCGACGATACGCCGCAGGACGTCGCGTGGAAACTCGTCGCGGTGAACATGTCCGATCTTGCCGCCAAGGGCGCCGCGCCGGCGGGCGTGCTCGTCGGCTACAGCCTGGGCGATGACGCGTGGAATGCGGCTTTTGCCGACGGGCTCGACCTGGCGTTGCGGCGCTTCGGGCTGTTGCTGCTTGGCGGCGATACGGTGCGGGTGCCGGCGGGCACGCCGCGCAGCTTCGGGCTGACCGCGATCGGCCGCGCGCCCGCGGGCGGCGCGCCGTCGCGCAGCGGGGCGAAGCCGGGCGACCATATCTGGGTGACGGGGACGATCGGCAATGCCGGGCTGGGGCTCGCGATGCGGCTGGGGCAGGTCGATGCCAACGAGACCTGCCTGTCGGCCTATCGCCGCCCGCAGCCGCAGCTGACGTTCGGGCAAGCGGTGGTGCCGCATGTCCATGCGATGATGGACGTGTCCGACGGGCTGCTGATCGACGCGCAGCGCATGGCCGAGGCGAGCGGGTGCGAGGTCGCGATCATGCTGGAGGCGGTGCCGCTGTCGGCGGCGCTGCTCGCGGTGCGCCCCGATGTGCTCGACACGCGGCTCGCGGCGGCGACCGCGGGCGACGATTACCAGCTGCTGTTCGCCGCCGATCCGGGCGCGGCGGCGGCGATCCGCGAGATCGCGGCGGGGCTGAATGTCGCGGTGACGCCGGTCGGACACGCCGGTGTCGGCAGCGGAATCCTGCTGACCCACAGCGCCCGGCGCATCGCGCTGCCCGCGCATCTCGGTTTCATGCACTGAGAGCGAAGCTAGCGAAAACGGCCAAATAACCGGGCTTGCCCTCGGTTGGCTTTCTTCCCATAACCCCCCGGTCTTAATTTGGGGCGGTCGCATCAGGGGAGAGAGCGAGCCGGCATCAATAAGTCGGACGTTCGACTGCTATCTTTCGCGTTCGCCCTTCTCATTGGGGAAGGAAGAGACACGCATGAATCCGGTTTTGATCGCGATAGCGTGCGGCCTGTTGGCCGTGCTCTATGGCTTTATTACCTCCCGACAGGTGCTGGGCGCCTCGGCCGGTAACGAAAAAATGCAAGAAATCGCGGCGGCCATCCAGGAAGGCGCCAAGGCCTATCTCGGCCGCCAATATCGCACCATCGCCATCGTCGGCGTCGTCGTCGCGGTCCTCGTCGGCTGGTTCCTCGGCCCGATCTCGGCCACCGGCTTCGTGATCGGCGCGGTGCTTTCGGGCGTCGCGGGCTTCGTCGGCATGAACATCTCGGTCAAGGCGAACGTCCGCACCGCGGCCGCGGCGCAGACCGGGCTGCAGGCCGGTCTGACCATGGCGTTCCGCGCCGGCGCGATCACCGGCATGCTCGTGGCGGGGCTTGCGCTCCTCGCGATCTCGGTCTTCTTCTGGTACCTGATCGGCCCCGGCGGCTATACCGTCGGCGGTGAGGATCGTACTGTGGTCGACGCGCTCGTCGCGCTCGCTTTCGGCGCCTCGCTGATCTCGATCTTCGCGCGTCTCGGCGGCGGCATCTTTACCAAAGCCGCCGACGTCGGCGCCGACCTGGTCGGCAAGGTCGAGGCAGGAATCCCCGAGGACGATCCGCGCAATCCCGCGGTGATCGCCGATAACGTCGGCGACAATGTCGGCGACTGCGCCGGCATGGCCGCCGACCTTTTCGAAACCTATGTCGTCACCGTCGGCGCCACGATGGTACTGATCGCGCTGCTGCTGAAGGGTGCGGGCGACATGCTGTTGCCGCTGATGAGCCTGCCGCTGCTGATGGGCGGCGTGTGCATCATCACCTCGATCATCGGCACCTATTTCGTCCGCCTTGGCGGCGGCAAGAATGTCATGGGCGCGATGTACAAGGGCTTCCTGGTCACCGCGATCTTGTCGATCCCGGCGATATGGTTCTCGACCAGCTATGCGATCGGCGGCGACATGCAGGCGGTCATCGCCGAAGTGAACGGCAAGGCGTTCAACGGCACCGACCTGTTCCTGTGTTCGCTGCTCGGCCTGATCATCACCGGGCTGATCATCTGGATCACCGAATATTACACCGGGACCAATTATCGCCCGGTGCGGTCGATCGCCAAGGCATCGGAAACGGGGCATGGCACCAACGTGATCCAGGGTCTGGCGATCAGCCTTGAATCGACCGCGCTGCCGACGCTCGTCATCTGCGCGGGCATCATCATCGCCTATCAGATTGCGGGCATCGTCGGCATCGCATTCGGCGCCACCGCAATGCTGGCGCTGGCGGGCATGGTCGTTGCGCTCGACGCTTATGGTCCGGTGACCGACAACGCTGGCGGCATCGCCGAAATGGCGGGGCTCGACGACAGCGTGCGTGAAAAGACCGACCTGCTCGACGCCGTGGGCAACACGACCAAGGCGGTGACCAAGGGCTATGCCATCGGTTCGGCGGGTCTTGCGGCACTGGTGCTGTTCGGCACCTATACCGCCGACATCACCGAATATTCGGCGAAGCTCGGGCTCGACGCGCCGCTGACCTTCTCGTTGTCGTCGCCCTATGTCATCGTCGGGCTGCTGCTCGGCGCGCTGCTGCCGTACCTCTTCGGGGCGTTCGGCATGACCGCCGTCGGCCGCGCAGCGGGCGAGGTCGTCAAGGATGTTCGCGAGCAGTTCAAGAACAACCCCGGCATCATGACTTATGAGTCGAAGCCCGACTATGCGCGCACGGTCGATCTGGTGACCAAGGCGGCGATCAAGGAAATGATCGTTCCGTCGCTGTTGCCGGTGCTCGCGCCGATCGTCGTCTATTTCGTGATTCGCGGCGTCGCGGGGCCGGCAGCGGCGCTCGAAGCGCTCGGTGCGCTCCTGCTCGGTGTGATCGTCGGCGGGCTGTTCGTCGCCATCTCGATGACCTCGGGCGGCGGCGCATGGGACAATGCCAAGAAATATATCGAAGACGGCAACCACGGCGGCAAGGGCAGCGAAGCCCATAAGGCCGCGGTGACCGGCGATACCGTGGGCGATCCGTACAAGGATACCGCGGGACCGGCGGTCAACCCGATGATCAAGATCACCAATATCGTGGCGATCCTGCTCCTCGCGGCGCTGGCACACGGCGCGGCGTAAGCGGCGGCGCCCTTTCGGGCGCAAGAGGCCCCGCCGGAGCGATCCGGCGGGGCTTTTTGTTTGGCAGCGTTGGGGTAGGGAGTGGAAAACTGGCCGCTCTCTACTCCGCCGTCGCCTTCATCTGCTTTGCGTAACCGGCTTGGACCATCGCGCTCATCCGGTCGAACAAGGCGTCGGGATCGCCGCGGCGCAGCGCCGGGATCGCCGCCTCTGCCCCTTCGGCGACGACCAGTTCGCGCGTTCCCGCCTCGACCGCATCGAGGATCTGCGTCGCGGCGAAATCGGGCGACAGGCCGTTGTCGATCGCCTTGTCGCTTGTCCCGCGCACGCTGCCGTCGGCGTTGAGCGCGTTGCGGCTGACGTTGGTCGCGATCGAACCGGGGGCGACGACAAGCACCTTCAGCCCGAGATGCTCATTTTCGGCGCGCACGCTGTCGTGATAGCCGATCAGGCCATGTTTTGCGGCGCAATAGGCGCTGCGCAGCGGCACCCCGGCGATGCCCGCGACGCTCGAGATGGCGACGATCTGGCCGCCGCCCGCCGCGACCATGCGCGGCAGGATCTGCTGGGTGAGTGCGATCGGCGCGAGCAGGTCGACGTCGACGATCTTCTGATACACCGTAAAATCGGTCTCGATCGCGAGGCTGCGCTGCGAGATGCCGGCGTTGTTGACGAGGCCGTCGATGCGCCCGCACCAGTTCCACGCCTCGTCGGCCATCAGCGGCAGCGCGGCATAGTCGGTCGCCTCGAACGGCAGGATCATCGTGCCGGGGCCGCAGTCCTTTGCGACGGACTCGAGCGCCGCTACATTGCGGCCCGACAGGATCAGCTTTGCGCCGCGCGCTGCCAGCGCCCGGGCCAGCGCCGCGCCGATCCCTGACGACGCGCCGGTCACCCACCAGACTTGATCGTGCATGAAGGTCTCCCAAATATGATTTCCGTATCAACCTGAAACGGAGTTGGAGGGGCGTCAAGGCGGCCACCCACGCATTTCCGCCAAGGGGTGGCAATTTTGTTGCGACTCTGTTATAATAAATATCAACACGCCGACATTCTGCCTCTTCCTGTCGCTGGGCTGGGGCACGTTCGGCGTTTCCGATGGAGCCATATCCCTTGTCACGCTGACTGGCTAGCGCCGCCGAAATGCTTCGATCCCCCTCTACCGAGGGCAGGATGGTCCGGCTTTGACGCGCTTCCCCGTCCCCGACAAGGCACAGAAAGGAAACTGCATGTCCGCAAACACCCTCCTCTTCGAAGTCGGTGACTATGTCGTTTATCCGAAGCATGGCGTGGGGCGCGTCATCGAACTGCAGCGGTCGGAAATCGCCGGCATGCAGCTCGAACTTTATGTCCTGCGCTTTGAAAAAGAAAAAATGACCCTGCGCGTCCCGACCAACAAGGCCGAGGGCGTGGGCATGCGCAAGCTGTCGTCGGATAAGACGCTGAAGGAAGCGCTGCAGGTGCTGACCACCAAGCCCAAGGTCAAGCGCACCATGTGGTCGCGCCGCGCGCAGGAATATGAAGCGAAGATCAATTCGGGCGACCTGGTGTCGATCGCCGAAGTGACCCGCGACCTGTTCCGTGCGGACGACCAGCCCGAGCAGAGCTATTCGGAACGCCAGATTTTCGAAGCTGCCTCGAGCCGCCTCGCCCGCGAACTGGGCGCGATGGAAGAGAGCGACGAAAAGACGGCGCAGGCGAAGATCCTGCAGATCCTGAACGAGCATGCGCCGAAATATTATGTGGAGAAGGCGCTCTAAGCGCGGACTTCGCCACGGCGAGAAAAGGAAAGGGCGGTCCCGATGGGGCCGCCGTTTTTTCTTTCCCCCTCCCCCCCTTGGGGGAGAGGGAGGGGCCCGCGCGGCGTAGCCGCGTGGGAGGGTGAGGGCGGACGGACAATCCCGCACCCGACTCCAGCTAGGCAGCAAGCTGCCAAGCTCTCGTATCCCTCTCGCCTAAGGGAGAGGGTTTATGCCGGATAAGTCGCCTTGACGAAATACAGCCCGTCGGGCGGCGCGTTCAGCCCCAGCGCCTGCCGGTCGGCGGCGTCGAGCGCGGCCTGCAGGTCGCGCGCCGACCATTTTCCTTCACCGACGAGCGCGAGGCAGCCGACCATCGAGCGGACCTGGTGGTGGAGGAAGCTGCGCGCCGCGGCCTCGACGATGATTTCCTCGCCGTGGCGGCTGACGGTCAATTTATCGAGCGTCTTCACCGGGCTTTGCGACTGGCAATGCGCCGAGCGGAAGGTGGAGAAGTCGTGGAGGCCGAGGAGCAATTGCGCCGCCTCATGCATCGCGCCGGCGTCGAGCGGGCGCGCGAATTGCCAGGCGAGTCCCTTGTCCCAGGTCAGCGGCGCGCGGCGGTTGACGATGCGATATTCGTAAGCGCGCCCGGTGCAGGCGAAGCGCGAATGCCAGTCGTCGGGGGCCTCTTCGCACGCGATAATCGCGACGGGGGCGGGGCGGAGCTGCGCGTTGATCGCCTCCATCAGGCGGAAGGGCGTCAGCGGCTTTTCAATATCGACATGGCCGCGCATCGCGATGGCATGGACGCCGGCGTCGGTGCGCCCGGCGCTGAACACCGCGGCCTCCTCGCCGGTGATGCGGGTGATCGCCGCCTCGATCGCCTGCTGCACGCTCGGCCCATGCGCCTGCCGCTGCCAGCCCATATAGGGGCGACCGTCATATTCGATGGTGAGGGCAAATCTCGTCATCGCCGCCCCTTAGCCGTTCGTGTCGAGCGAAGTCGAGATGCCACCATCACCCAAATTCCGTTCGCCCTGAGTTTGTCGAAGGGCCGTCCTTCTCTTTGATGTCCAGAAGGACGGTGCTTCGACAAGCTCAGCACGAACGGGTTTGGGATTGGGCTATTGGTCTCTACGCGAGGCGCGTGCCCCGAGGGATCGCGCGGCCGCGCAGCAACTCGGCGGCGTCCATCGCGGGCTTGCCGGCGCGCTGGACGCGCGTCGCGCGGATCGCGCCGGGGTTGCACGCGATCGCCAGCGCATCGTCGAGCGTGACCCCCGGCGTGGCGCCAGTGACGGTCTCGGCCGGGTGGACGACCTCGGCGGCGAGCAATTTATAGCGTTCGCCGTCGAGCTCGAAAAAGGCGCCGGGCATCGGGTTGAAGGCGCGGACCTGGCGCTCGACCTGCACCGCGCTCGTCAGGAAATCGAGCCGCGCCTCGCTCTTGTCGATCTTGGCGGCGTAAGTGACGCCCTCATCGGGCTGCGGCTCGGGCTGGAAGGCATGAAGATCGCTCAGCACCTTGACCATCATCAGCGCGCCCATCTCCGCAAGCTCGTCGGTCAGCATGCCGGCGCTCTTGCCCGTTACCGGGGTCGTCTCGACCAGCCGCATCGCGCCGGTGTCGAGGCCGACGTCCATCTGCATGATCGTGACGCCGGTCTCGCCGTCGCCCGACAGGATCGCGCGCTGCACCGGCGCGGCGCCGCGCCAGCGCGGCAGGATCGAGCCATGGACGT
>VFQM010001253.1_pt1 | contig 23045 bp, 20 predicted proteins | sample 3512391 | NCBI WGS metagenome assembly VFQM01 (sample SAMN10412369, study PRJNA504923) | tailings metagenome | isolation source: Replicate 1 from Balatoc abandoned mine | place: Philippines | reverse complement strand
TAGCCTGTGCCTGCGTTGCATGCGCGGCCCTGACGTTGGTTTGTAACACCGCCAGCTGGGTATGCAACGCAATTTCTTTGGTTAACGCTTCCGCTTCTTTTTCCTGTAAGGTTATGTTTTGTTCGAGTGCTTCTTTTTGGTGCTTCAGATCTTCTACTTCTTCTGATGTCAGTGTGGGAATGCCTTCCCGTTGCAGGTTTAGATCTTCCAACTCTCTTTTTTCTTTACTGTAATTCACAAATCTCTGCTTAGATATTTCAGAATAAATACGGGTTCCCGTAAGCTTTTCCAAAAGGGCAGATTTTTCGTCTTTGGCTGCTTTGAGAAAAGCTGTAAAATCCCCTTGGGCAAGTAATACGGATCGGGTAAACTGTTCAAAACTCAATCCCACCAGCCGTTCTATTTCTTCCAGTATTTCATTCTTTCTGCCAGGGATATCTGTGTTGGTGTCAATGTTTTTTAAAGTAATGGAATATTGTTGCAAGCTTCCATCAGCCTTATCCCTTGCTCTTCGCACTCGCCAGGTAGCCCTGTAGCGTTGCCCATCAACACCTGCAAAATCCACTTCTGCAAATCCATCGCCCGTGCCATCTCTTAATATACCCCGCACATCTCCCTGGCTGATGGCGCTTCCCTGCACATCGGTTATTTCGATGCCGGATTCCCTAGCCTGCAGGTATCTGGGTGTTTTGCTATATAATGCCAAGCAAAGTGCATCCAGGATAGTAGACTTACCTGCACCAGTAGGGCCAGTAATGGCAAATATCCCTGCGGAACAAAGAGGTTCGCTACAGAAATCTATTTCTGTATTTCCTTCGAGAGAAGCAAGATTTTTGATTCGAATGGATAGTATTTTCATCGTTATGCTTCCATTTCGCTTACTTCCTGAGCCACCTGCTGAAACAGTTTTACCAGATCCTCGGGAATTGGGGTGTTATATTTATTTTGATACACTTTATGTAATACATCTAGTGGTTTTAGCTCATTGAGCTGCGTTCGATCTGCCGCTGTATTTTTTTCCGAATCTGTCAACACAATATTATAGCGCACATCAATTTTCGCCAATCGTATATTTTTACCGGCAAGTGCTGTTTCCACCTTATGCCGAAGACCAGGTTCGGGGCCATCTAATAGCACCCGTACCTCTAGGTATGGAGCTATATTGTAGCTTCCTTCCAATGGTGGCAATTGTTGCAGTGAAGCAAGAACGTCTACCAGTGAGCTATGAACCGTTGGCACCTGTATTAGAGGGACCGCAACCGGAATCTCAATTGATTTAAAGCTTTCTATTTTCTCATCTATTAAATCAAATACAACCACCTGATGCTTGTAATTGGTTTCTGAAAAAGACATAGGTAATGGGCTTCCGCAATAACGGATGTGTTCCTTGCCCCCAATTCTTTGTGCTTTATGGATATGTCCCAACGCGACGTAAGCAATGCTTTCGTGAAATGCTGATGCCGAAATGCACTCTACACCACCCATGATCAATCGCTCCATTTTGTCTATATCACTTATTTCAGCCTGTTGGGTATGTAAATGTCCCATTACGATTATGGCCTGGCCAGCTTGCCTTTTTGAATCTGCATATTCAAAAGCTTCTTTATAAAACGCTGCTACACCTTCGGAATATGGATTTTCACAATTGGCGATTACGGGATAATCCCCCATTCTTAGAAAAGGGGCAGCGATGCACCATGCTTTTATATTACCATCGTTACCCTTTAACGGTATCATGATTTTACTGTAATCAATCCTACCATTTTCGTCTTTTTCTATCAAGCCTATAATATGAATATTAGATGATTCCAATAGTGGTTTGGGAGACTCCAAGCGTGCTGGAGAATCATGATTGCCTGCTGTAATAATTATTTGTAGATCAGCATTTGCCTTTACGGCCTGATTTAAGAAGGAATAAAACATTTTAATCGATGCCGCAGACGGATTTGATAGATCGAATACGTCGCCACTAATTAGCAGAATATCTATATGCTCATTGATCAGTGTTTCCAACAGCCAATTCAAGAATTGCTGATGTTCGTATGTGCGGTCGTACTCATGGAAAAGTTGACCGATGTGCCAGTCGGCGGTATGTAGAATTTTCATGATAGACTAAGGTTGTATTTGAAGTGCTCAATAGGATTGTAAGTAATTTGCTTATAAGATAATAATATAATGTCACAAAGGTATATTGTTTAGCAATGTTTATTAAAAAGCGTGGCAATTAGTGAGCTTTTTAATAAGATTATAAATGAAAAAAGCAGATTTATACATTCGCGTAAGCACAGACGAGGAAGCTGAAAAGGGATTTTCAGTAAAATATCAGGAAGATATCTTGCGACGACATTGCCTGGTAAATAGTATCCAGGTTCAAAATATCTACTTTGAGGATTTTCCCGCCAGAAATTTTAAACGTCCAACATGGTCTTCTTTATTGATGAGTTACAAAACCCGCAAAGCCAATAGACCAGATTATGTTCTTTTCACTAAATGGGACAGGTTTAGTAGAAATATAGCCGAAGCTTACCTGATGATCAAAAAGCTCCTGGATATTAATGTCATTCCGCAAGCTATAGAACAGCCATTGGATATAAGCATCCCTGAAAACAAGATGATCCTGGCAATTTATCTGGTAACGCCTGAAGTAGAAAATGATATACGTTCCTTGAATGTAAAGGAGAAGATGCAAAAAGCATGTGCGATGGGTAGATGGATGGGGAGTGCACCTATCGGATATCGAAACACGCAATCAGCCGCTGGTGAAAAATATATAGCAATACAAGAACCTGAAGCAACATTGATACGGGAAGCATTTGAACAGGTTAGTATGGGGTTATTCAGTATCCGTGAAATCCACCGAATGGCTATAAAAAAGGGTCTGGTTTGCTCTTTAAATAACTTCTGTCACATACTACGAAACCCAGTTTACTGCGGAAAAATTATAATAGATAGCAAACAAGCCATACTACAGACGGCAAATGGCAAACATGAAAAAATCATATCGCCATTGCTTTTCGATAAAGTACAAAATGTTCTTAAAAACAAAAGCAAGAAAATAACGAATACAAGTAAGGAACTCGCCAATGAAATGTTACCCTTCAGGGGATTTCTTCATTGTCCTCGCTGTTTTCAAAGACTGACAGGAAGTAGATCAAAGGGGAGAACGAATTGGTATTTTTATTATCACTGTACTTGTGGCTTCAGAGTAAGAACTGAAAAAGTGTATGAATCCTTTATGAGCATAATAAAATCATTTAAACCAAATGCTGAGTACAATACGTTATTCCAGTCAATTCTTAGAAAAAGTTATAAAACCTCTTCCTTTTTATCCATGATCAATCAACATCACACTATCAAAAAGATTGAAGAGTTAGAGGATCACATGATCACAGCACGTTCGTTACTTCTATCAAAGGATATTGATGCACCGGAATATTATAAACTCAAAAAGGAGTGCCAGATAAAAACGGAAATGTTGAAACGTAAAATCGATAATGCTTTTATTTCCCTTAGACTTTGGGAAAGAAGACTCGACGCCATGTCAGGAACATTGTCTTCGCTTGATTACTTATACGCAAACGGAAACATTGATCAAAAAAGACGGCTGATCGCTTTACTCTTTAGAAATCCAATATTATGTAATGAGGCCTGCTTTATAAATATGCTTGAAGATAGTGTGAAGATCATTTATAGTCATCTCATAAAAACACCAGTTGATAATGAAGCCAATTTAATAGAATTGGATGAGCTGTCATCAGAACATAAGCTGATCTTCGAAATACAGCGACGACGAGGGATGCATCCTTCAGCTTCGCAGATTCAGCATACCTTGTCATTCTTATATGATCTCGCCAACTTCACAATTGAATTTTACAAACGTCAATTCACCCTTAAGAATACGAACCTATCCTCCAATCATTACGATTAAGCGGTTCGATGTATATTTAAAGCACTCTGAACTTTCTGATAAAAATTGTTGCCTATTAATGATTTAGAACGGTTCGAGTCCCAAGAGGTCATCCCTATGGGACTAGGGCGAAAATGTATTCTTTTATCTCGGAGAGTCTCTGTAATCAACTTATTTTAAGTCAGTTAAATTACTTGGCAATTACAAATTTTGGTTCGATGTATAAAATGAGTGCCTTTGGAAACTTTTCAGGATAAAGTAAAATGGAAAATATGAAAATACCTCGCAATTAGATATTTACTGAAAAACAAAAGGGACAAAATGAAATTTTTCATTTTGTCCCTTTTCGTGATCCCGCTGGGACTCGAACCCAGGACCCATACATTAAAAGTGTATTGCTCTACCAACTGAGCTACAGAATCTTAAAGATTTTCGTTGCCGTTATCTTTAATTTGGGTTGCAAAAATAGGATAAATAAAAACACTGCCAAATTTTTATTGAAAAATTTTAGATTTTTTCTTGCATTGTTCCCATTTTCTTTGATGTATTTTTGATGAAATTAAACAAAATCAAGTCATGTCGGCGTTTCAAAATAAAGTAGTGGTTATTACCGGGGGATCAGAGGGGATTGGAAAAGCATTGGTGAGCTTATTTCTGGATGCAGGGGCAAAAGTAGCTACCTGCGGTAGAAATTATGATAAGTTGTACCAATTGCAATCGGCCAATTCCGGTAAACCACTTGTTATTCATACGGCTGATGTGAGCAAGGAGCAGGATTGTATTAATTTCATCCAGGTTGTCATTAAGCAGTTTGGCACAATTGATATATTAATCAATAATGCGGGGGTATCTATGCGTTCGCTGGTGGAAGATGCCAGTTTTGATGCCATTAGAAAAGTAATGGATATTAATTTCTGGGGAACTGTTTATTGTACTAAGCTGGCTTTGCCTCATATCCTTAAAAATCAGGGAACCATCGTGGGTGTTTCTTCCATTGCCGGATACCGTGGCCTTCCTGGTAGAAGCGGATATTCTGCTTCTAAATATGCAGTGAACGGCTGGTTAGAAAGTCTGCGCACCGAATTGCTGGATTCCGGTACGAATGTAATGTGGGTTTGTCCTGGGTTCACTACCAGTAATATTCGCAATGCTGCTTTAGATAAATCGGGCATGCCTAACGGAGAATCAAAAATGGATGAAGATAAAATGATGTCTGCCGAGGAATGTGCGCAACATATTGCTAAAGCCATCGAGAAAAGGAAGCGCACATTGGTACTTACTTTCACTGGAAAACGTACGGTTTTTCTAAATAAATTTTTCCCTTCATGGGCAGACCGACTGGTGCGTAATTTTTTCTTTAAAAATGGCCAATTGGTAAAATAATTAGTAAGGGTTTAGCGTTACGATAGCGCATGCCTATACTGACCCTTAGTTCTGATATTGGCCAGCGAGATTTTATCGTTGGTGCCATCAAGGGCCAATTCCTGCAAGCCATACCAGATTTGAATTTGGTGGATATTACCCACGATTTATCTCAGACGAACCTGCCCTTAGCAGCTTATATCTGTAGTAACGCATTTCGCTTTTACCCTACAGGAAGTTTTCATTTGGTTTTGATGAATGTATTTGAAAATGAAGTCAATCATTTTTTAATTGCCCATCACGAGGGTCAGCATATTATCTGTGCTGATAATGGCCTTATAACAATGATGACAGGCGAAAAGCCAGCACAGATTATTCGGGTTCCTATTCAACAAAAAGCGGGGTTGCTTTCCATTACCCAGGAAATTTCAATGGCGTTGGCTAAAATTTTTAAGGAGGGAAGGGTTACGGCTGCGGGATCTGTTACCCAGCAAATGGTAGAGAAGTATCCGCTCAAACCCACTGTGGGTGAGAATTGGATTGAGGGACAGATTCTGTTCATAGACAACTTTGAAAATGTGGTGGTTAATATTACGCAGAAAGATTTTGAGGAGCACCGAAGGGGAAGAAACTTCAAGATAGAAGTGAAAAGGCAGGAAGTGATTGAAAAAATCAGCGAAAACTATGCATCCGTTCCCGAACATGGTAAAATTGCCTGGTTTAATTCGGCCGGATACCTTGAAATAGCCCTTAGAAACGGGAATATGGCGGGGCTGTTTGGATTGCAGGGATACAACGAACAAATGCAACGTTCAGGTGTTTCCAACGGAAATAAATGGTTTTACCAGACCATTCGCGTATTCTTTGAATAAACATAGTATTTTCGCATCCACAAAACCATAATTTATCATTTTTAATTAATACTGTTATCATGGCATATGATGTAATTGTCTTAGGAAGTGGTCCTGGTGGATACCCCGCAGCAATCCGTGCTTCTCAGCTTGGATTTAAAGTGGCGATCATTGAAAAGGAAAGTTTAGGAGGCGTTTGTTTAAACTGGGGTTGTATCCCAACCAAAGCGCTGATCAAAAGTGCGCAAGTGTACGACTACATGAAACATAGTGCCAGCTACGGTATCAACGCAACAGGTGTGCAGCACGATTTTGGTGCAGTCATTAAAAGAAGCCGTGGGGTTGCAGATAAAATGAGTAAAGGTGTTCAATTCTTAATGAAGAAGAACAAGATTGATGTAATCATGGGCTATGGTAAAATCAAAGCCAAAGGCCAAGTAGAAGTAACGGCTGCTGATGGTAGCAAACAAGTGGTAGAAGCTAAAAATATTATTATCGCAACAGGTGGTAGAAGCCGTGCATTACCTAATTTACCACAGGATGGTAAAAAAGTAATTGGTTACCGTGAAGCCATGGTATTACCTGAACAGCCTAAGTCTTTAATTGTGGTTGGTAGTGGTGCCATTGGTGTTGAATTTGCCTATGTGTACAACAGCATGGGAACCAAAGTAACCATCGTTGAATTCATGCCAAGAATTGTTCCTGTTGAAGACGAAGATATTTCTAAAGAATTAGAGAAGCAATACAAGAAGCAAGGCATTGAAATCATGACCAATGCTTCTGTTGAATCTGTAGATACCAATGGAGCTGGCGTTAAAGCTACTGTGAAAAAGCAAGACGGTTCAGTAGTAGTTTTGGAAGCAGATGTATTGTTAAGTGCAGTAGGAGTGGTTGCAAATATTGAGAATATAGGATTGGAAGAAAATGGTATTAAAACCGAGAAAGGCAAAATCATTGTAGATAAGTTCCAGCAAACTTCAGTGCAAGGTATTTATGCTATCGGGGATTGTTCTCCTGGTCAGGCATTGGCCCACGTTGCTGCCAAAGAAGGTATCAACGCCGCTGAGCATATTGGTTACATGGAGAAGAAATTCCATCATCTACCAGAAGCCATGGATTACAACAATATCCCTGGATGTACATACTGTATTCCAGAAATCGCCAGCGTGGGTTATACCGAGAAAGCAGCAAAAGACGCAGGATACGATATTAAAGTAGGTAAATTCCCCTTCATGGCCAGTGGTAAAGCAAGTGCAGCCGGTGCAACAGAAGGTTTCATTAAAGTGATTTATGATGCCAAGTATGGTGAATTCCTTGGATGCCATATGATTGGTACCAACGTAACTGAAATGATTGCGGAAGCGGTTGTTGCCCGTAAGTTGGAGACAACAGCTCATGAAATACTTAATGCTGTTCACCCGCACCCAACCATGAGTGAGGGCTTGAAAGAAGCTACTGCAGCTGCTTACGGCGAAGCAATCGATATTTAATCAAATTCTCCGCGACATAGTTTTGAGGTCGCCTAAATAAGTGAGCCCCGGGCTCAATCAAATCCCGATCAAATACTGGTCGGGATTTTGCTTTTTAGTATACATATTCCATTTTTAATCTCCCTAGTTTTCTTGATGACAGGCCCTCTGTATATCTACCAACCAGTTGGTATTTATTGTTTTTACTATATTTTTTGCTTATATCTTGGTATCTTAGACTTGTAATCCTGCTGACTGGTTTACCCTCCAGACTAATTCAGCGCAACCGTACAAACCTATGAGTCTATTGAAAGTAGATCAATTGCTGCCATCGCAATTATTGAATTCATTGATTTTCTCTGTAGTCATTACCGACTTATCAGGAAGGTTTTTGTATGTAAATCCCTTGTTCCAGCATAAGTTTTCTCATATATCTACCGACCTCACGCAAAATCATTTTGCAGATACTGTTTATGCGGAAGATGTTAAAGCCTGCAATGAAGCAGCCCGCGCCTGCATTAAAAATCCAGCTCAACCCGTTTCCATCACGGTTAGAAAAGCCTGTGAAGGGGAAGAGTTTTTCTGGACGCACTGGGAAATCTCTGCTGTAAAAGATGAGGCGGGAAATGTGATTGGGATAATGTCGGTTGGGCATGATGTAACCACTACAGAAACCAATAATGAAAAAGCAACTGAACTTTCAGAAAGCAGGGCGTATGTAAAAGAATCTGCTCATGATGATGAAGACCTGGCTTTGTTGTCATTGGTTGCGCACAATACAACCAATGCTGTAGTCATTACCGATAAGGAAGAGAATATTACATGGGTAAACGATGGATTTGTGCGAATCATGGGGTACACGGAAGCAGAAGTAAAAGGTAAAAAAATATATTTCTTTTTGGAGAGTGCGCCGGAAGTAAGTGAAAAAATCAAGAAAAGAATTCGTTATTCACTGGACAATAAACTGGCTTTTACAGAAGAAGTAAAAGTGGCCAATAAGCGCAACAAAATAGTGTGGCTCGAAATCAATGGCAAGCCGCTGTTTGATGAAGCAAACAATCATATTGGATTCATGTCTACCGACAATGATATCACTAAGCGTAAGAATGCGGAACAGGAACAAAGGGAAACCCTGGAAAGACTTTCACTGGCTACCGACTCTGCGCAAATTGGCGTTTGGGAAGTAGACCTTGCCGATGGAAATACTTTTTGGGACGAAAAAATGTATGACCTGTATGGTTTTGCCAAAGACACTCCATTTGCTCCTTATAAGATCTTCAAAAAAATGATGCATCCGGATGATAAGGTAATGATGAAAAATATTTTATCCGGATTGGCCGAAGGTAAAAAATCTATTGACTCGGCTATTTACAGAATCAATATGCCCAATGGCAAGATCCGTTATATTGAAGCACATGCCATTGTTCAGAAGTCAGCAGAGGGTAAGCCTATCCGTTTAATCGGCACCAACCGAAATATTACCGATGATATTGCCGTGCAGGAAAAAATGAAAACTCAGAACAAGGTTTTGCGCGACATTGCATTTATTCAGTCACACGAAGTAAGAAGACCCTTGGCCAATATACTTGGTGTAATTGAAGTTTTAAACAGCAGCAACTCTGTACAGAACAAAGAGATTTTTGATCACTTAATTGAAAGTGCCAATGAACTCGATATGCAAATCAGAAGTATCGTTAAAAAAACGAACAACCTGGATGGTATTTTTTCAAATGGGTAAATCACCATTTCATTTCTTCACCTATTGCCCAAATACCTTCTTTAATAAATCAGTAGCTCTGGCTGCTGGATGCTGACGGATATTTTTTTCTTCCAAAGCTATCTGGCTATAGATTCCATTCAATGCTTTTTCGGTAACATAATCACTTAAAGAAGGATTGAGTTTTTGAAAACTAAATTTGTTATAGGCATTCACTAAACCGGTCCAGTGTTTGGTGGCATCGGTTTTCTGCAGAGAACTGTCTATAACAGGTTTAAATGCGCTGGTTAATGGAAGGCTGGTGGTCCTTTTTAAATAGGCAGTTGCCGCAGTATCGGCTCCTTTTAATATGCCGATGGCATCAGTTACCGTCATTTGTTTAATGGCATTGATAAAAATAGGAGCTGCTGTTTTACAGGCGTCTTCTGCGGCTCGGTTAATACTTAAAATGGCTTGGTCAACCTGCCTGCCCATTCCCACCGATCTGAGCGTCTTTTCAATTTTTGCCGCTTCTGGTGGCAATAATATTTTAAGCGCAGCATTTTTAAAAAATCCATCTGTTGCAGACAACGCTGCAGCGCCTTTTGTTGCGCCAATGGTTAGAGCTTCTTTTAATCCCGCTGCAATATCAGCTTGTGCGGTTGCTACCTGATGTCCAATAAGAAGGAACAAGGCCCAAACAATTCTTTTCTTCATGCATTATAATTTTACTACTACTTCTCTCAGCTTTACCAGCTGTTCTAACAGAGAAGGTAGCAAATTCAATGCCAGCATATTGGCCCCATCACTTTTAGCTATAGAAGGATTGGGATGGGTTTCAATGAACAAGCCATTAGCGCCTGTTGCAATGGCTGCCTTGGCAATCGTTCCAATCATTTCAGGATTTCCGCCTGTTACACCTGAAGTTTGATTGGGCTGTTGCAGAGAATGGGTGCAATCCATAATCACCGGTACTCCATGACTTTGCATTACAGGAATATTGCGATAGTCTACCACCAGGTCCTGGTAGCCAAACGTATTGCCTCTTTCGGTTAGCATGATTTGCTGATTGCCAGCACGCTGAATTTTTCCTACCGCAAATTTCATGGACGCTCCACTGAGGAATTGTCCTTTTTTAACATTTACAATTTTTTGGGTTTGTGCTGCAGCTTCCAATAAATCGGTTTGTCTGCAAAGAAAAGCAGGGATCTGTAGTATGTCTATAAAGGGGGCTGCCATGGCCGCTTCTTCATGTGCATGAATATCTGATGTGGTAGGCAACTGATAGGTTTCACCTACTTTTTTTATTAAAGAAAGACCGGTTTCATCACCCAGACCCGTGAATGAACTGGCACTGGTTCTGTTGGCTTTTCTATAGCTGGCTTTAAACACGTAAGGGATGCCCAATCTTTTGCAATGCGCACTCACTATATCAGCAATTTCCATTAAAATTTCTTCTGATTCTACTACACAAGGCCCTGCAATCAGAAAAAAAGATTCCGGATTGTATTGTTGATTTTTAAATAAATCCTGCAAAAAATTAGGTAACATATAACAAAGATTGTACTTGATTCAATAAAACAAAAGTAACGGAATTGTCATTCATTTTTTCGTTTCTTTGCTCCTCAATTGATTGCCATGCCTAGCAGAAAAGATAAAATTTTAGTGATAGGAGCCTGCGGACAAATTGGTGTTGAACTAACGCTGGCTTTAAGAAAGCAATACGGAAACAACAATGTTATTGCCTCTGATTTAAGAGAAGAGAATCCCTTATTAAAAGGAACTGGTCCTTATGTGAGTATGGATGTAATGAACAAGGAAATGCTGCACGTACAAGTAATCCGTCAGAATATTACCCAGGTTTACTTGCTGGCAGCTATCTTATCCGCAACAGGGGAGAAGAACCCTAACTTGGCTTGGCACCTGAATATGCAGGGCTTGCTGAATGTGTTGGATATTGCCCGCGAAGAAAAACTGCATAAGGTTTATTGGCCCAGCAGTATTGCGGTATTTGGTCCTACTTCTCCCAAGCAATTGTGTCCACAGCAGACCATTATTGAACCCACAACGGTATATGGAATCAGTAAGTATGCCGGTGAATTCTGGTGTAACTATTATCACCAGCGTTATGGGGTGGATGTAAGAAGTATTCGCTACCCTGGATTAATTAGTTATAAATCTGCACCAGGCGGTGGAACTACTGACTATGCCGTTGAAATTTATATTGAAGCCATTGAGAAGCAAGAATATACATGCTTCCTATCTGAAGATACCTATTTGCCCATGATGTATATGCCAGATGCCATTCGCGCCACTTTGGAATTAATGGAAGCGCCCGCTGATAAAATCTCGGTGAGAACTTCTTATAATGTTGCCGGGATGAGTTTTTCTCCAAAAGAAATTGCAGCGAGTATTCAAGCGCATATTCCAGACTTTGAAATGGGATACAAGCCTGATTCCAGACAAGCCATTGCCGACAGCTGGCCACAAAGCATAGATGACAGTGTTGCAAATAAAGATTGGGGCTGGAAGCCCCAATACGATTTGTCTTTGATGACGAAAGATATGTTGGAAAACCTGCGCAAATAGCGCAGGTTTTTTGTTGGAATGCAATTCATCTAAATTGAGTGTGACTCAACTTGAAGTCAATGATAATTTAAAAACGAATTCCCAGTCCGATGTTTACGGCTCTGATACCTGCCCAAGGACCGTCGGATTTAATTTGTGCGCCACTGCCATTAACCGTAGAAGTAAATTTGAATGGTTTAGCATCTATATCATCTAAGTTTTTCTTTAATTCTTGTTGTTCAAATGAGTTTAGTGTTGAAGCAAAATTCAAATCGCCTTTGCTGGTTCCGTAGTGACCGCCAATGATTTGAAAGTCGAATACAATTTTGGTAGCAATTTGAAATTGGTAACCAATCATTAAACCCGCACTGGTACTTTTTATTTTTCCGTTGAATATAGCTTCTTTCTCTACCAATGGTGAAGTTGATGCGGTGTATTTAATTGGCGCGCCTAAATCGAAAGTTGCAAAACGAACATAAGGAGCCAGATAGAATCCTTTCATTCTGCCCATACTTAAATAAAAACGCAATTCGGGAGTAATGGCAGTATTGCCAATCTGGAAATTATCCAGGTTAATATCATTGCTGTTGATGGCTTCTTTAAACTGATCCTTAAATGGAAGAGCACCTTTGCTCATTGTTCGGTAACTCAAAGAGAAAGAAATGTTTTTGGTTAAACTTCTTTCATAAGTAAAATGTAGATTTCTGGCAGCCATTGAACCAACATTCCATTTGATGATATTTTTACCACCAATTAATTTTTGTGCATCTGCTTGCAAGAATGGCAGAAACATGGCTAGTACAAGTAACTTTTTCATTTTGTTTGTTTGGGTTTGTGGGTTAACTTAAAGTGTGACGAGGTCTGTGATTTTTTTGTTCTCTAAAATTTCCAGGGTCTGATCTCTAACCTGAACCAATATTTTATTTAATCCGCATTTTTGCTCAATACAATCTTCACATTTCTGGTAGAAATTCAAACTAACGCAGGGCAGCAGAGCAATAGGACCTTCCATCAGTCGCATAATGGTTGCCAGTGAAATGGTGTCAGGAGCTGTATTGTAAAAATATCCACCCCCTTTGCCTTTTTTACTGTTCAGTATGCCTGCTTTTTTTAATTCAAGCAATATCGACTCAAGAAATTTCAGGGGGATTTTCTTTTTGTCTGCTATCTCTGCTATTAAAAAAGGGCCAGAATGCTGTTGCTCTGCCATAAAGGTAAGTGCTTTAAAAGCATATTGCGTCTTTTTTGATAGCATCGATAGAATATTTTATATACTAAGATAAGCCCAATACCTGCTTCATGGTGTAAATACCTTTCTTGCCAACTGCATATTCAGCCGCTTTCACAGCGCCACCTGCAAATCCGGTTCTGTTGTGAGCGGTATGGATAATTTCAATATCGTCAATGGCCGAACTGTACTTTACATGATGGGTGCCAGGGGCCGGATCTATTCTTTCCGAAACAATATTCAGGTGATGGGGTTCTTTAGCTGCCCTATCATTGGTCCATTCACGCTTTCGTCCAATCATGGCCAGTATTTGCTCTGCAAGACTAATGGCGGTGCCACTGGGGGCATCTTTTTTCTGCGTATGGTGTATTTCTTTCAGGCTTACATCATAGTCAGGGTACTGCTCCATTAAAGTTGCCAGGTACTTATTAAGTTCAAAAAACAAATTCACCCCAATGCTGAAATTGCTGGAATAGATTAAAGTACCATCAACCAATTTGCAATAGTCTGCTACAGCATCCCATTCAGCCAGCCAGCCCGTAGAGCCACTTACAACGGGAACACCGAATTCCAGGCATTTGCGAATATTATTTACCGCACTATGAGGTCCGGTAAATTCAATGGCTACATCGGCTTTGCTTAGATTTTCTTTTGTAAAATCTGAGGCATTGTCTAGGTCTATTCTCAACACTATCTCATGTCCCTGCTGCAGGGCAATGGCTTCAATGGCTTTCCCCATTTTGCCGTATCCAATTAATGCAATTTTCATAATGGTTATTTTAGCGTGCAATGGCCAGGGGCTTCTTGCTTTTATCTTTAACGGTGAATTGTAAAGAGAATCCTGGAGTTCGCGTAGCCGGATTCAATTGTGGTTGAATATGCATGCTCAGACTATTGCTTACGTCAAAATGCCTTAAGTGTCCGAATACCGTGGCATCTACCACTTGTAATCCCCAGGCCAGTAAAAACCAAAGTATGGAATAATCCCGGTCGCGGCGAAAAGCGTTCCGATAGTTCTGCATAGAACCAATACTCAGTCCTCTCAACTCCGGATCAATGGCTGCGATATCAGAACTGTCCCCGGATTGTGCTTTAAATAAAGCTTCGTAAGCAAACCTGGTTTTCTTGTAATAAGAATTATTGTAAACAAAAGTAGCTGCTGGTATCCCCAGTACGCCATATACCAACGGTATCTTCCAGTATTCGCGGTTATAAGCCTGTCCCCAACCTGGTATCATGGCTGATCGTCGGGTGGCTTTTTGCGGAACATGGGTTAATAGCCAAATAGAGTCCTTAATTTTTTTTTGCAATTTGGATTGTTCTTTTGGGCTCAACACAACATTGGGAGTACTATTTGCAGTATCTAAATCTTTGTTTGTTTGGACAATTACCTGAGACTGGGTAACGGTTTGTGCAAACACGCCCTTTGATCCCAACAGGACCCCAATAACAACAATCAATAATTTTTTGAACATGCCAGTTTAACCCACGGTTATATTCATCAAATCCAGAATCTTATTCAGCTCATCCAGTGAGTAGTATTCTATAGAGATACTTCCGTATCCTTTTTTGTTGTGCGTCATTTTAACTTTGGTGCCAAAATGCGAAGCCAGGTTGTCTTCTATTTTTTGATACGCAGGGGGTAAATCGTTTTTCGCGCTACTTCCAGCAGCAGCTCCTGATTTATCACCCTTGTATAATTTTCTTACCAGTTCTTCTGTTTGACGAACACTGAGTTGCTTTTGCTGTATTTCTTTAAATACATACAATTGCTTGTCGATAGTATCAATATTAATCAAAGCCCTTGCATGCCCCATGGTAATGCTACCATTGCGAACGGCCGCCTGAATATCCGGTGGTAATTTCAACAAACGGATATAATTGGTAACGGTACTTCTTTCTTTTCCCATTCTCTCTGCCACTTGCTCCTGGGTATAATCCAGTTCTTCCATCATGCGTTTAAAACTCAAAGCTGTTTCAATGGCATTTAAGTTTTCACGTTGAATATTTTCGAGTAAAGCCAGTTCTAGAAGTTGTTGGTCGTTGGCCTGTCTAATGTAGGCAGGAACATCTTTTAATCCAGCCAGTTTGGAAGCCCTGAATCTTCTTTCCCCTGCAATCAACTGGTACTTACCATTGGGTAGTTTACTAACTGTTAAGGGCTGAATGATATCGTGCATTTTAATGGAGTTCGCCAGTTCCTGTAAGGCTTGCTCATCAAAATCTTTTCTGGGGTTCTTTGGGTTGATTTGAATATCCGCCAAAGGAATACGCGCACTGGTTGTGACCTGTTCTACTACTTCACTCTTTAAACTACCAGAGGTATTCTTTAAATCGCTATCTATATTTTGCAGTAAAGACCGAAGTCCTTTACCAATCAGGTCTTTACTTGGTTTTGGATTGCTCATAATTATTCAATAATTCTTTCCTGGTTAGAAATTTTAGTCATGCCATTGTTCTGCAGAATTTCCTTGGTTAGGTTCAAGTAATTCACAGCACCCTTGCTTTCTGCATCGTATAAAATAACGGGCTTGCCAACGCTGGGGGCCTCGCTCAAACGGGTGTTTCTATGGATGATGGTGGCAAAAACCATATCGTCAAAATGGCGTCGAACTTCGCTTACCACCTGGTTGCACAAACGCAAACGCCCATCGTACATGGTCATTAAAATACCTTCAATTTGCAAAGCCGGATTCAAACGGTTCTGTACAATTTTAATGGTGTTTAATAATTTGCCCAATCCTTCCAATGCAAAGAATTCACATTGAACAGGAACAATTACGCTGTCGGAAGCCACCAATGAGTTCACAGTAATCAATCCAAGAGAAGGAGAACAGTCGATAATGATAAAATCGTACCGATCGCGAACCGCATCCAGAATATTCTTCATCACATTTTCCCGGTTGGGATAATTGATCATTTCCAGTTCCGCTCCCACCAAATCAATATGAGAAGGAATTAGGTCTAAATTGGGAATATCACTTTTTAAAATCACTTCATTGGCAGTTACACTATTCACCATGCAGTCGTAAAGACTATTAGTGATATTGTGCAGGTCGAAGCCCACCCCGGTTGTACTGTTGGCCTGGGGATCCGCATCCACCAGCAGGGTCTTGTATTCCAAAACAGCCAGACTAGCTGCTACATTAATTGCAGTGGTGGTTTTACCTACTCCGCCTTTTTGATTGGCTACGCCAATAATTCTTGCCATAATTGCTATTCCTTTTCTCGGTTGTCAAAAATACGGCATCGGATACAGCTCTCAAACAATATTATCCGATAGCTGTTATGGAGGGTGCTTATCTTTACCTATTATATTAAAATATGCGCAGTACAGGGACTTTGTTTTTTATAGCAGCCATTATGGTTTTGCTTGATTTTTATGTATACCAGGCGGTTAAAACCGTTACCCAGCCGCTTTCCGAAAGAGCTCGGATGTATATCCACTTTGGTTTCTGGCTGGTTTCTGTACTCACCATCTTTTCCCTGCTGGCATTTCCCTTTGTGCCAGCCTTGCAGCAGTCTAAAATTTTCCGAAACTATGTTTTTGCCGTATTGGCGGGCTTGTTCATTGCCAAAATCATTGCCACAACTATTTTTCTGATGGATGATGTTCGCCGTGGAGGCTGGTGGGCGCTTGTTAATATTTACAAAAAAACTGGGGGACAGTCATTAGGGGACGGGGGCATGGTTTCCCGTTCTGTTTTTCTTAGCTGGATTGGGCTGGGGCTGGGATCTACGTTATTTGGTACCATGATATGGGGCTTTAAAAACAAGTATAATTACCAGGTTAAAAAATTAAAATTGTCTTTCCCGAATTTGCCGGCGGCTTTTGAGGGATTAAAACTGGTTCAAATCAGCGATGTTCACAGTGGCAGTCTGCAGGACGTGAAACAAGTAAATAAAGGGATTGACCTGATTTTGGCTCAGAACCCTGACCTGATTTTTTTTACGGGAGATCTGGTGAACGACCGCGCAACAGAAATGGAGCCCTTGAAAAACAGCTTTGCCCGCTTAAAAGCTCCGTTGGGTGTTTATAGTTCATTGGGCAACCATGACTATGGAGATTATGTACAGTGGCCTTCTGCAGCTGAAAAGCAAGCCAATTTGCAGGCTTTGATGCAGACACATAAAGACATGGGATGGCAATTGCTCATGAATGAAAACAAAGTACTGGAGAGAAACGGAGAGAAAATTGCCGTACTGGGCATAGAAAACTGGGGAGCCAAGGGGCGTTTTCCTAAATATGGTAAGATGGGAGAAGCGGTAAAAGGAACCGAAGATATTCCCTTTAAACTCTTACTCAGCCACGATCCCAGCCATTGGGATGCACAGGTAAAAAAACAATATCCCGATATTGATATCATGTTCTCAGGACATACGCACGGAATGCAATTTGGACTGGAGAATCCCTATTTTAAATGGAGTCCAGTAAAATGGATGTACAAACAATGGGCAGGCTTATACGAAGACGGGGCTCAGAAATTATATGTGAACCGTGGCTTCGGATTCATCGGATATCCGGGCAGAGTGGGGATTATGCCTGAGATAACAGTGATTGAATTCAACAGAGCATAAGACTTGCTGTCTTGTGAATATTTAAATTTACCTTTTCGAAATTTTGTTAAGTGAAATGGCACGCTGCATACTGCATTTGAAGCGATTCATTCCTTTTTCTCTTAGTTGCTGGTGTTTGGTATTGCGACCATTCATGCGTTTGCGCCACATTCTAAAGCTGGAAGCTTTACTGTTTTGTCGCATGAATTCAATTACTTCTTTTTCGGAAAGGCCAAACTGAAATTCAATAGCTTCAAAGGGGGGCCGGTCTTCCCAGGCCATTTCTATAATGCGGTCTTTGTCTTTTTCCGTTAATTTAGTCATGTTTTTTTAACATTTCAAGTGTAACATTGGTTCAGGTTTATTCGTCTATGGCATATAAATTGTTTTACTACGAATAACTATTGATTCACTCAAACAAAATGTATGCGAAAGATTTTTTTGATTATTGCTGTGGTATTTGCCGGAACTGTTGCACAAGCACAAACCGGATTTAGATTAGGGGTAAAAGCAGGTGCCAACCTGAATAAAATAGATGGTCAGTCTTTTGATCAGGGATTCGATTTTTCTTACCATGCTGGTGCATTTGCAGAAATTGATTTTGCCAAACGTTGGGGTTTACAGCCAGAAGTGATCTGGAGTCAAACAGCCACTAAGCGAGCCAATAATATTGATGCCATTTACAACACACTCCCCACCAATCTAAAGCTGGATTATTTAATGGTGCCTGTTTTGCTGCGATACAGTCCAATTGGCTTGTTGAGTTTTGTAGCGGGCCCTCAGTTCGGGGTACTAATTAACAAGAATGAAAACTTGCTCAGCAACGGACAGCAGGCATTCAAATCTGGTGATTTCTCCATGGTACTGGGTGCACAAGTAAATTTAAAAGTATTGCGCATTTATGGCCGATACAATATTGGCCTGCAGAATATCAATGATTTCACCGACCAGCAAAAATGGAATACCCAACAAGTTCAATTAGGACTTGGATTGAAATTTTAATAGCCCCCGATATTTATACCCCCAGGTGTTTTTTGAGAGAACTGATTTCTTTTTTAAAAGATTTCAGTTCTCCTATTTGTTCCTTAATAAAGCTATTGTCTTCTAGTTTACCCACCACTTCATTCATTTCGGCAAAACTTTCATAGACCATTTTACGGAATGGATTGCTGTAGTCTTTAGCCCTGGAGTCATGAATGCCCTTGGTCATCCATTCCATGGTAGATACAGCACTGTTCAGTAAATAATTAATCTGGTGTTTGTCTAACTGATGTAAAGAGATTTCTGTTATTTCACTGAGCGTGGCAAGCCCATGCAGACATTTCTGTTCTTCGTACAATTCACCTTTTGCCACATATTGGGCGTGCAGGTCGTCCCAGCCTTTGATTTTTCCTGTAGTAATTTTTTTGCGTAATTCTGCCAGGTCGGCTGCAGGCATTAATTGTCCTCCCAGGTTAACCCATGGGGTTCTGCTTAATTTTCTAGGAATACGTTTGGTTAAAGCTTCAATGGAATCGGGCATATTTTTCCCAATCAGACAAAGCAAAGATTTAACGCCATAAAATAACAAAACGTCTTCGAATACTTTATAGGCCTGACGCACTTTAACCAATACGGTTTTGCGCTTACTGTTTTCTATGTCGCTTGCAGTAATGTCCAGTGTGTCCACCAGTTTGTTATTGCTTTTCAAAAGGAGTTTCCCAACAGCAATAGCTTCAGCTGTATCATGGTCCAATTTTTTCTCAGAGCGCAGATAGGCTTTGCCGGTGTAGAGTTCCAGCTTTTCTAGTGCAGTAAAAATTTCATTCACGCTATCCGGAGCCAGATAATCGTATTCCAGATACTGGGTCTTGTCGTGACGTTTATCGCGTTGGCCATATTTGCCTGCATTGCGCGCCAGTGCATACATATTATACAGGAACCAATAGGCAGGCATAATGGTAAGGTGATCGTTCTTGGTATCGTTACTGATTAAACAAAAAGGAATGGGCACATTTAATTCAGCCGGATAGTCCCCCTTGCTAATCATAGTAAAAGAGGCAAAAATAGAATTGTGCTTTAGGCTAACACAAAGACCTGGCCAGAACCCACGTCCCATAATGATTTCACCATCAGCACTTCTGCTGTTGTGGTTGGAACCAATGGTGGCACCTGCTGCAATATTGCTTTGACCCATTACGAGAGCCGCACAAAGAAAGGAGTTATTGTGGTGTTGTTCGTGTGCAGGAAATATTAATGAATTCAATACTTCGCAACAGGAAATGGTAGCGTTTTGCCCCAGATAGGAGTTGATGAGACGGGCACCATATTTTAATTGTGAATGATCTGCCATGATAAAACGAACGGCTTTTACTCCATAGAAAATACGACAACCATAGCCAATATTTCCATTCACCATTTCACAACCTTCGCCAATCTGTGTACGCCCTTCAGGACCAGAATTCACCGTAAGATTTTTGAGTTTATTGGCTCCTTTAAAATAGGCATCGGATCCCACCCAAACGTCTTTAATAATATTACAATTCTTAATAACCGTTCTATCACCTACTTTACCGTAATAGCCACGCTTATTGTTGAATTTCTTTTCAGTAAACTCAATGAATTTTTGTTGCAATGCTTTGTCGTCTCTGTAACGGCTCCATAAAAAAGCATCACCCGGCAACATGCCATCAAAGGGCAATACTTTTCTACCCGTATTCTCATTGCAGATTTCCAGCCATATGCGCACTTCTTCGGATTCTCCGTCTTTCACAATGCCGTTACCAAACTTGGAGTGATTGGTCGTAACCAGTTCATTGACGTTGGTAATAATGGCTTCGCTGCCAATAATATAATGAGAGAGATAGTTGACGTTGTTGATGACAACATTGTCCCCAAAGTCGCAACTGATAATGGTGGAATTGTATAAACCCACCGGTGTTTTTAGATCGCTGAATCCTAGGTAATAGGGTTCAAGCTTTCCAATCCTTACCAGTCCATGGAATTTACAGTTTTTTACGAGTTCTGGATTAAACGCATCCGATACCAGAATATGGTTCCAGTTATCAGTGGTATTGCCATTGCGCACCAATTGCTCAATTTCATAAGCAGTAAGGGTTCGGTAATGAATACCGTTTCTCATCTGCATATTGCGCAGATAATATTCATCCTTACCCTTTGGTATATGATGGTCTTTTATAAATCCGTAACCTAAAGCATCAAGGGGGGTCTTGGTGATATTATTTTGCGCCATATTTTTTATTCAACAGTTACACTCTTAGCTAAGTTTCTTGGCTTGTCTACATCTAATCCTTTGTAAAGACCTACATAGTAGCTCAACAATTGCAAAGGAACCACACTCAATAGGGGTGCTATAGCTTCGTCTGCATCAGGAACAAACATTACATCGTCGGCCATGCCAGGAATTACTTCGTCGCCCACCGTGGCCACTGCAAGTACCTTTCCTTTACGTGCTTTAATTTCCTGTACGTTTGAAACAATTTTTTCGTAGTAAGAATCTTTGGTCGCTACAAATACAACGGGAAGATTTTCATCTACCAGTGCAATAGGGCCATGTTTCATTTCCGCAGCAGGGTAGCCTTCTGCGTGTATGTAAGAAATCTCTTTTAGCTTTAAAGCACCTTCCAATGCAACAGGGAAATTGTATCCTCTTCCTAAGAACAAGAAGTCAGAAGCATCTTTGTATTTCTCGGCGATGCGCTGAATATTCGAAGTGTCCGCTAAAATCTCTTTAATTTTTTCAGGAATAGATTCCAGATCATGCATTAGTTGTGCATACCGATCTTTTGATAATGTTCCTTTTGCATAACCTATCTTTAATGCCATCATCATTAATACGGCCAATTGTCCGGTAAATGCTTTTGTACTTGCAACCCCAATTTCAGGACCGCTATGAGTATAAGCACCTGCATGGCTTAAACGTGCAATAGAACTACCAACCGCGTTTACTACTCCAAAAATGAAAGCGCCTTTTTCCTTCGCACTTTCCAATGCCACCAAGGTATCTGCGGTTTCACCACTTTGCGAAATGGCAATGATCACATCGCCTTTGTGAATCACTGGGTTTCTGTATCGGAATTCAGATGCATATTCTACTTCTACCGGTATGCGGCAGAACTCTTCAATCAAATATTCAGCAATCAAACCTGCGTGCCAGCTGGTTCCGCAGGCTACAATCATAATACGGTTGGCATTAATAAATGCCTCCATATTATTTTCAATTCCACCCATCATGATTTGTAAACTCTGCGGCAATAATCTACCTCTCAAACAATCGTGAATAGTGCTAGGTTGCTCGTGAATTTCTTTCAGCATGAAATGATCATAACCGCCTTTTTCAATAGCGGCCAATTCCATATCCAGCTTGGTAATAAAAGGCGTTTGCTTTTCATTGCCTAGGTTCTTCAGAATCAATTCGTCTGGCTTCACAATGGCAATCTCGTAATCGTTTACGTACACCACTTCTTTGGTGTATTCAATTATGGGAGATGCGTCACTTGCTAAAAAATGCTCTCCTTTACCAATGCCAATTACCAATGGACTTCCTTTACGGGCAGCTATAATGGTCTCAGGTTCATCTTTAGAAATCAATAAAATACAATAGGCACCTACCACACGTTTTAGCGCAATACGAAGGGCTTCTTCCAATGAACAGTTGTTATTGATTTTAATGTCTTCAATAAAATTCAACAAAACTTCCGTGTCGGTATCGCTTTTAAAATGGTATCCTTTCGATTCCAATTCTTTTTTAATCTGTGTGTAGTTTTCAATGATTCCATTGTGAATCATTGCGAGTTCACCACTTTGCGATTGGTGCGGGTGCGCATTACGGTCGCTGGGTTCACCATGGGTAGCCCAGCGGGTATGTCCAATGCCGATATTTGCGTGAATATCCTGGCCAATGGCCGCTTCTTCTAATTCAGCTACTTTTCCTTTTTTCTTATAAACTTTTATTTTCTTATCGTTCAGCAGCGCAACGCCTGAACTATCGTAACCGCGGTATTCCAATCTTTTCAGCCCTTTTAACACAATAGGATAGGCCTCTCTTGGCCCAGTGTAACCAACAATTCCACACATAAATAATAACTATTTGGTCACAAGTTTAATTATATTTAATGAATAATTAATTGTTTTGCAAGAACTTGCGGGTATGCTCGAATTTGTTCTTAAGGCTTGCTGTTTTTTGCGGGATTAAATTAGTAGTTATGAAAATGAATCAAATACAGGGTATAGGTTGGTCAAAGGTTTTGATGGTAATGGGGTTGGTTGTTTTCGGTTGGATGACAACTGTTGCGCAATCGACCACCGTGTGGATTGTTCGGCACGGAGAAAAAGACACAGCCATGGCCACCCGGGCAAATCCGGATTTAAATGCGGAGGGTAAACAAAGAGCCATGGATTTGGCAAC
>VFQM010001249.1_pt1 | contig 23100 bp, 16 predicted proteins | sample 3512391 | NCBI WGS metagenome assembly VFQM01 (sample SAMN10412369, study PRJNA504923) | tailings metagenome | isolation source: Replicate 1 from Balatoc abandoned mine | place: Philippines | reverse complement strand
ACATCGTGTTCGAAGCCGTCGCCGGGCTCAACACGCTGATCGACTTCCGCTATTCGCAGCACTTCAAGGCCCCGCGCGGCGGCCACGGGATGGGCAAGGACCGCACCGGCGCCTCGGCCGAGCCCTTGGTGATCAAGGTGCCGGTCGGCACGCAGATCCTCTCGGAAGACAAGGAAGATGTGCTCGCGGACTTCACCGAAGTCGGCCAGCGCGTCGTGTTCCTCGAAGGCGGCATGGGCGGGCGCGGCAATGCCAGCTACAAAACCTCAACCAACCGCGCGCCCCGCCAGCATCAGCCCGGCATTCCGGGTGAGGAGGCGTGGGTGTGGCTGCGGCTGAAGCTGCTGGCCGATGTGGGCCTTGTCGGCCTGCCCAACGCGGGCAAATCCACCTTCATCAACGCCGTGTCCAACGCGCAGGCGAAGGTGGGTGACTATGCCTTCACCACGCTGGTGCCCAAGCTGGGCGTGGTGCGCCACAAGGGCCGCGAATTCGTGCTGGCCGACATTCCCGGCCTGATCGAGGGCGCGGCGGACGGCGTGGGCATTGGCGACCGCTTCCTTGGCCATATCGAGCGGTGCCGGGTGCTGATCCACCTGATCGACATCACCGGCACCGACGATGCCGACCCCGCCGAGGCGCTGCGCATCGTCGAGGAGGAACTGGCAGCTTACGGCGACAAGGAGCACACCCGGCTTGATGAAAAGCCTCGGCTGGTGGTGCTGAACAAGCTCGATCTGGCCGACGCCGAACTGGTCGAAGGCTTCCGCAAGGAACTGCTCAGCGCAGGCGCGGAGCAGGTTTTCGCGGTGTCGGGCGCGACGGGGGCGGGGATTCCCGAACTGCTCGATGCGGTGCTTGCCTATCTGCCCGATCGCACCGCGACCGAAACCAAGGCGGTGGAAGTCGAGGATGATGGCGATGCGCCTGCGTGGTCGCCGCTCTGACAGCTTATGCTGACCCGGCGCCCATGAAGAATTTGGCCGACATTACCGCCGCACGGCGGATCGTGGTCAAGATCGGCTCTTCGCTGCTGGTGCGGGGCGGGACAGCGGGTGTGGCATGGCTTGGCAGTCTGGCACAGGATCTTGCCGCGATCCGCAAACAGGGCCCGCAGGTGATCGTGGTCAGTTCAGGCGCGATCGCGCTGGGTGCGGCCCGGCTGGGGCTGGCCAAGGGGGGGCGCGGCAGCCTTGCCGATGCGCAGGCCGCTGCCGCCGTGGGCCAGATCCAGCTCGCCGACCTGTGGAGCCGCGCTCTGGGCGAACACGGCATCACCGCCGCGCAGATGCTGCTGACACTGGGCGATCTGGAAGACCGGCGTCGCTATCTCAACGCCGCCGCCACGCTCGACCGGCTGCTGGAAGCGGGCGTGATCCCGGTCATCAATGAGAACGACTCGGTCGCCACCGAGGAAATCCGCTTCGGCGACAATGATCGCCTCGCCGCCCGCGTGGCGCAGGCGGCCCATGCCGATGCGGTGCTGCTGCTGTCGGATGTGGACGGCCTCTACGACCGTGACCCGCGTGAGGATGGGGCGACGCTGATCCCGGTGGTTGACGCCGTGACGCCCGAGATCATGGCAATGGCGAGCGGGGCTTCGTCTTCGGGCCTTGGTTCGGGGGGCATGACCTCCAAGTTGCAGGCCGCGCAGATCGCCACGCGGGCGGGGATTGCGCTTGGCATCCTCAACGGCACGCATGATGCACCGATTGCCAAGGCGCTGGCTGAGGGGACGGGGACGCTGTTCCTGCCTGTCAGCGCGGCATCGGCCCGCAAGGCGTGGCTTGGCGGGCGGTTGGCGCCGGCTGGCGAATTGCGCGTCGACAAGGGCTGTGCCGAGGCGTTGAAGGGCGGGGCGAGCCTGCTGGCGGCGGGTGTCGTCGGCGTTTCCGGCCAGTTCCGGCGCGGCGATCTGGTCAGCGTCCTCAGCTTGCGGGGCGAGCGGCTGGCGCAGGGTTTGGCCGAATATGACGCTGCCGAAATGCAGCTGATAGCGGGCCGCCGCGCAGAGGATCAGGCCGAACGCCTCGGCTATGCGCCGCGTTCCTGCGTGATCCACCGCGATCACATGGTGCTGCTTTGAGCCTGTTGGCGATCACCGGCGCGACCGGTTTTGTCGGGAGTGCGGTGCTGGCCGAAGCTTTGGCGCAGGGCCATCAGGTGCGCGCGCTCGCCCGCCGCGATCAGGCCCCGCGTGCCGGTGTGGAATGGGTGCGCGGCGATCTTGGCGACGAGGGCGCGCTGGCTGCGCTGGTCGCAGGGGCAGACGCGGTGATCCATATCGCAGGGCTGACCAACACGCCCGACCCGGCCGAGTTCGCTCCCGCCAATGTCACCGGCACCGCCAATGTGATCGCGGCGATGAAGGGGGCGGGCTGCCAGCGGCTGGTGTTCGTCTCCTCGCTCTCGGCGCGGCAGCCCGAATTGTCGCTCTACGGCGCGTCCAAGGCGAAGGCCGAGGCGCTGGTGGAGCAGAGCGGTCTCGATTGGACCACGGTGCGCCCGCCCGCCGTATATGGCCCGCGCGATATCGACATGCTCGACCTGTTCCGCGCGGCAAAGTGGGGCATGGTGCCGCTGCCACCGGGGGGCGCGACCTCGATCATCCATGCCGACGATCTGGCGCGGCTGCTTGTCGGGCTTGCCGCCAGCAATGCCGCGCCGACAAAGAAGAAGGTCTACGAGCCCGACGACGGGCGCGAGGGCGGGTGGAGCCACAAGGAGCTTGCCGCCGCGATTGGCCGGGCGATGGGGCGCCGCGCCGTGTTTGCCCCGCACCTGCCGCGCCCGGTGCTCGAAGCCGCTGCCGCCGCCGACCGCAAGGCGCGCGGCGACAAGGCGAAACTCACCGCCGACCGCGTGGGTTACATGTGCCACCCCAACTGGGTCGCCCGCTTCGACCGCAAGCCCCCGCCGGGCTTGTGGCAACCCCGCATCGCGGGCGAAGAGGGGCTGAAGGCGACCGCCCAATGGTATCGGCGCGAGGGGTGGGTCTAACCCGAGGCCCCTGCCTTTTGTGACGTAGAAACAAAGGAGTCGGCTCCGGTTTTCATCCATGTTACCTTGCCGCAAAGGCTGCCGGGGGATAGCGACATGGACACGCTGAACGAGCAATACTTCAAGAACGATGATTATCGCCGCGTCGCAGGTGGCGCGAACATGCCCCGGCTTGTGCGCCCCGATGGCGGTTCGGGCGAAGCCGAATGGAGCGACTGGTCTCCGGGTGATGGCGGACTGGTTTCGACCCGGTCGGAATATATCCCCGGCGGCACGGTGCTGGTCCGCTTTGGCGGTCTGAAGGCGACGAAAATCAAGGACGAACAGACCGGGCTTGTGAAGCAAACCTGGACTGCGCCGCAATATTTCGGGCCAGGGGCGGCGGCCGGGGCGTGGTGGCTCGACCTCACGGCCTACAAAGCGATCGAACGCTATGCCGACGCCATCGGGGAATCGGTCACTTATGCCGTGCGGCAGGTCTGTGCCGTGCCTGCCGAATGGAGCGACCTCAGCTATGTTGTGCAGGGCCGCACCCGCTCGCCGCTGATGGCGTGGGCCGGGCTGGGGCGCTCTGTCATGGCCAAGGACGGGACAATCATCGATCCTCTCGCGCCCGGTAAGCCCCAGATCGAGCAGTATTTCATCCCCGGCATGTGGGATCCCGATTTCAACAAGGCGGCGATCTTCATTTCCCACCATGGGCCGCTCGATCCGGTCATGGGCCATCCGGGCGCCCGACGGCAGCTGGAAGAGCGTGCCGCACAGATGAAGCGGATGCGGGCTGCGATGGGCAAATCCTGACCCCGGGCCAGCGGGAAAACCGTTCTATAGGAACGGCTCCTCGCCCGGCTTGTGGATGCCGCATTCGGTCTTGTCCCAGCCCTTCCACCGGCCCGAGCGCGGGTCTTCGCCCGGCGCGACCTGCGAGGTGCAGGGGGAGCAACCGATCGACGGATAGCCAGCCGCGATCAGCGGGTGGCGCGGCAGGTCGTGCTGGATGAAATAGCCCTCGATCTGGCCCGCATCCCAGTCAATCAGCGGGTTGATCTTGAGGCGGCCCTGCGCGTCGGAGGTGTCGAGTTCGAAGCGCGGCAGGTTGGCGCGGGTCCTGGCCTGAAACGCCTTCCTGCCGGTGAAGCTGGCGTCGAACTGGCTGAGCGCCTTGTCCAGCGGGCGCACCTTGCGGATTTCGCAGCAGCCATCGGGGTCATAGGACCACCTGAGGCCCGTCTCGTCGCGCTTGGCGAGATCCTCGGGATCAGGGGTCAGCACCACCAGATTAAGGCCGAGGCGCTGGGTCAGAAGGTCGCGATAGGCCAGCGTTTCGGCAAAATGCTTGCCGGTGTCGAGGAACAGCACCGGCACGCTTGCCTCGACGCTGGCGACCAGATGCAGCAGCACCGCGCTCTCCGCCCCGAAGCTGGAGACCACCGCCAGATCGCCCGCCAGCCCGTCGCGGATCACCGCCTCCAGCATCTCGCGCGTCGTGCTGCCGCGGAACATGCGGTTCAAACGCACCGCATCATGCTCGGTAAAGCGCGGCGCGAGGTCGAGGGTGTCGCGGGTGCGGGTTTCGCGGGCGATGCCGAGTTCAGGCTTCATGGCGCTTGTCCGCAATCGTCCGCCGGCCATCCGCGGCGCGCTGATAGACGTTCTCCCACGTGGCGAAGGCGCGGGCCGCGTCCTCCTCGTCGAGGCGCTTGTCGGGGGCGAAGCTGTCAAAGCCGCAGCGGCGCATGTGCGAAAGCTGGTCGATCAGCACCGCGCCCACCGCGCGCAGTTCCCCTGTGTAGCCCGCCTCGCGCAGGATGCGGGCCGAGGAATAGCCGCGCCCGTGACCGAAGGCGGGGAAGTTGACTTCGACCAGCGCCAGCCGGTCAAGGAACGGCAGCAGCACGCGGGCATCGTCACCCGGCTCGATCCGCACAGCGGTCGCGTTGGTCTGATCGCACACGGCATCGACGGTAACGGCGGCGTGATCGACCGGCTCGTCATCGCGGAAGCGGAACTGCACTTCATCGGGCGAAGTGCCGAGGTTCGTGCTCATGACTGCCCTCCCGCCAGCGGGAAGGGTTGGGGGTGGGAAAGCGGAAGGCGGAGGTGGTGCCGTGACGCGCCCACCCCTAGCCCCTCCCGCAAGCGGGAGGGGGATTGCAGGCCATTACCCATAAAGCGCCTCCTTGAACGGCTCCATGCCGATGCGGCGGTAGGTGTCGAGGAAGCGCTCTCCATCGCTGCGCTTGGCGAGATAGACGTCGGTGACCTTCTCGACCGCGGCGATCACGCCGTCCTCGTCGAAGCCGGGGCCGGTGATCTTGGCGAGGCTGACGTCCTCGGCCTCCGATCCGCCGAGCGAGAGCTGGTAGTTCTCCACCCCCTTCTTGTCGACGCCGAGGATGCCGATGTGGCCCGCATGGTGGTGCCCGCAGGCATTGATGCAGCCGGAGATTTTCAGCTTCAATTCGCCGACCACTCCGGTGCGCCCGGTTGCCGCGAAGCGTTCCGAAATGCGCTGGGCGAGCGGGATCGAGCGGGCGTTGGCGAGGCTGCAATAATCAAGGCCCGGGCAGGCGATGATATCCTCGATGGTGTCAATGTTTGGACTGCCGAGGCCCGCCGCATCGAGCGCCTGCCACACCGCGGGGAGATCGCGGATCGCGACATGGGGCAGCAGCAAGTTCTGGGTGTGCATGACCCGCAGTTCGTCGAAGGAATAGTCGCGCGCGAGCTTTGCCACGACGCGCATCTGTTCCGAGGTCGCATCACCCGGAATGCCGCCAGCCGGCTTCAGGCTGATCACGGCGGAGACATAGGCATCGTGTTTGTGGCGGTGGGTGTTGCGGTCCACCCAGAGCGCGAAATCGGGGTCCGAACGGTCCACCGTCTTGGGCCCGTCGAGGAAGGCGGGCGGGGCGAAGTGCTGCGCAATCCGCGCCAATTCCTCGCGCGGTGGTTCCACGCCGACGCTGAGCAGGTGCGCGAATTCTTCCTCCACCTGCCGGATATATTCGCCTGCGCCCAGTTCATGGACGAGGATCTTGATGCGCGCCTTGTACTTGTTGTCGCGCCGGCCGTAGCGGTTGTAGACCCGAAGGCAGGCCTCGGCATAGGTGATGAACTGGTCGATCGGCACGAAGTCGCGGATCAGCGGGGCGATCATGGGCGTGCGGCCCATGCCGCCGCCCGCGTAGAATTCCGCGCCTATCTCTCCGTCGCGCTTCACGATCCGCACGCCGATATCGTGCAGCCGCATCGCCGCGCGGTCCTTTTCCGACGCGATCACCGCGATCTTGAACTTGCGCGGCAGGTAGGTGAACTCCGGGTGGAAGCTCGACCACTGGCGCATCAGCTCGGCATAGGGGCGGGGATCGACCACCTCGTCCGCCGCAGCGCCGGCGAAGTGATCGGAACTGATGTTGCGGATGCAATTGCCGCTGGTCTGGATGGCGTGCATCTCGACGCTCGCCAGATCGGCCAGCGCATCGGCGCAATCTTCCAGCCTGATCCAGTTATACTGGATGTTCTGGCGCGTGGTGAAGTGCCCGTAGCCGCGGTCATACCTGTCGGCGATTGTCGCGAGCATTTCCATCTGGCGGCTGTCCAGCGTGCCATAAGGGATGGCGACGCGCAGCATGTAGGCGTGGAGTTGCAGATACAGGCCGTTCATCAGCCTCAATGGCTTGAACTGGTCTTCGGTCAGCTTGCCTTCGAGGCGGCGGCGGGCCTGATCGCGGAATTCTGCCACGCGGGCATCGACCATCGCCTGGTCGTATTGGTCATAGCGATACATCAGCGGGTTCCAGTCAGAACGGGGAGACGCTCGGTGCCGAGGATGGTGCCAAGCTCGCGCAGAGTCTTGCCTTCGACAGGCACAGGGGTGTGCGCGGCGCGGATTGCTTCGAAGGCGGCGCGGGTGGCGGGATCATCGTAACCGGCAGGCGTGGGGTAACCGACCTCGACCAGCAGATCCCATTCGCCATCGGGCGCGGGGTTGGCGATCAGGCGGTAGGACGTGAACAGGCCCTGTTCCACCGCCTTGGCATCCATCGCGAACCAGTTGAGGTGGATGAAGGTGGTGAGATTGGCGCGCTGGCCGGGCAGCGCCTTGAGACGCGTCCATTCGATCACCATCGTGGCGCGGGGCTGAGCGGGCGCGGGACCGGCTTCGGCAGCGGCGGGGGCGGCGGCGGGCGCAGCGGCAAAGGCGAAGGCCGAGGCGAGCGCGGTGAAGGGGGTGGCGGCGGCGCGCATCAGATCACCCAGTCCCAGCCGGTCTTGTCGGCGGTCGGCACGGCAAGGTCGCGCCGCACCGTGGGGCCCAATGCGCGCACGCGGTCCTTGATGTGGGCCGGGCGCACGTGCCCGGCGGCATCGATGCTGGCCTCGATGGCATAGGGCACATTGACCCGGCGCGCGGCTTCCTCGCGGGCGAGGATTTCTTCGGCGTCTTCGCCCACATCGACCGCATCATCGACGAACAGCGACCAGCCGGTGCCGTTCCACCATGTCACCGCGCCCGAGCGCAGGTCATTGCCGGTGAGGATCTTCATTGCGCGACCTCCTTAGCAAGAGCCGCGACCGCCGCATCCGTGCGGGCGGTAACATCGCCGATGACGATGAGAGCGGGGCTTTTCACCGCGTGTGTCTCGACCAGATCGGGCAGGGCGGCGAGCAAGCCCCGCAGCACCCGCATTTCGGGGCGCGCGGCGTTTTCGATCACGGCGACGGGCACATCGGGGGTCAGGCCATCGGCCATCAGCTTCTCGGCGATCTGTGCGGCGGTGGATACGCCCATGTAGATCACCAATGTCCGGCCCTTGCCCGCAAGGCCTGACCAGTCCTGTTCGGCAAGGCCCTTGCACTGGCCCGCGACGAAAGAGACGATGCTCGACGCGTCGCGGTGGGTGAGCGCGATCTGCGCCGCCGCCGCCGCGCCATTGGCAGCGGAAATGCCAGGGACGACCTCGACCGGCACGCCGGCTGCGCGTGCATCCTCGGCCTCTTCGCCGCCGCGCCCGAAGATGAAGGGATCGCCGCCCTTCAGCCGCACGACGTCATGCCCAGCCAGCGCCTCGCGGATCAGCAGGGCGTTGATCGCCTCCTGCGGCATGGTGTGGCGGGCGCGACTCTTGGCGACCGAGATCAGGCGGGCATCTGCACGGGCAAGGCCGAGGATATCAGGCCCGATCAGCCCGTCATGGACGATCACCCGCGCGCTCGCAATCAGGCGGGCGGCGCGCAAGGTCAGAAGGTCCACCGGACCCGGCCCCGCGCCGACAAGAAATATGGTGCCAGTCTTTCGCATGGCAGCGCAAATGGGCCACCCTGCGCAGCCGTGCCAGCGAGAATGGGTTGGCCTGTGCCAAGCCCAGCTATTGCGGGGTATCGGCCCGCTTTGCTTCCAGCGCGTGGATCAGCTTCTCCAGCGCTTCGCTGTCCTTCAGATTGAGGTCGCGCTGCGGATAGGGCAGGCCCACGCCGTGGTCCTTGAACAGCGTCCACAATTGCTTGAGAACATCGCTCTTCACGTTGCCGACACCCTCTTCCGGATCGTTGATCCAGCAATGGATGGTGAAGTTGACGGCGTTGTCGCCGAACCCGTTCCACCACACAGTCGGCGGCGGGGTGGCCAGCACCCGGCGCGCCTTGGCGGCAGCTTCCAGCATCAGCTTTTCAGCAAGTGCCATGTCGGCATCGTAGCTCACCCCCACCGGCACCTGCACGCGCACGTTCTTTGACGAATAGGACCAGTTTTCGACCTGATTGATCATCAGGTTTTCATTGGGGATGAGGTATTCGCGCTCGTCCCGGGTGGTCACCGAGACGGCGCGGATGCCGATGCGGCGGATCTGGCCGAAGGTCTGCTGCCCGCTCTGATCGGCGACCGCGATCACGTCACCCGGCTTGATCGACTTGTCGAGCAGCAGGATGATCCCGGCGATGAGATTGCCGAAGGTCTTCTGCAAGCCGAACCCGATGGCAAGGCCGAAGGCGCCCGAAAACACCGTCAGCGCCGTCAGATCGATGCCGAGCAGGTCCACCCCGACAAGGAAGGTCACCACCCAGATGATGATGGTGGCAAGCTTTTCGGCCAGCACCGCCTGCGTCCCGTCAAGCGCGCTCACCCGCCTGAGTGCGGCGCGGGTCAGGCGCTGGGCGAGCATGGCGAGGGCGAGCACCAGCAGCACCGCGCCCACGGCGAAGATCACATCGAAGGCCGAAACCCGCCAGTCGCCCAGCTCCACCGCGACACTGTCCAGCCGGTTGGCGATCCCGCCGATCGTCTGCGAGCGTTCGGCGAGGTCCTCGCGCACCACATCTGCGCCCGTGACGGGTTCGGGCGCCGGGGCGGCCATCACAACAGCGCCAGCGCCGCGGCGAGGTCTGCGATCAGGTCGTCCGGGTCTTCCAGCCCGATCGACAGGCGCAGCGCCGGGGCGCCGCCGGTGGGGCAGGGCATGATCGAGCGATAGGTGCGCGGGGTGATCGGCAGGGCCAGGCTTTCATAGCCGCCCCACGAATAGCCGATGCCGAACAATTGCAGCGCATCGGCAACGCGGGCCGAGGCCTGCGGATCATCGCTCGCCAGCACGAAGGAAAACAGCCCGCATCCGCCGGTGAAATCGCGTGTCCAGATCGCATGGCCGGGATCGGAGGGCAGCAGCGGGCACAGCACGCGGGCCACCTGCGGCTGCGCGTCCAGCCACTGCGCGACTTTAAGCGCCGCACGCGTCTGCGCGTCCAGCCTGACGCCCATCGTGCGCAGGCCCCGCGCCGCCAGCGCCGCATCGTCGGGCGACACGACCTGCCCCAGTTCCTGCGACACGCGCCTGAGCGCCGCATACCAGCGCCTGCCCGCGCTGGCGCTGCCCATCATCAGGTCGGAATGGCCCCCGACATGCTTCGACAGGCTCATCATCACGATATCGCAGCCATGCTCCAAAGCGGCGAACCCGAGCGGGCTTGCCCAGGTGTTGTCGATCATCGTCACCGCGCCATGTTCCTTCGCCAGCGCGGCGAGGGCGGGCACATCGGTCATTTCGAAGGTCAGGCTGCCCGGCGCTTCCAGCCACACTGCCTTAGGCCCATCGGCCAGCAGCGCGGCATAGGTGTCCACATCCGCCGGATCGAAGAACTCGGTCGCCACGCCCAGCCGCGCCAGCAGGCCGGTCGCCATGCTCCGGGTGGGGTCATAGGCGTTGTCGCTCATCAGCAAGAGATCGCCGGGCTTCAGAACGGCAAGCATCACGCCCGCAATCGCCGCCACGCCGCTGGGGTAGAGCACCGTGCCGGCCGCGCCCGGTTCGATCTGGGTCAGTGCCTCGGCCAGCGCCCACTGCGTCGGGGCCCCGCGACGGCCATAGAAGAACTGCCCGTCGGCATTGTTGCCGCCCGCGGCCTGCCGGTCGGCATCCTTGTCGTAAAGGTGGGTCGAGCCGCGCCACACCGGCGGATTGACCACCGGCCCGGTCCACTCCTTGCGCCGCCCGCCGCGCACCACGCGGGTCGCGGGCTTCAGGTGCGCCTCGTCGCCCCCGCCGCTCATGCCTCGGGCCCTTGTGCCTTGGGGGTGGCGGGATCGGCGCCCCATTCGCTCCAGCTGCCATCATAGAGCGCGGCATCGTCCACGCCGATCAGATGCAGCGCGAACAGCAGCACGCTGGCCGTGACTCCGCTGCCGCAGGAGGCGGTGACGGGCTGCGTCAGATCAATGCCTGCGGCGGTGAACAGAGCGCGCAGTTCTGCGGGCGATTTGTAGGTGCCGTCTTCGCCCAGCACCGCAGTGAAGGGCAGGTTCTTCGCCCCCGGAATGCGCCCGTTCTGGCCGCCATGCACAGGATCGATGCCGCTGCCATAAACGCGGTCGGCACTGCGCGCATCCAGCACCTGCGCAGCGCGGCTTTCGAGATTGGCGAGCATATCGGCCTTGGTGCGCACGCGGTCAGTGGCAGCGAAGGCGGACCGGGCGGCAGGCGCCACATCCGCCGTGCCGCTTTCGAGCGGGCGGCCTTCAGCGCGCCACTTGGCAAGCCCGCCATCGAGAATCGCCACATTGCCGCGCCCGCTTGCCGTCAGCACGAACCACGCCCGCGCCGAGGTGCGGATCGCGCTGTCATCATAGATCACGATCGCATCATCCGGCCCGACGCCAAGGCCCGCCAGCCGCTCGGCCAATTGCGCAGGCGTGGGGAAGGCATAGGGGACAGGCGAGGCCGCATCGAACAGGCTGGCCAGCCCCAGCAGCCGCGCCCCCGGAATATGTGCCGCTGTGAAATCGGCCTGCGCATCGCGGGCGGCGGAGGGCAGGTGGTAGCTGGCATCCAGCACCACAAGGCCGGGTGCGCCGAGGTTGGCGGCCAGCCATTCGGACGAGACGAGCGAGGCGGGGAGTTGGGTCATGGCCGCAACCCTAGCGCGGGGCGGGCGCGGGTGCAAAGCCCCGTGCCGGTCAGGCCGCGGCGGATGCGGCCGGAACGGCGACCGCCTGTGCCACCAGTCCGGCAATTCCCCCCGGCGGCTGGTCGAGCGGGATGGGGTGGACGCGCCCGCTCGCCGAAGGCGTGCCGATCACGAAGGTGCGGGTGTCGGCGGGCAGGCCCTCGCCTTCAAGGGTGACATGGACCAGCGGGATGAACAGCGGGGTCTGCCCCTGCCTGAGCGGCGCGATCGCCGACAGCGGCAATTGCAGCGTCCCGGTGATGCTGCGGGCCTGCTGCGGGCCGATGCGGGCGATGGTCTCCAGCCCTTGCGCCGCGCCTGCCGCGCCGCCGGCTCCGCCGCGTGCGCAGACGAGCTTGGCGGCGGCGTTGAGATCATTCACCGCCCGGTCCGACCGGTTGGCGATGGTGAGCCGGTAGTGCGCCGTGAACATCATCACGCTGCGGGTGGCCGAGGTGATCTCCAGCGTCAGATCGATTCGCGGCGGCTGGCTGGCAGGGGCGGCGCTATCGGCGGCGGCGCCTGCGATGGGCGCGGCAAGGCGCAGGACCTTCGGCTTGCGGCGCCGCCACACCACCGCGCCCGCGCCAAGCAGTCCCAGTGCGGCCAGCCCCCCTGCGGCAAGGGGCCACCACTGCGGCCACTGCATCGGGACGGTGCTGTCCGCAAGGGTGCTTGCGGGCGGTGCGGGGACAGGGGCGGGTGCAGGCGCAGACGCAGGCGCAGGCTGTGCGGCGGCGCTCGGCAGAGCGAAGGGATCGCTGGCGAGGCCGGGTGTTGCGGCAGGCGCCGGGGCATTGCCTGACGCAGCGGGCGCTGCCGCAGGGCGCGGTGCAGGCGGCGGTGCGGGGATCGCCAGCGGCGGCTGGTTGCTGGTGGGCGAAGGCAGCGGCTGGATCACCGGCGAGGCGATCGCTTCGGGCTGAGCGCGCGGCGGGATCGCCACACCCGCGCGCTCATCGGCCGGGCCTGCCGCGGTTGCGGTGGGGGAAGGGCTGGCCGGCGGCAGCGCAAAGGTCTCCTGCGCGGCCAGCGGCACCGCAGCGGCAAGGCCGAGCGCGGCGGTGGCACCAAGGCAGGCATTACAAAAGGGCTGGCGGATCATGGCGCTTGGGTTCGGCTTCAGGCTGGACGGACGGATCGGCAATCGTATGCGGGCACGAAGGCTTGCGGGGTGCCAGCCCAAGGCTGAACCCCGCCTGTCCCCATAGGGAAAGCATCAGCCTTTCGTCCAGCGGCTTGCACGGCGCGGCGGATCGGGGCAACAGCGCGGCATGGAAAACACCCCCTCTCCCGCAAAGCCGACCCCGCAGTTCCTGGGCAAGGATACCCCGTTGCCGACCTCTCCCGAAGAGGCGGTGCTCGATTACGTGCCCAACCCGCGGCCGGGCCTCACCTATCTGGTGCGGTTCGTCTCGCCCGAATTCACCTCGCTGTGCCCGGTCACGAACCAGCCGGATTTTGCCCATCTGGTGATCGATTACGTGCCTGCCGAGACGATCGTGGAGAGCAAGAGCCTCAAGCTGTTTCTGGGGTCTTTCCGCAACCACAACGGCTTCCACGAGGATGTGACCGTGGGCATCGGGGTGCGCCTGTTCGAGGAAATGCGCCCGCAATGGCTCAGGATCGGCGGCTACTGGTATCCGCGCGGCGGCATTCCGATCGATGTGTTCTGGCAAAGCGGCGCGCCGCCGCAGGATCTGTGGCTGCCCGATCAGGGCGTGGCGTCCTACAGGGGGCGCGGCTAAGGCCTGCCTCAGGGGGCGCCAGACCCCCTCCAGACCCCCTCCACACCCCTCTCAGCCCCCCCTTAGACCCCCGTTCGGGCCACCTTGCGGGATGTTCCACGTGGAACAATGGGGACCGGCTGCGATCAGTAGCCGGGAACGCTGAGATCAAGCTGCACGAAGCGCGGAATGGTCTTGTTCGCCTCGCGCCATTTGGCGAGCGGGAAGGCGCCTGCCCCAAGCGCCGCCAGCGGAATGCCGGCTTCGGCCAGCGAATAGGGCGAGATGCGGTGGCGGGTCATGAACCCGCCGGTGCCATCGCTGATCAGCGGCGTTTCGAACTTGAGGCCCTGACTGCTTTCGGACGCGTTGACGACCTTGCTGACCACCAGCTGCCCGTGGCCCAGATCGAGCACCACATCGGTCCCCACCGGCACCCCTGCCAGCCCGTTGATCCGCGCTCCGGTTCTGGACAGGTTGCGCAGGATCACATCGTAGTAGTGGTCCTCGTGGATCAGGCCGACCTTCTTGAAGATGGTGATGCGTTCGGCACGGTGGCGCGGCGGGCCGCTGGGACGGAACATCCCCGAGCCTTGCCGGAACTGTTCGAGCACCTTGTCCTGCGTGATCGGGCGCGAAAAGATATACCCCTGCACCAGATCGGCGCCGCGCTGCCGGACCAGCTCCAGCTCGTCCATCGCCTCGACCCCTTCGGCGACGGTCTCCATCCCCAGCGCCTTGGCCAGCGCGACAATGGCGGCGATGATCGCGGGGTTGATGTCGCCGTTTTCGGTGCAGCCCCGCACGAAGCTCTGATCGATCTTGATCTTGTCGAAATGGCCGTGCTTCAGATAACCCAATGACGAATAGCCCGTGCCGAAATCGTCCAGCGCAAGGCGCACGCCCAGCCGCTTGAGATCGCGGAAGATCGCGTCCACCGTCTCAAGATCGCCGACGAACACGCTTTCGGTGATCTCCAGTTCGAGCCGGCCCGGCGGCAGGCCCGATGCCTGAAGCGCCGCCGCCACCGCCTTGCGATAGCCGGGGCGGATGAACTGCTTGGCCGACACGTTCACCGCCACCCGGATCGTGTCGGGCCAGGCGAGCGCATCGATGCAGGCCTGCTTGAGCGCCATTTCCCCGATGCGGATGATCAGATCATCATTCTCGGCGACGGGGATGAACTGCGCGGGGCTGATGTCGCCTTCTTCCTCGTCGTGCCAGCGCAGCAATGCCTCAAAGCATTTGACCTCGTTGGTCACCGGATCGACGAGCGGCTGATAGGCCAGCTTCAATTCGCCCTTGTCGACCGCGTCGCGCAGCCGGTCGGCGAGCATCGCGGTCTTGGAGGCCGCGTCGCGCAACTCGCTGGTAAAGAAACAGAAGGTGCCGCCGCGGGTTTCCTTGGCGGAATAAAGCGCCATGTCGGCCGAACGGGTCAGCTCGTCGGCCTCGACCCCGTCATAGGGGGCAACGGCGATGCCGACCGAGGTGCCGATGATCGCCCGGCGGCCATTGATCTGATAGGGCTGGGAGATCGACTGGACGATGCGGTTGGCCAACTCCCCCAGCGTGCCGCGGTCATCCATGTCGGGGAGCAGCACCTGAAACTCGTCCCCGCCGAGCCGCCCGACTTCGCCATGATTGCCGACGATCGCGGTAAGCCGCTGGCCGACCTGCCTGAGCAGCTCGTCCCCCGCCGGGTGACCCATGGTGTCGTTGACCTGCTTGAAGCGGTCGAGATCAAGCATCATCAACGCGCAGGATCGCTGGCTGATGCGGAACGCGGACAGCATCGCCGACAGCCGCTCTCCCAGCTTGCGGCGGTTGGCAAGGCCGGTCAGTTCATCGACCTGCGAGGCCCGCGCGACCTGCGTTTCGTAGGCGTATTGCGCCGAGATATCGACCGCGCTGCCGCGATAGCCGTGGAAGGTGCCGCTGGCATCGATCAGCGGACGACCGTTCAGGCGCCACCAGCGCATGCTGCCCCGCCCATCGGCGACGGCGACGATCTGCTCGTCAAGCCGCGAGCGGGCCTTGAGCTTGAAGGCGAGGCTGCGCTGCGTGGGGGCGCCGACTTCTTCCTCGATATCGCTGAACACGCGAGTGAGCGGCGTGCCGATCAGCGCGTCGCTGCCCGATCCCAGATCGGCAAGCGCGCGGCTTGAAAGGAAGCTGAGATTGCCGTCCGCATCGGTCGCCCAGAACATCCCGACGCCAAGTTCCTCGACTTGCCCGAGCACCACGGCACGATCAGGCGAAACCCCGCGTGCGGCGCTGCGCCGGTCGGGCTGCCTTTCCTTGTTGTCGCGGGGGGGCTTGCGGAAGCCTAGCGCCATGTCTCGTCCTATGCCTGGGCGCACCGATGGCAGCACGCCTCACACCCGCGATTAACCTTGTGACCTTGAAAAAGGGTTACGCCGCTGTCCGGCCGGATTGCGCGACAGGCTGAGCCGGGCTCGCGGCAAATGGGCTGGAACCCTTTTCGGGCAATCGCGTTATCGGTCTGTGCACTCCGCGGGGCATTTTCTTGCTTGCGCGGGCTGTGACCTGAAATTTTGCTGCATTTGCCATCGGCGTTCGGGATCGCGCCCCATCCATCTTGCGGCCGCATTGTGCGGTCGGGTTTTCGACTCACGGGGGGATCAGGTCATTTCTGTCGACACTCTGCTGGCAAGCGCGCCTGAGGCGCTGACCAATCCCGTGCGCACCCGCACCGATTGGGAGACGATGCGCGCCGCTGCGCTTGCTGATCCGGGCGCCTTCCACGGTGCGATTGCAGCGCGCAACATGCACTGGTTCGTGCCTGAAATCGGTCCTGCCGGCGCGTGGCTGGCAAAGGATGCGGACGGGCGCTGGCACGGCTGGGATGCCGCCACGGCGCAAGCTGTAACGCCGGCGCTCTCGGCCGACTTTACCCCATGGCACACGGGTTTCGATGGCAGCAATCCGCCGCACTGGCGCTGGTTCGTGGGCGGGCGCACCAATGCGGCTTTTTCAGAACTCGACCGTCACGTGCTCGCCGGGCACGGGGATGAGGCTGCGCTGATCTTCGAAGGCGACCGCTGGGACATGTCGGCAGGCGGCGGCAAGGGCGCGCCGATCGACTGCTTCACGGTGAGCCGCAAGCAATTGCTGCTGGAAGTCGCCAAGTGCGCGGTGGCGCTGGAGGCGCTGGGCCTGAAGCCGGGTGACCGCATGGCCTTGAACATGCCGAGCATCGTGCCGCAGATCTACTGGACCGAGGCGGCCAAGCGGATGGGCGTGGTCTATACGGCGGTGTTCGGCGGGTTCTCCGATAAGACCCTGTCCGACCGCATCGCCGATACGGGCGCGCGGGTGATCGTCACGTCCGATGGCAGCTACCGCAACGCGCAGGTCGCGGCCTTCAAGAACGCCTATACGGATCCGGCGCTCGACAATTTCGTTCCGGTGACGACCGCGCTCGAAATCCTCGGCGGGCTCGATCTCGAATTGCCCGAAGGCGGCCATGAAACCATCCTCGAAACCGTGCGCGAGGCGCTGGCGGGCGAGATCACGGTTGACCGTTCGGATGTGATGCGCGGTGTGGGCCGGGCGCTGATCAACCTTGGGGCGGAAGGACGCATCACCTCGGCGGATGCTGCCCGTGTCCGCATTGCGATCGCCTCCAGTCTTGTCACTTTGCCGCCGCGCGTGGAGGCGGTGATCGTGTGCCGCCACACCCACCAGCCCGACATGATCTGGCGCGAGGAACGCGACCGCTGGAGCCATGAACTGACCGACGCCGCCTTGGTGACGGTACTGGAAAAGGCGCGCGCGGCGGGCTTCGCGGTGCAGAACGAGGCCGATCTGCTGGCGCTTCCCGATACCGATTTCGTCCGCGCGATCTGGGCCTCGTCGAAGCCGATGCCGGTCGATGCCGACTATCCGATGTTCTTCATCTACACCTCGGGCAGCACGGGCAAGCCCAAGGGTATCGTCCATTCGCACGGCTATGCGGCAGGCGTCGCCGAAACGATGGCGGCCAGCTTCGATGCGCGCCCCGGCGACACGCTGTTCGTGGTCGCCGATCCGGGCTGGATCACCGGCCAGAGCTATCTGATCTGCGCCCCGCTGATGACGCGGGTGACTTCGCTGGTGTCCGAAGGCTCGCCCGTCTTCCCGCACGCGGGCCGCTTTGCCTCGATGATCGAGCGGCACAAGGTGCGCATCTTCAAGGCCGGGGTGACCTTCCTCAAATCGATCATGTCGGACCCTGCGAACCTTGCCGAGGTCGAACGTTACGACATGAGCGGGCTGCGGGTGGCGACCTTCTGCGCCGAGCCTGTATCCCCGAGCGTGCAGGCCTTCGGGATGGAGCACGTCACGCAGCGCTACATCAACTCCTACTGGGCGACCGAGCACGGCGGGATTGCCTGGACGCACATGTTCGCCAACGACGATTTCCCCCTGCGCGCCGATGCTCACGCCTATCCGCTGCCGTGGATCGTGGGCGATGTGTGGGTCGAGGATGAGGCGGGCAGGGGCGCGCCTGCGCCTTTCGCTCGCGCCGACGACGGCGGCGTGCCATGGCGCAAGGCCGATATCGGCGAGAAGGGCGAGATCGTGATCGCCGCGCCCTATCCCTATCTCGCGCGCACCATCTGGGGCGACATCGCGGGCTTCAAGGTCGCCGATGGCCGCGTCGATCCCGCGTGGCGCGGCGATGAGGCGCGCTGGGAGGAAGGCTACTGGAAGCGCTGGAAGGGTGCCTGGGCCTATACCCAGGGTGATTTCGCAATCCAGCATGCCGACGGCTCATTCTCGCTGCATGGCCGCTCGGACGATGTGATCAACGTCTCGGGCCACCGCATGGGCACCGAGGAAATCGAAGGCGCGGTGCTGCGCGACAAGGCGCTGGCGCCGGACTCGCCGGTCGGCAATGTGCTGGTGGTCGGCGCGCCGCACCGCGAGAAGGGGCTGACCCCGCTCGCCTTCGTGGTGCCGGTGGCGGGCCGCAAGCTCACGCATGAGGATAAGCGCCGGCTATTCGATCTGGTGCGCACCGAGAAGGGCGCGGTCGCGGTGCCGGCGGACTTCATCGAGGTCTCGCAATTCCCCGAGACCCGCAGCGGCAAATACATGCGCCGCATGGTCCGCGCGCTGGTGGTGGGCGAGGATGTCGGCGACGTCACGACCCTGCGCAACCCCGAGGCGCTGGACGAGCTGCGCACCGTCATCACCGACTGGCAGCGCAAACAGCGCATGGCGGACGAACAGGCGCTGTTCGACCGGCATCGCTATTTCCTCGTCCAATACAACACGGTTGCGCCGGGCAAGCAGGTCGCGACCGTCACCGTCACAAACCCGCCGGTGAATGCGCTCAACGAACGTGCGATTGACGAGCTGGTGCTGGTCACCTCCACGCTGGCGCGGGACGATTCCGTGGTGGCGGTGGTCTTCACGGGCGAGGGCACATCCTCCTTCGTTGCGGGCGCCGACATCCGCCAGATGCTGGAGGAGATCCACACCGTCGATGAAGCGATGGTGCTCCCTAACAACGCCCACCTTGCGTTCCGCACGATCGAGAGCATGAACAAGCCCTGCGTCGCGGCGGTGCAGGGGGTGGCGCTGGGCGGGGGCATGGAGTTCGCGCTCGCGTGCCATTACCGCATTGCAGAACCCGTGGCGCGTTTCGGCCAGCCCGAAATCCGGCTGCGCCTGCTGCCCGGCTATGGGGGCACGCAAAGATTGCCGCGCCTGCTGGCCGACCGGCGCGGCGCGGAAGGCTTGCGCGATGCGCTCGACCTGATCCTTGGCGGGCGGAGCATCACGGCACAGCAGGCGGCGGATATTGGCGTGGTCGATCAAATGGTTGACGGCGCGCAAGATGCGCTTTCGGCCGCCCATGCCGCGGTGCGCGATTTTGTGAAGCACGGGCCGGGCAGCGCGCTCGGCTTCGCCTTCGCGGAACGGCAGGCAGCCACGGCGCGGTGGGAAAGCGCGGCGGAGGAATCGCTCGATGCGGTGCTGGAGGACGATTTCCTCCAGCGCATCCTGCGCCAGCTCGCATGGGCGGGCCGCGATGTTGCGGGCGCGCGCGCGCTTGACGCGGTGCGCACGGGCCTTGAACACGGCATCACGCAAGGCATGGCGCGTGAGGCACGGCTGTTCTCGGAAGCCATCGTCGATCCCGAAGGCGGCAAGACCGGCATCCGACAATTCATGGACAAGATCGCCCCCCCGCTTCCGGTGCGGCGCGATGGCGTGTGGATCGATGCCGAGCACGAAATGCGCGCAGAGGCCCTTGAGGCCGCAGGCGATCTGCTACCCGTTGGCGCGCCGTTCTATCCCGGCGTCACCCCGATCCCGAGCCACCAATACGCCTTCGGCATCGCCCGCGATCCCGACACGGGCCAGCCCCGCTTCGGACCGCCTGCGAGCCACGAGAAGGAGCTGATCGTCAAGACCCCCGAGCCCGCGCCCAACGAGGCGCTGCTCTACATGCTGACCAGCGAGGTCAACTTCAACGATATCTGGGCGCTGACCGGCATCCCGGTCTCGCCCTTCGATGCGCATGAGGAAGACGTTCAGATCACCGGATCGGGCGGCATCGCGCTGGTCGCGGCGCTGGGCAGCGAGACACGGGCGCAGGGGCGGATCAAGGTCGGCGATCTGGTGACGGTCTATTCGGGGACGAACGACCTGCTCTCGCCGCTGGTCGGCAATGATCCGATGTATGCGGACTTCAGCATCCAGGGCTACGAGACCGAGACGGGCAGCCACGCGCAGTTTCTCACCGTGCAGGCCCCGCAGATGCACAAGGTGCCGCCCGATCTGACGCTGGAGCAGGCGGGGAGCTATGTGCTCAACCTCGGCACCATCGCGCGCTGCCTGTTCACGACGCTGGAGATTGCACCGGGACGGACGCTGTTTGTCGAGGGCGCGGCGACGGGGACGGGGCTGGATGCGCTGCGGTCTTCGGTGCGCACCGGCTTGCAGGTGACGGGGCTGGTGTCCTCGGAGGAACGCGCGACGTTCATCACCGGGGTTCAGGGCGCGGTCGGGGCGATCAATCGCAAGGATGCGCGCTTCGCCGACCTCTACACCGTGGTGCCCGAGGACATGGCCGAGGCGCGCGCTTGGGAGGCCGCAGGCGCGCCGCTGGTTGAGGCATACAAGGCGCTGAACGGCGGCAAGCTTGCCGATTATGTTGTCAGCCATGCCGGTGAGACCGCCTTCCCGCGCTCGTTCCAACTGCTGGCCGAGGGCGGAACGCTGGCCTTCTATGGCGCCTCGTCAGGTTACCACTTCAGCTTCATGGGCAAGCCGGGCACGGCGTCCCCTGAAGAAATGCTCCGCCGCGCAAGCTTGCGGGGCGGGGAGGCGGTGCTGATCTTCTACGGGCCGGGTTCCTCTGAACTGCTCGACGAAACCGGTCTCGAAATGATCGAAGCGGCGCGGCGCTTCAACGCCCGCTCGGTGATCGCCACCACCACCGATGGCCAGCGCGAGTTCCTGCAATCGCTGGGGCTCGAGGACGCGATCGAGGGGATCGTCTCCCTCGAAAGCATCCGCCGGCGTGAAGGCGCGAATTTCCACTGGCCCGACACCATGCCGCGCCTGCCCGATGCCAAGGCCGACATCGAGGTCTTCAAGGCGGCGGTGCGCGACTATCAGGACCGGGTGATGAAGCCCTTCGGCTCGGCGGTGGGCAAGATCCTGCGCTCGCCCGACAATCCGCGCGGCAGCCCCGATCTGGTGTTCGAGCGCGCCGGGCAGGACACGCTCGGCATCTCGACCTCGCTGGTCAAGCCCTTCACCGGGCGCGTGATCTTCGCCGAGGATCTGACCGGCTGCCGCTTCACCTTCTACGCCCCGCAGGTCTGGACCCGCCAGCGCCGCATCTACATGCCGACCGCGCAGATCTTCGGCACGCACCTGTGCAACGCCTACGAGGTCGCGCGGATGAACGACATGATCGCCGCGGGCCTGCTCGAAGTGACCGAGCCCGAGGTGGTGCCGTGGGACGGTCTGCCCGAAGCGCATCAGGCGATGTGGGACAACCGCCACACCGGTTCGACCTATGTCGTCAACCACGCGCTGCCCGAACTCGGCCTCAGAAGCCGCGACGCACTGCTGGAGGCGTGGGCGGCGCAGGGAACATTGGCAAGTCCCGGGGAACCGTAAGCCCGCCACGTGCGTTGCGGTTTTTGAAACGTTCTTAGCTCTCCTCCCCAGGGTTTGAACGAAACATAAAGCGAAGCGCGGCTTCGCAGCAATTCTGTGAGGAGAGTCCTATGGCGAAGTCGAAAGCCGTTGCCGCTGCGCCCGCTCTGCAAAGCGACGTTCCGGGCCGTCTGGCCGGCAAGATCGCGGTCGTCACCGGCGCCGCGGGCAATCTCGGCGGGCATATCGTCACCCACTACCTTGCAGAAGGCGCAACCGTGGTGATGACGGGGCGCACCCCCGATCGCACCAAGGCCGCCGCCGAAGCGCTGCTGAAGGCGACCGGCGCGGACCCGGCGCGGCTTGCGACCGTGTCGCTCGACGGGGGCGACATCGCCTCGGTCCGCGCCGCGATTGCCGAGGTCGTCAAGCAGTTCGGGCGGATCGACATTCTCGTCAACAATGCCGGGAGCGCGGGGCCCAAGCAGCCGATCGAGAACCTGCCCCTCTCCGCCGAAGAGCTGGCCGCGCTCCAGAAGACCGGCAGCACCGACAGCGAGACCGTGGGCCAGGCGCTGCGCAACATCTTCGGCGTCGCGTGGAACGTCGCCCGGGTCGCGGCCGAACACATCCCCGAGGGCGGCTCGATCATCAACGTCTCGACCATCTTCAGCCGCACGCCCTATTACGCGCGCGCGGCCTATGTCGTCCCCAAGGCGGCGATGAATGCGTGGAGCCGCGAACTCAGCCTCGAACTTGGACCCAGAGGCATCCGGGTGAATCTCGTTTATCCCGGCCCGATCGAGAGCGAGCGCATCCGCAATGTCTTCGCCGCGATGGACGCCGCGCGCGGGGACGATGCGGGCACCACCGCGACGCAGTTCTTCGACATGATGAGCCTCGAACGGGCGACCGGCGGGAATGCAAAGGCCAAGACCTTCCCCACGCCGACCGACATCGCGACCACTTGCGTCTTCCTCGGCTCTGACGAAAGCGCAGCCTACAACGGCCACGATTTCGAAGTCACCCACGGCATGTCCGTGCGCAAGGAGCAACGCTCGACCTATCTTGCGCGGCCCACCATGCGTTCGATGGACGGCACGGGTTTGGCCGTGCTGATCGCGGCGGGGGACGATTGGGAAGAGGCGCTGGAAATCGCGCAGGTGCAACTCGCCTGCGGGGCCGAGGTCGTGCTCGGCCTGCCCCGCGCGGCGGACGTCGCCATTGCCGAAAAGCGTTGCGCGGCGCTGGGCCTGTCCGACAAGCTCAGCATCATACGCTTCAGCCGCAAGGACGCAGGCGCGATGGAAGAGGCGCTGGAGGATTACACCAAAGGCGGCACCCCGATCAGCGGCGCGCTGTTCCTGCCCGCGCTGGGCGCGGGAGAGTTGAGCGGCGCGATCACCGCCGCCGATGACAGCGTGGTCGAAGCGCTGATGGATGTGGAGCTCGCCGGCAACATGGCGCTCGCGCGCACCATGAGCCGGTACTGGAAGCGCCACGACAATCTGCTCCAGCCTCCGCGCTTTGTCTTCGTCAGTCACAAAAGCGACGGCAAGGGCGATATCTACGGCCACATCCTGCGCGCCGCGACGGAACAGCTGATCCGCATCTGGCGCGACGAATCCGAGATCGACACCGCGCATGGCCGCAGGCGCCAGGCCGAGTGGGGCAACCAGATCGTCCGCTTCACCAATACCGAGGCGGAGAACATCCGCTTCACCGCGGGCCACGCGGCGCGCATCCTGCTGAAGGAAAGCAAGCTCGGCGAGATCACGCTCTATGTGCCCGCCAACATCGGCGA
>VFQM010001248.1_pt1 | contig 23102 bp, 19 predicted proteins | sample 3512391 | NCBI WGS metagenome assembly VFQM01 (sample SAMN10412369, study PRJNA504923) | tailings metagenome | isolation source: Replicate 1 from Balatoc abandoned mine | place: Philippines | reverse complement strand
CAGCTGGCCGCCGGGCACGCCTTGGAGCACGGCGTAGAGGCGGAGATTCTCCCGGGCGGAGAGGCGCCAGTACCGCGAGCGCTCGTTGGCGAGCAGTGGCGCGACCAGCCGCCGGGCCCGCGCGGCATCGTCGCGCACGGAATGCCCCGCGATGCGCGCATCGCCGGCATCCGGACTGAGCATCGTCGCGAGGATTTTGAACAGCGTCGTCTTGCCGGCGCCGTTGGGGCCGAGCAGGCCGAAGATCTCGCCCTCGTTCACGCCGAAGCTCACGTCGCGTAGCGCGGGACGCGACGGCGCGCCTCCGCGACGCAGCAGCGCCGCCCAGCCCGCCCTCCCGCGAAACGACTTCTCGAGCGATTCGGCTTCGACGATCATCGCGGCGGCCCGCCGTACCATTCGAGCACCCGGGTGGCGACCTCGGGCAGGCGGTCGAGACTGCGCACCACCGAGAGTTGGTGCACGGGCACCAAGTGCACGAGCTGCGCCGCGCGCGCCAGCATCGCCGCCGCGGCGCCGGCCCCGAACATCGCGCCGCACTTCACGTGCGCCGTGATGGCTGCCGCCGCGAGCACGGCCGCATAAGGCCGTCGAAGCGCCGCCTCCGTGCGCGCCTCGTCCTCCGCGGGCGCAAGGAGGAACATCGCGGCGATGGGCTCGGGGCGCCGGCTGCGGCGATCGGCGTCGAGCGAGAGCAGGAAGCGCCGTTGCTCGCTCAGCGGCGTGGACGACTCCCCGAGCGCGAGCGCATCGCGGACGTCCTCGCGGATGCGCAGCGATTGGATGCCGGGCCAGGCGCGCGGCGGCTGCGTGGGCTCCACCGGCAGCGTGTCGTCGGTGACGAGCGGCGCACCGGCTTCGACGAGCGCCGCCGCGAGCGACGACTTGCCGAGGCCCTTGGGGCCGAGGAAAGCGACGACGCCTTCGCGCGTGAGCACGGCGCTCGCGTGCAACGGCAGCCAGCCGTCGTGATGCAGCGCCGTCGCGAGCACGCGCCCGAGGATGTGGGCGCGCACGAAGTCTTCGCGTGCGTTGGGCAGCGGCTGCACGCGGATGCGCCCGTCGGCGGCGATGTCGAAGCTGCCCGTGTCGTCGACCTTGATGCGCAGCCCGTCGCGATGCCGGTACAGTTCGGCCGCGACGTCGTCGTAGATCACCTCGCGGCCGAGCACTGCGGCATCGGCCATCGGCGCGAGCGCCGACTCCCGCGTGACGCGCCAACGCGCATCGCCCTCGGCGCCGACCGCGAGGTCGGGGAAGGGGATGTCGGAGTCGAGCGCGGCGCCGTAGGCGAGATAGCGGGTGGTCACGGGTGATGCGTGCGGAGCCAGAGTTCGGTGGCGAAGGCGAAGTACAGGCGCGCGGCGAGCTCGCCGTCGTCGTGCGCCAACAGGTGTTGCCAGGCGCGTTCGAGCTCGTGGGGATCCACGAGGCCGAGGTCGGCGAGGCGGAGGTTGCCGAACTGCAGGCGCGCGACCGGCCAAGCCTCGCTCCGCAGCTTGCGGAGAAAATACGCGTTCGTCGTGCCGGTGCGCTGCGGGCGCGGGGCGAGCACGGCGTCGGGCAGTCGGCCGCGCATCGCCCGCCGCAGCAGGTTCTTGGTCTCGGCGCCATCGATGCGATCGCTCCAGGGACGCGGCAGCGCGAAGCGCAGCACGCGTTGGTCGAGCAGGGGCGAGCGCAGTTCGAGCCCCTCGTCACGCACGAATCCGCTGAGCAGCGCGAAGATGCGCGGGAAGAAGGCGAACTCGATGTACGCGTGGCTCTCGGTGAGCACGAGGCTCGAGGAGCGTCGGGGCGGGCGCGCGGCCCGTTCGCGCTCGAGGACCTGGTGCTCGCGCAGGGCGGCGAGCCGGAACCATCGCGGCGGCAATCGCTCGAGGTAGTCCTCGGTGAACAGGCGATCGGCGCGCCTTGCCTGGCGCGCGCGCCACCACTGCGGTGCCAGCGGCTTGAGACCCCAGGTGCGCAGGCGCTGCCAATCGCGGCTGCCGTCGGGGCGCCGGATCTGCCGCAGGGCCTCGGGCCACTGCCCGCCGCGCAGCAGGTCGGCGAGGAAGATGTCGCCGCATTGAAACAGCTGGTCGCCACCCACGCCATCGAGCAGTACGCTCGCGCCGCGGGACCTGGCGCGCGCGGCGATGGCGCGGTTCCAATGCTCGTAGGCGTGGGCGAAGGGCAGCTCACGCGCGGCGGCTTCGGCCGCAAAGTCCCGCGCGAGGGGGATGTTGTCTACCGCGATGAAGTCGGGCTGCGCATTCCAATGGGCCGTCACCTGCGCGATGAGCTCGTCCTCGCGGCCCGGATCGCCCTCGGGATAGCTCACGCTCACGCTGCGCAGGTCCGCGCCGAGGGCCTTGGCGCTGCCGTAGACGGCCGTGGAATCCCAGCCGCCGCTCAGCGAGACGGCGCTCGGGCCCTGCGTCGCGAGTCGCTCGCGCACGGCCTCATCGAGCAGCGCGCGCAGTTCGACCGCCGCGTCGTCGAGTGCGGCCCGACGGCGGGCGATCTCCAGCGGCGGCGTCCAGAACCGCTCCACGCGCGCCTCGCTACCGCGACGCCAGCGCAGGCAATGGCCGGCCGGCAACTCGCGGACGCCGCGATACGCCGTCGCCGCGCCGTGCGCCCAGAGCCCGGCAGCAAATGCCGCGATGCGACCGACGTCGAGCCTGCGATCGACGCCCGCGTGCGCGAGCAGGTCCGCGGCGCGCGAGGCGAGCAGCACCGAGTCGGGCAGCGCGGAATAGAACAGCGCGCGCTTGCCGGCGAAATCGCGGGCCGCGAGCAGTTCGCCATCGTCGTGCCAAGCGACGAAGGCGAAGTCGCCCTCGAGCCAGTCGAGCGCACGCGTGCGATCGCGCTCGAGCGCGGCGGCAATCAGCGTGGCGGCGTCGGTGGTGGCGGGAAGCTGCCGGGCGAGCTCGCCCAGGCGCGCGCGGAGGTCGCGGTGGTAGTAGAGCGTGGCGTCCGCGACGACGCGCCAGGCGCCGACGCGCGCCGCGCCACTCGGTGGCGAGCCCGACAGCGCGGAGATCATCAGCGCAGGCCGAGCACGCCGATGTCGTCCACTTCGGTGAAGCGACCCACGTACGCCGGGTCGTCGCCGAGCACTTCGCCACCCCAGCGCACCCAGGCGTGCGCCTTGAGTGCATTGCCGTCGCGACGCACGCCGACGCGGATCTCGCTGCCGCCGATGCGGGCGCGGTTGAGCAGGTCCTGGATGGCGAGGCTTTGCACGAGGCAGAAGGGCCGAAAGAGGCCGTGTGCGGCGGTCCATTGCACGGCGTCGACGAGTTCGCGGGCGCGCGCCGTGGCCCGCGCGTCGCGCTGCGGTGAGCCCTGCGTGACGCGCTCTGCGGCGGCACGGTCGGCGCGGCGGCGTTCGGTGAGGGCGCCGACCGGCGCCGTCGCGAGCAGTCGGCGAGCGCGCAACAGCGCGAACTGGGCGGCGATGCGGTCCGCGAGCTTACGCCGTCGGTTGCCCATTGGCCGCCCCGCCGCTCGGCGGCGTGACGAGTCCCTCCGCGAGCAGCTGCGCGAGCAGCTCCTCCACATCCGTGCGCAGCACATCGCCGGGCACATCGGGATACGCGGTGGCCAGTTGCGCGCAGACGTCGTCGAGACTGGTGCACGCGGGCGGCAGCAGCTCCCACACGCGCGCACCGACCTCGTTGAGACCGAAGTAGATCTCCGTGGTGGGCGCGAACAGCACCGCCCCTTCGTCAATGCGCTGGAAGACGACCGTCGCGACTCGATTGGGCAACATTCCTTGAGGCTAGTGGCGTCGAGGATGCGTCGCCAGTGTGCCCCCGTGCCCAGGCGGCGTAGGCCGGTCGGCGGCGGCACGTTTCCTGCGCTGACTGTGGGGTTTGCGGCCCTGCGTCCCTGCCGCGCGACCGGTATACTATGTGCTGGTTCGCTCGCCCGATTCAGACCACAGCCCCCCGGACGTGACTCTAGCTCCGCTTCGCTCTTTGGCCCATTGGCTCGCGACCGCGTCGGCGCTGCTCGTGCTGACGGCTCCGGGTGTTGTCGCGCAGAGTCTACAGGTGGGTCGCTTGGAAGGCACCGTGGTCGACGCCGCAGGTGCGCCGGTGGCCCTCGCCGAGGTGCGGGTGGCCGAACGCAGCAGCGGGGCGACGCGCAGTACCGCCACCCTGCGGGATGGCACGTTCCGCTTTGCCGCCCTTCCGGAAGGCCGCTACGACCTGAGCGTCGAGGCCTTGGGCTACCGACCGGTGCTCCAGCGCGATCTGCGCGTCAACGCCGGCCCGGTCGCACGCGCCGAGGTGACGCTGCAGGCGGCCCGCGGCGTGGTGGCGGCGGTGGACACCGCCGCGAGTCCGACGCGCGGCGCGGGCGCGGGCCAGTGGCTCGCGGGACGCGGCTATGGTGATTTGGTCGGCGGACGCCGCATCGGCGGCGATCTCGCGGCCTTCAGCACGCTCGCGGATGCCAACGCGATTGAAGGTCTCCCCTGGCGCTATTCCTCCGCGCTGATCGACGGCGCGAATGCTTCACTGCTGGCGTCGCCAGCGGGTTCGGGTGCGGACGCCGCAGGCCTCGCATTGCCGGTGCGCGGATTGGCGACGGTCAGCGTGGGCGGATTGGGCTACGACGCCGAAGTCGGCGGCTCGGGACTCGGCGTGCGCGCGACGACCCGCCGCGGCGGTCGCGCCGCCAGGGCTCGCGTGCTCGCCGAAGGTGGTGCCGAGAACCGCGGGGCCGCGGCCGCGGTCGACGGGCCGCTGCACGGCGACACCGCGCAGGCGGTGTTCGGCGCGGACTACCAGCGCATCGAGCGCGCGCTCGAAGGCGGATCGGGCGTCGACACCCGCAGCGACGAGCGCAGCGGTGCCTTCGGCCGCTTCGACTGGCAGGCCAGCGATCGGCTCGTGATCTCGGCGCGGGCCTCGGGGAATCACTTCGTGGCCTCGGGACCGGCGCTGCGCGAGGGGCTCGCGAGCGCTTACGGACGTTCCTACGAAGCCGTCGCCGGCCAGGCGATGGTGAACGTCTACGGTTACATCAGCGAGCGCCTGCGGCACGAGTGGCGGGTGTCGACGGATTTCTCGAGCGTCATCGGCCGTGTGCGCGGCGAGTCGCGCCGCGACCTTGCGTCGGACATCACGCGCTACGGGCGCGAGGCGAACGGTCGCTTCGACGAAGCGCGCACCACGCCGCGCCTGAGCGGAATGCTGCACGCCGAGCTCGGCGCGCATCGCCTCAAGGCGGGCTTCTCGACGGCGCTGCACCGCTTGGATTCTCGCTACCTCCGCGATGCCGATGGTTGGTACGCGCTCGGCGATGCCTCGACGCCCGATGCGCCGGGCGCCTGGCGTCGCGTCGAGAACACGCCGGCCGCCGGCGAGCACCGGATGGGGCAGTCAGCGCTGTTCGTGCAGGATGCCTGGGAAGTCGCCGACGGCTTCTCGCTGCTCATCGGCGCGCGAATGGATATGATGCGTCTGCCGGCGCGGGACATCGAGCGCAACGACGCGTGGTTGGCGGCGACCGGCCTCGATAACTCGCTGGTGCGTCGCTCACGGTCGGCGATCGCGCCGCGCGTTGGGTTGCGCTGGGAGCTCGGCGAGACGGGGGCGTGGTTGATCGAGGCGGGGGCCGGTACCTACAACGACCTTCCGGATGCGCGTGACGTAGCCGAGGCACTGACGTTGGACCGCGGCGCGGATGCGCGCTATGGCGTGGGCCTGCTGCCCGTGACGAGCGACCCTACGCTGGGCCAGGCGCCGGTGATCGGGACGACGCTGACGATGCTCGCACCGCGCTTCAACGGGCCGCGCACGCAGCGATTCTCCTTGGGCATCTCGCACCGACGCGGGGAGTGGAACGCGTCGGTGGGCGCGGTGCTGCGACACACGGATTTCCTCTCGCGGCGTCGCGACCTGAATCTCTCGCTCTCGCCGGTGGGCGAGGACCAGTACGGCCGCCCGCTCTTTGGCACCTTGTCGCAGCAGGGCGCGGCGCTGTTCGCGACGCCGGGCGCGAACCGTCGATTCAGCGGCTTCGATGCCGTGCACCTGCTGGAGTCCACGGGCTTCTCGGAGTTCTGGGCGCTGAGCGCCGGCATCGAACGCGTGGTGGATCGCGGCGTCAGCGTGGCGCTGCAGTACACCTACAGCCGCACGACGGACAACATCGCCAGCTTCGGCGGGACGACGCTCTCGCCGTTCCCGGATGGGATCGAGGGCGGCGACTGGCTGCGCGGGCGGTCTGACCTGGATGTGCCGCATCGTGCCCTGCTCGCGCTGGATTGGCGGCCGACGGACCGTGTGGCGCTGGGCGCGGTGTACCGCCTGCGCTCGGGCTTGCCGTTCACGCCGGGCCTGCGCCGCGGCGTCGATGCCAATGGCGACGGCGATTGGACCAACGATCCCGCGTACGTGGATGCGGCGTTGCCCGGGCTGGACGCCATCCTCGCGGACAACGACTGCGTGCGCCCGGCGGCAGGCGGCTTCGTGGCGCGCAACAGCTGCCGCGAGGGTATCGCGCACGGGCTCGACCTCCGCTTCGAAGCCGGTCTCGCACGTACCCTACTCGGCCAGCTGTCGCTCGTCGTGGATGCGCTCGACGTGACCGCGCCGCCTGTCGGCGCGCTGGACCGCGCCTTGCTGCTCGTGGATCCGAGCGGCTCGACCACGACCGATCCACTCACGGGCATCACCACCATTCCGTATATCGCCAACCCAGACTTCGGGGAGCGTCGCAGCGGGACGGCACCCGGCGTGTTCTGGCGCGTTGGCCTGAGGATCACGCCGTGACGCGAACTGTGCAGAGACTGACCGTGGCCGCGGCGTTCGCGACACTCGCGGCCTGCGGGAATGCCGGCAGCGACCTTGGCGTCGGCATCACGGCGACGGGCTCGGTGATCGGCGCGGTGTACTTCGACGCGAACGGCTCGGGCACGCGCGACGCGGGAGACACGCCGATGGTGGGCGTGCGGGTCGCGGTGGTCACGCCGCTCTCGCGCGACACGGTGCGCGCCGCCAGCAGCGACATTGCGGGAGAGTTCCGGATCAGCGGCGTGCCGGTGGGCTCGTACGCAATCGTCGTCGACAGCGGCACGATCGGCGACAGCGTGGAGGTCGTCGGGCTGCCGGCCGGTACGATTGCGCTCGCACCGGACGACAGCGTCGACGTCGACGCGTTGCTGAGCTTCCCGTTCCGTACGGCGGCCGAAGTGCGCAGCGGGACGCTGGGCGACCGCGTGTTCCTGACGGGCGTGGCACTGCACAGTCGCGCATTGTTCTCCGACACGCTGTTCCACGTGGTCGACACGACGGGAGCGCTGCGCGCCACGCGCGTGCGCCCGACCTCTGCGGTGGCCGGCGACAGCCTGCGCCTGCGCGGGCGCATCGCCGAGCGCGACGGGCAACGCGTGCTCGACGACGTCACCGTGTTCGTGCTCGGCGCGACGTTCAGCCCCACCGTGCCGACGCTGACCAGCGCAGTCGCGGCGACCGCCGCCGCGGGCGCACAGGACGCCGCGCTCGTACGCGTGCTCGATGCGGCGGTGGTGGACACCGCGACCGTCAACGGAAACCTCCGCGTGCGCGTGAACGACGGCAGCGGCCTGCTGTCCGTGGTGCTCGATCGCGCCGCGGACGGGAGCTTCCGGCCGCCGTTCGTCGCGGGCGCGTGGACGGTAGGACGGCGCTACGACTTCATCGGCGTGCTCGTCCCGTCCGGCGTCGGGACCTGGGCGCTGCGTCCGCGAAGCGCGCTCGATCTGCTCGCACGCTGATGCCGTCTGCGGCGGCGACGGGTCGCATCCGTCACTTCTTCACCGTCGATGTCGAGGAGTACTTCCAAGTCGTCGCGCTGGCGCCGTACGCACCGGCCGATCGTTGGGAGTCCTTCGAGTCGCGCGTCGAGGCAAGCGTGGACGCGCTGTTGGCGCTGATGGCGCGCTACGATGCCCTGGGCACGTTCTTCACGGTGGGATGGGTGGCCGAGCGCCATCCGGAGATGATGCGTCGCATCGTCGCGGCAGGACACGAGGTGGCCTCGCACACCTATGACCACCTGCGCATCACGCATCAGACGCCGGCGCACTTCCGCGAGTCGCTGCGGCGCACCAAGCGCGTGATCGAGGATATCACGGGCAGCGAAGTCTGGGGATTCCGTGCGCCGTCGTTTTCGATCGTGCCCGGCACGGAGTGGGCGTTGGACATCCTGCTTGAGGAAGGCCATCGCTACGACTCGTCGCTGTTTCCGGTGCGCCGCAAAGGCTACGGGTATCCCGGCGGTGCGCGTGATCCGTATTGGATTGAGCGTCCCGCGGGACGCCTCGCGGAGTTTCCGCCGTCGACGCTGCGCGCGATGGGCCTGACGTTGCCAGCGGCCGGCGGCGCATACTTCCGCATCCTGCCGCCGCAGCTGGTGCACGCGGCGTTGCGCGAAGCCGAGGGGCGCGGGCAGCCGGGCACCTTCTATATACATCCGTGGGAGTGGGATCCCGGCCAGCCACGGCTGGAGGTTCCGCTGCTGACGCGCATCCGGCACTACGGCGGGCAGCATCGCGTGCTGCGTCGCATCGAGGACGCGCTGCAGCGTTTTGCGTTCACTTCCGTGCGAGCGGGCAGTCCCCTGCCGCTCGCCGCCTGACCTTCGCGCCACACACCGACCACACACCGATGTGCGGATTCGCTGGCTACTTCACGGCAGGATCGCTCTCCGAGGCGGCCCATCACGAGGCCGTGTCGAAGATGATCGGGCCGATCCTGCATCGCGGGCCTGACGATTCGGGCATCTGGGCCGAGCCGCAGGCCGGCGTGGCGCTGGGCTTCCGTCGGCTGGCGATCATCGATCTCTCCGCCCACGGCCATCAGCCGATGCGCTCGGCCAGCGGGCGCTTCACGATGGTTTTCAACGGCGAGGTTTATAACTTCGCCGAGCTGCGGCGCGAGCTCGAGGCCAAGGGCGCGAGCTTCCGCGGGCACTCGGATTCCGAGGTGATGCTCGCGGCCTTCGAGGCCTGGGGCGTGGAGCGCAGCGTGCCGCGCTTCGTGGGAATGTTCGCGGTGGCCGTGTGGGATGCGCAGGAGCGCGTGCTGCACTTGATACGCGACCGCTTCGGGAAGAAGCCGCTGTACGTGTACGCCGAGCCCGGGCTGATCAGCTTCGGCTCCGAGCTCAAGTCGTTGGTGGCCGGACCGTCGTTCGACGCCGCGCTGGATGCCGACGCGCTGACGGCGTACCTGCGCTATCTGTACGTGCCCGCACCGCGCACGATCTACCGTCGTGCCGTCAAGTTGATGCCCGGGCATCTCCTCACGCTGCGCGACGCCCGCGCGGCGCTGCCGGCGTCGCAGCCCTACTGGACGCTGCCGGACGTGGTGCGCGCGGGGCTGGCGTCGCCGTTTGCCGGCGATGATGCCGAGGCCATCGCCGAGGCGGAGCGCTTGATCGGCGATGCGGCCAGCCTGCGGATGGTGGCCGACGTGCCGCTCGGCGCGTTCCTCTCCGGCGGCGTGGATTCGTCCACGGTGGTCGCACTGATGCAAGAGCGCTCGTCGAAGCCCGTGCGCACGTTCTGCATCGGCTTCGACGAGGCCGACTACAACGAATCGTCGCACGCCGCCGAGATCGCGTCGCATCTCGGGACTGCGCACAGCGAGTTCAAGCTCACGGCGGACGATGCGCTGCGGCTGGTGCCGCAGCTGCCGGAGTGGTTCGACGAGCCCTTGGCCGATCCGTCGCAACTGCCCACGTATCTGATTTGCCGCGAGGCGCGCCGCGAGGTAACGGTGGCCGTGAGCGGCGACGGCGGCGACGAGATCTTCGCCGGCTACAATCGCTACGTGCAGGGCGAGTCGTTGTTGGCGCGCGGCGCGCGGCTCGGTGGCGTCGGACGCGGCGTGGTCGCGGCGGGCATCGACGCCCTGAGTCCCAAGGGCTGGGACCGCGCGGCGCGCGCGATGGCGCCGTTGATTCCCGCGGCGCGGAAGTATCGCGGGCCCGGCGAGAAGCTGCACAAGATCGGCGACGCGCTGCGCCACGGCGACGCGGCGGGGATGTACCGCTCGCTGCTCTCCGCGGCGTTCCAGGAGCCGTCGCGGCTGGTGCGCGGCGGGCGCGACGTCGCCGGTGCCGTCGAGGCCGCGTTCGCGATGCCCGGGGCGCTGGGGCGCATCGAGCGGATGATGCTCGCGGACCAGCTCGAGTACCTGCCGGACGACCTGCTCGCCAAGGTGGATCGCGTGAGTATGGCGGTGAGCCTCGAGGTGCGCGTGCCGCTCCTCGACCATCGCGTGGCCGAGTTTGCGTGGCGGCTTCCGCGGCGGTTCAAGGTGCGGAACGGCGAGACCAAGTGGCTGCTGCGGCAGCTGCTGTACAAGCGCGTGCCGCGGGCGATGATCGAGCGGCCGAAGATGGGGTTTTCGGTGCCGATTGATCGGTGGTTGCGCGGGGCGCTGCGGCCGTGGGCTGAGGACTTGCTGAGCGAAGCGGCGCTGGCGCGGTCGGGGGCGCTGGAGGTTGGCGCGGCGCGTCAGGCCTGGCAGGGCTTCCTGCGCGGGGATGGGCGTGTGGGCGGGATGGCGATTTGGGCGTTGGTCAACTTTCAGGCTTGGCAGCAGCGTTGGCGCTAACGCCACGGGCATCCAGCGCGTCTGCAAGCTCGGTGACCGCGGCGTCGATCCGCGCGTAGCAACTGCGCACTGCGTCGGCACCCCGCCCGTACGGATCGTGCAACACCTCCTCGCGGGCGCCCGGTGCGACGCCGAATCGCCACAGCGGGACGACGCTGCTCAACACCTCGGGGTGCTCGCGGAGGAGCAGCGCTTCGTGCTGGCGGTCCATCACGACGAGGATCGACGCAGCCTGCGCGCGCTCGCGCGTGAGTCGCGAAGACCGATGCGCATCGAGTGACACGCCCAGCGTCCGGGCCGCCTCGCGCGCATCATCCGGCGACGGGCGTCCCTCGCGCGCCACGAATCCGGCGGAACTGATGCTCACGTCGCGCCAACCGCGTCGCTCGGCCTCGCGCGCGAGCAGCGCGGCGGCCACCGGGCTTCGATAGATGTTGCCGTAGCACAGCGTGACGATCTCGAGCGGCGGACGGAGCCGCGGCGGCAGCAGTTGGTCGTCGCGCTGCCGGCGATGGTGCAGCGCGGCTCGCCACCACGCGCGCCGCGCGCCGCGCGGCAAGACGCGCAGGTCGCGCAGCGCGTCCACCGCGAGCGGCGGCAGCAAGCGCTTGAGGACATTACGCAGCGCGCTCATCGCGTGACTCCGAGACGCTCGAGCGTCTCCACCACGAACGGCAACGGGTCGCGGAGCTTGAGTACCTCGAGGCGGTCGCGGCCAGGCCGGACGCTCACCCAGCGGAGCAGCGTGGCGAGGCGTCCGGGTGCATCGGCAGGCAGGGAGAGCCGGGCCTTGGAGCGAATGAGCCGCAGCAGCAGGTGGTCGACGTCGCCCCACTCCCAGCGCAAGCGGAGGCCGCTGCGCCAAGCGGGCGGATCGGCGAAGTGTCCGTCGAGCGCCGCGGCCGCGAGCAGCGCCGGGAAGTCCACGCTGGCGTCGATAGCGAGCTGGAGCGAGCCCCAGAAGCGGCCGTTGATCTCCATCACGTACCAACGTCCGCTGCGCGCATCGCGCTTGCCTTCGATCATCGCCACGCCATTCCAGTCCAGCGCGTCGAGCAGGCGGTCGCAGGCCGCGAGCAGGGCGGGATCGGCGGCGATGCTCTCGCGATAGACGCTCACGCCGCCGGCCGGTGGCTTCTCGCGCAGCCGTCGGTGGGCGAAGCGCGCGATGCTGCGGCCGTTCCAGCGCGCCACGAAGATGCCCTCGCCTGGGCCGTGGATGCGCCGCTGCAGAAGCACGGGGAAGGCCAGCGGATCCAACGCCGCCAACTTGCGTCGGCAGTCGTCGCGATCGTCGACGAACTGCACGCTGGTGCGCCGCTTCGCGCTGCCGCCGACCACCGAACGATGTGGCTTGATCACGCCGGGAAACACTGGCGCGTCGGCGGGAATGTCGCTGTCGGGCCCGTCCAGCACGAGACTGTCCGTGATACCGATGCCCTGCTGCAGGGCCTCACGGTGCACGATCACCTTGTCCGATGCGGCGTCGTACACGGCGGCGTCGGCAAAGGGCAGGGCACAGCCGGCCGGCAGCAGGCTGCGGTGCGAGAGCAGCGCGTCCGCCGACGCGTCGGTGACGGGTACGACCAGCGCCGCGGACTGCGTCACGGCCAGCGCGGCGATCTCGGCGGCGTAGGCGCGGGGATCCGCCAGTGGGTCGGCGGCCAGCCGATGGGACGTCGCGCCGCGCGCCGCGCCCGCAAGTGACCACGCGCGCTGCGCGGTGACCGTGACGGCGTAGCCTGCGCGCACGAGCGAGCGCGTGACGGCCAGCGACGAGCGTTGCTCGCCGTCGAGGACCAGTACGCGTCGCGCGTCTGGAATCACGGCGTCAGCGTGAGGCGCAGCAGCAGGTCGTCGCCGGGGCGGGGGACGCCGCGGGCGTCGCGGTTGCTTGTCGTGACAAGCAGACTGCCGTCGCGCGCGCGCACGACACTGCGAATGCGCCCGAACTGCCCACTCGCGATGGACGTTCGCCCGACGGCCTGCCATCCGCCCACCTGCTTCGCTAGGGTCAGGATGTCGAGGCGGCCGGCCAGCCCGGCGACGACCACCTGCACGGAGTCTCCAGCCACGGAGGAGCGGAGGACTGCCAACCCCGCCGGCGCGATGGCCTGCTCCCACACCCAAAGCGGAGCTTCGACGCCGGGACGCCGCTCCCAGCCGATGGTCCCGGGCCAACCGTAGTCGCGCCCGGCTGATATGACATTCAGCTCGTCCGAGCCTTGGCGGCCGGACTCCTGTTCCATACCGGAAGGGCCGTGATCCGCTCCCAGCAAGCTGCCATCCGGGAGCCAAGCCAAACCCTGCGTGTTGCGAAGGCCGGTCGCGAACACCGGGGAGTCCGGGAACGGGTTGTCCCTCGGCGTGCGTCCGTCGCGCTCATAGCGGAGGATCTTGCCTACCAATCGACTGCGATCCGGCGCCAGCGGCGGCAAAATGGCATCGCCGACGCTGAGGTAGACTCGTCCATCTGGCCCGACGCTCACCCCGCCGCCCGCGTGATAGTAGGCCGTCAGCAGGTCATCGACCACGATTTCGACACGTGGCGGTCGTGACGACGCCGTCGTGACGCGCAGCAGTTGGTTCTTGTGCTTCAATGCCGCCATCGGCGTCGCGACCGATGTGATGCGGCGCCACAGTCGGGTCGGGAGGGCGCGATCGCGATCGCCGTCTGATCGCCAGGTGGTCGTGACTGCGAAGAGGCGGAGGCCCGTTGAGTCGTCGGCGTCGATCGCCAGGCCCATCAAGCCCGTCTCGGGACCGATGCCCTCCTCCTCCGCGTACACGGCCAAGTTCGCGAGGACTTCCGCAGTGTCGCTGCCCGGAGGGCGGTACAGTAGCCTTCCGGTCCGCTCCGCGACGACGATTCCACCGTTTGTGCGCTCGACGACTCCCCACGGTACCTGCAGGTTCCGGAGCAGGGTGTCGACGCGTACGACTAGCGGAGCCGTGACCTCAGGAACGGCTCGCGGGGCCAGTTCGACCTCGCCCTTTGGCGCCGCCGACTCGGCACAGCCTAGGACGAGGATGACTCCAAGAAGCGCCGCACGGCGCCGATGAACGATGTGAGAGGGCATTGCCTCAGCATAGCTTACCGCCTGCGGTTGTGGGAGTCGCGGGCTAGTGGTGGCTGTGGCGCCGACGCTACGTCGGGACCAACGACCGCAAAGCGACTGCGTTGCGACGCGCAGCACGATTCTTGCTGAACGAAGGCAGCCCCCATTCCGAATCTTCGCTCCTATGCATTCCGCTGCTTCCCAGTCCGTGTCTCGAGGTCATATCCCCGCACTGGACGGGATCCGCGGCCTCGCGGTCCTGGCGGTGTTGGTTCTCCACTTCACTGTGATCACCCCTGGTCCGGGGCTTGCCGGCGTTGCCACTGAGCTGACCGGCTTCGGGTGGGCCGGTGTCGACCTCTTCTTCGTGCTCAGCGGATTCCTCATCACGGGAATACTCGTCGATGCCAAGGGGAGCGATGGCTTCTACAGGAACTTCTACGTCCGGCGCGCCCTTCGCATCTTCCCGCTCTTCTACGCGTACTTGCTGGTCGTGCTCGTGGTGTGGCCCGCGCTCAGCGATGGGCAGCCGGATCCCCTGAGTGCGAAGCTCCTGACGGCTGGCTACCTCGGCAACTTCCTGATGGCGTTCGGCGGCTGGGAAGCGCTCCCGGGACACACGACGCATCTCTGGTCGCTGGCCATCGAGGAGCAGTTCTATCTGATCTGGCCATTCGTCGTCGCGCGGCTCTCGCGGGCGCGCCTCACGCAGTTGTGCGTCGTCGTGATCGTCGGTGCCTTCGCGTTCCGCATCGCGGCGCATCAGCTTTGGGCCACGGGCATCCCGGGGTACGTCCTGCTCCCCGCTCGCGCGGATACGCTGGCGGCGGGTGCGCTCTTGGCCCTGCAAGTCCGCAAGACGGGCTGGGAGACTCGCCTCTATCCGTGGATGGGCCGGTTCGTCCTTGCCGGGCTGACGCTGCTGCTGCTGATGCTGCTGGTCGACCCGCAGGCTGGCGACGGAACCTTCACCCCGTTGCACGCGCACGTGCAGTTGCTCGGTTTTCCCTCCGCGCTGTTCCTTTCACTGGCGGCGGTCCTCTGGGCGGTGATGCCGGCACCCGCTTCCGGCCATCGCCCATTGATCGACTCCGGGCTGATGCAGCGCCTCGGGCGGCTGAGTTATGGCGCATACTTGTTGCACATCCCGCTCCGCAACACGATGGTAAGTCGTCTCTTTCCCGGTGCCATCCTGCCTCCGATGCTCGGCTCCTCCGTGCTCACGCAGGTCGTAGTGTTGGTGGTCGGGATCGTCGTGACGTTCGCGATCGCACAGGTCAGCTGGACGGTCTTCGAGTCGCCGATCCTGCGACTGAAGCGCCACTTCGAGTACGGGCTCGCCGCTGCCGGACCCGGCAATGGCTGAGGCCATCGCGCGATGATCGACGCGGTCAAGGACGTGCTCCTGCCCTCGGTTCGCTGGCTGGGCTGGCGGAGTGGGGTGCTGCGTCGCAGCTTTGCGCGTCGCCACGCCGAGAGCCTCACGGTCTTCGGCCTGCATCGCGTGCTGCGCGTCGACGACCCGCGCTGGCGGTATGCGATGCCGACCTGGACGGTCTCGGATCGCCTCTTTCGGTCGGCGCTGGAGTTCGTGGCGTCGCAGTACAACGTGGTCGACTTCGGCGCCGTGGCACGCGCGATGGATGGTGCCTCCTCGCTCCCCCAGCGCGCGGCGCTCATCACCTTCGACGACGGGTGGGCGGACACCGCCGACACCGCGGCGCCGATACTCGCGGAGCTCGGACTGCCGGCGGTCGTGTTCGTCATCAGCGGACTCGTGGGTGAGCGGCGAGGGACGTGGGACGCCGAGTGGTACGCCGCGCTCCAGGATGCGAGCGAAGCGGACGCGCAGCGCGTGAGCGAGCGCTTCGCGCCGGGACGCAAGGTCGACCCGCGCACCGAGGACGGCTTCGCCTCGATCGCCGCGACGCTTCGGCTTCAGCCCGTGCCGACGCGCTTTGCCTTGCTGGACGAGCTTCTCCGCCGCCAGCCTCCGGAGGGAATGACGCGAATGATGACGGCGGACGACGTCGTTCGCCTGCACGGTTCCGGATTTGAGATCGGGGCACACGGCAAGACGCACGAACCGCTTCGAACCCTGGGGTCGGCGCGTGAGGAGATCTCGGAGAGCCTCGCGCAGCTCGCGGCGATGCTGGGCGCTGGCGGCGGGCGGGTGCGAAGCTTTTCGTTTCCGCACGGGAGCTATGACCAAGGACTGGTCGATCACGCGGTGCAGAGCGGGGCGCGAATGACATTCACCAGCGATCTCGGCGTCAACGTGACGCCGGGCGGCACGCCAATGTCGACTACGATGGGACGTCTCTGGATCGGCCAAGGCCTCGCCGCGCGAGATGGTGCGCTTGCGCCGGACAAGGCAGCGTGGCGCTACTTCCGTGCCCGAGTCCTGCCGCAGGCCGCGGCGCAGCGGCACCCGCAGGGCACATAGATGACCCTCGATCCCATCACGTCCGCTCACGTCGCGATTCGCGATGCGACGCCTGCCGATTCGGACTTCATCTGCCAGAAGTTGGCCGAAACGTTCACGACGGCGACTGCCGAGCAGCGGAAGGTACACTTCGACGTCCCGTGGCCGACGCCGGCCGGCGGGCGCGACTACGGCGTGGTCGCGCACGTCGGCGATCGGATCGTCGGCTTCGGCGGACTGTTTGCATCCGAGCGTCGCATCGCGGGTCGCTTGGTCCGCGTGCTGAACTACTCCAGCTGGTGGATCGATCCGGAGCTTCGGGGCGCGGGCATCGGTCGGAAGCTCATCGAGGGGATCTTTGCGCCGAGGACCTCGTCCGTCATCACCCTGCTCACCCTTCCGGCCTCGATGCTCGACTTCTGGCTCCGGCAGGGCGTGCAGCGCTTCGAGCACGAGCGGCGTGCGTATCCCTTCCCGATGCTGCGACCGGCCGCGTGGCGCGGGGGTGTCACCGTCCTGCCCCGCGGGACGTATCCCGATGCACTGGGACACGAGACGATTCGTATCCTGAAAGACCACGAGCCGTTGCGCTGCCAGGCTCTCGTGCTCGAGCGAAGGGGGCAGTTCTGCGGCGTCATCACGAGACGTCGCTCCATCCGCGTGCCTGCCGTGCACTGGCCAGGGCCCGCGCGCTGGCTGGGCGAGCGGCTCGCGGTCGCGGATACCGCATCGGCGATCCGGCTGTTTCGCGCGCGGGTGTCGGATCTGCTGCTCGGCCAGCTGCAATGCGCAGAGGTCTTCTTTGTCTCGAACCCGACCTTCTTCCGCGACCACTTCTGGAACGTCGGGTCGCTGCTGGCTCGGCGTCAACGGGCCGTGGCGCTGCTGGGCGATGCCACGCGGCTGGGCGTGCCGGCAGCGTGGGGACTGCCCGCGGATGCCGACTACTGGACCTGGCGTCCGAGTCCCGTACCCGACGATCAGATCGACGCGCTCTACTCGGAGTTCTTTGTCTTGCCGATTGGCCAAGAGTCGCGCTGACCTTACCGCCGTCGCGTAGATTGCGCGACGCTTCCCTTCATTCGAGACGCAATCGCGCGTGGCCGCACCGCTGCGCGTGGCTGTCCCCGTCATCACGCGGAACTACGAGATGAGCGCGACTCAGGAGCAGCCCCTCGTGGGGATCCTCACGATCCCGCACTATCACAATTTCGGAACGCAGCTGCAGGCCTGGGCGCTCCAAGAAGCGGTGCAGCGCCTGGGCTATCGCGCGGAGGTCATCAACTACGGTAAGACCTACCTGGACGACGCCTCGCCGCTGCGCCGCGCGCTCCGCGCGGTGCTCCGGCCTGCCCGGACCTTGCGCGCGCTCGCGGGACGGTCAGCGACGAGACGGTGGGAAGGATTGATCGCGCCGCGTGCGCGCAACACCGATCGCTTCATCTCGCAGCATCTGCGCCTCGGACCCGAGCGCCTGACCGCAGAAGAGCAGCTCGCGTCGCTCGCCGGGCGTTTCGACGCCGTCGTGGTCGGAAGCGACCAGATCTGGAACCCCCTTGGCCATCTCGGGGAGCAGGCCTACTTCGCGACTTTCGTCGCCCCGGAGCGGAGGATCGCCTACGCGCCGAGCGTCGGCGTCTCGTCGGTCACTGCCGAGGGAGGCGAGTGGCTGGCCCGAGGCGCGGGGCCGTTTCGCTTCCTCTCCGTGCGCGAGCGATCCGGTGCCGCCGTGCTCCGCGAACTGACCGGCCGCGACGCCGCCGTGGTGGTCGATCCGACGCTCCTCCACAGCACCGAGGTGTGGCGAGAGTTCGCGGGGGAATCGTCGGCTTCGTCCGCGCCATACGCCCTCTGCTACTTCCTCCAGGGCGACCGATATGCGCGGGACGCCGCCAAGCGCATCGCCGTCGAGCGCGGGCTCGCGTTGAAGGTGCTGCCGTTCCATCCGGTCGACGCCGAGGATGACGAGATGCGGGCGAACCTGGTAGTCGATTCGGGACCGCTCGAGTTCCTTCGGCTCGTCAGCGGCGCCTCGGTGATGCTCACCGATTCATTCCACGGCTGCGTCTTTGCGACGCAGTTCCGACGCCCCTTCCTCGCCTTCCGGCGCTACGAGCACCGACTGGAATCGACGAACTTCGGGCGCATCGAGAACCTGCTGGAGCAGGTCGGTCTCGAGGGGCAGATTGCGGCGCGCGACCACGTGCCGCAGCTCACGGAACTCGACTTTGATGCGGCGCACCGGCGACTGCAGCAGTGGCGACAGAGCTCCTGGGACTACCTCAGGACCGCGCTCGCGACCGTGACGCAGGAACGGGGCTGAGGCGGGACGCCCCCCTGCGCGGGGTTCGCTAGGTGACGGCGAGTCCACGCGCGACCTGCCCCACAGTCTGCACTTCGCCGCCACTGTCGGAGAGGCGCCGGCACACCAGCGCGAGTTCGTCCGGCGTACACCCGAACTGCCCGGGGCGCTCGGTGACTTCGTGCGTATACAGGACGAGCCATCCGCCGTCTCGCTGCCATCGCTCGATCTCCCGCAGGGCGACGTGAAGCCCCTCTCGCCGCATCAAGGGCACGGCCCGCAGCGCAAGTGCGTCGAAGCGTGGCGCGTTCAGTCCGATCCACGTCGAGCGCGCAGTCCTGAAGTGCGGGGCGACCAGCGCCTGCGCCCGTGGGGTCAGGGAGCCGTAGGGATACGCGAATGATTCGAGGGCTGGGAGCCCCAGGCGATGCGCACGTTCGCGATTGCGCTCCAGGTCCGCGAGCAGCTCCTCGCTGCCGGTGCGCGCAAGGTCAAGATGCGAGTACGTGTGACAACCGATCTCGTGTCCCTGCGCCACCAGGGTCTCGAGTCGCCCTTGGTCCAGCACGGGGTCGTCGGCCGCTCCCTTGCCGAGCAATCCCAGGCACACATAGTACGTCGCGGCGTACTGCATCTCGGCCAGGACCTGCGCCCCAGCCGTGGCCGCGCTTCGCGGCGCGTCATCGAAGGTGATGGACGCCACGCGCCGCCCGCTCGGCCACCCGACCCGTCGGGCGGCACGGATGCGTGCCGCGGAGCTCAAGCATTTCCGCAGCACGCGGCCGGGCAGGGCCTGCAAGTCTCGAATCATCGTGGAGGAGGTGCGGGCGTGGTGGAGGAACGGCCTGACGGTCACCGTCGCGTCGCGTGACGGGCTGCGCCGACGAACAACGCAAGGCCGCGCGCCGTCAGGTAGAGCGGCATCAACACGAACCCGCCGGCCGTCACCCGCAGACCGGCACCGCGGAATCGGGCTACCGTGGCAACGGTGCTGAGCACCAGCGCCGCGGCGAGCGCGAGCAGCCCGAAAGTCCGCTCGCGGAACACGAGGAGCGCGGCTCCCGCGGCCAACGCCAGGACGAACAGTGCGCTGATGATCGCGACCTTCGAGGACAGCACGCGCGAGATTGACCCTGCGTCCCCTTGGCCGTGCCAGAGTTCGCGCCGGAAGAACTGGGTCAAGGACTGCGGATACCCGTCGTGGATGACGGTGAGTGCAGGGTCCGCGCGCAGAGTTGCACCCTGCGCCCGCGCGCGGACGCAGAAGTCGTAGTCCTCGCCCGTCTTCAGGGTCTCGTCAAAGCCACCGAGACGCTCAAAAAGCTGTCGACTGCAGATCAGGTGGGCCGAGCCGAGATGGGTGACGTGTGCGCGTCGGACATACGGCTCGAACCAATACCGCCAGAGGTACGACTGGTCGTCCGCTGGCGCGATGGGGTGCGACCCCACGACGAGGTCGCGCTGCTGGAGGATGGCCGCAAGCACATCCGCAGCCCGAGTCTTCCACACTGGCGTCAGCAGGCAATCTCCGTCGAGGAAGACGATCACCTCGCCTCGAGTGGCCTCGACGCCGTGATTCCGCACACCGGCCACGCTGGTGGCGCTCGACGGCAGTACCGCGGCGCCCGACGCTCGGGCGCGCGCGGCCGTGCGGTCGGTGGAGCGGTTGTCGACGACCAGGACGTCCACCTCTGCCTCAGGCGGAGTGAACTCGATGACGGAGCGCACGCAGTGGCCGATCGACGACTCCTCGTTGTGCGCCGGAATGACGAAGCTGACTTTCACTGGATGCTCGGTGACGGACGGTGCGGCAGCCACGCGGCGCCTCCGAAGTGAAACGCCGTGCGAGCGGCCGCTGGGCCGAGGTCGCGGCGCGTCATCGGTGCCTCGCACGGAGCAAGGGGCCGCCCAAGGCACAGTCAACGGCGAAGAGGCTGGCGCGCAGGGGCCGCCATCCGTAGCGGACCGCGCGGAGCAGGGGGACGATCGCCGACGCCCATCGCCTCGACCGATAGAGCCGATAGCCGATGTTGAAGCAATTCTCACCGAGGATGGCTCGACGCTCGGCGACCGTTAGCAACGCGCCAGCGGCGACGAGGTGTCGCTCGACGAGCGGGAGCAGGACGAAGCGCTCGGCGAGGGGTTGCGAGCGCGACAGTCCCGTCGGCTGTCCGTAAATGCGAACCAAGACGCGATCGACCACGACGATTCCCCCGCGTTGCGCGACTCGGACCCATACATCGAGATCCTCCGCGAAGGAGAGGGACTGATCGAAGCCACCGACGGCGATGAGGTCGACGCGCCGGCACAACACCGTGGGAGTCGGGACGAAGTTCCCGCGAAGCAATGCCTTCCACGCCTCGCGTCCGCCGCTCACGGAGACCGTCTCGTGATGCCGGACGACGCTGCCGTCCACCCGGTGGATCTCGCTGTCACAAGAGACGAGCGAGGCGACCGGGTCCGCCGCGAGGGCGAGGAGCTGCTGGCGCAGCTTTCCGGGCAGCCACTCGTCGTCCGCATCCAGGAAGGCGATGAGCGTCCCAGTCGCCGCGTGGACACCGGCGTTGCGCGCCGCACTGACTCCGGCGTTGCGCTCCTGGCGGATGACGCGCACGCGCGTATCTCCGATGGCCAATGCCTCCTCGACGGTCCGGTCCGAGCTGCAGTCGTCTACGACGAGGACCTCGAGCTCCACGTCGTCTTGCCGCAGCGCGCTCGCGATGGCGCGCCGGATGGTGCGCTCGGCATTGAACGCCGGTATGACGACCGACACTCGCTCCGGCCGCTCGGCAACGCGGGCCTCCCGATTAGTCACGCGTGAGCTCCCGTAGCTCGGTCCAGAGCCCCCGCCGCAAGGTCATCACCGCGGCGAGGTACGCGCCGGCGCCAACCAGCACCTGTACGCCCAGGCGAAGCGCCGGGGGCAGCTCAGGCGATAGTATAGCACCCGCCAGCCACGTGAGGCCCGCCATAGCGGCGGTAGCGAGCGCGGGGAAGGTGCATTGGTCGAAGATCTGTCCAGGCGTCACCCCGACGGCGCGCGCCGTGATGCGCGTGGTGACGGCGAAGATGGCGGGATAGGCGACGAGCCACGCGATGCACATTCCCACGATCCCGAATCGTACACCGACGCCCAGCGCCGCGACGATGGTGCCGAGGGCGATGACGCGATTGAGGACGCCGACCCCGGGCTTGCCGATGCTGAACAGCACGGGCGTCATCACGGCCGCGACGGCGCGCAGCGGCAGCATCACGCACAGGAGCTGCAGCGGGAGTACGATCGACGCCCACTTCGCGCTCAGGACCGTCCGCACGAGGTCGGGCGCGACCACCGCGAGGCCGATGAAGATCGGAAACGCCCCAAGGCTCACGATCCGGACCGTCTGCAGCAAGCCGCGTTGGACGCGCTCCCGGTCATCCTGGAAGCGCGAGAACGCCGCGAAGGAGACCTGGTTGATCACCGGGACGAGTTTGTCCAGCGGAATCACGGCGATGGACATCGCGACGCTGTAGACGCCAAGCAGCTCCGACCCGAGGACGCGGCCTCCGATCACGACATCCGCCGACCCGAACGCGAAGAACAGAATGCGGTCCGCGGTGAGGGCAAGTCCGAAGGCGAGAAAGCGGCGGCTCGCCCCGAGATCGAACTGCGGCACCACGCGAAGGCCGGCGGCGAGCCGGTACCCGATGGTGCGCCCGATATGCAGGGCGATGCTCGCGCCCACAAGCGCCCAGACCCCTGCGCCTGCGACGGCGCCGATGAGCGCAACTGCCGCTGAGGTCGCCGATGCCAGCATATCCACTTTCGCCTTCCGCCGGAAATCCATCGCGCGCATCAACTGCGCCTGCGGAAGGGTGTAGAGCGCCATCAACAGGAACGACACCGACTGCGCGAAGACGATCGACGTGAGCTCCGGCTCGCGAAAGTATGCGGAGACCAGCGGGGCCGATGCCATCGTCAGGATGAAGCCCACCGCGTTCGCGGCGATGGACAGGCCCGCGAGCCGATTCAAGTCCTCGTCGGACATCGATAGCGCCTGCACGCTCGCGGCGCCCACGCCCAAGTCCGCGGCGAGCAAGAAGAAATTCGTCACGACGCCGGCCATCGCGAGCAGGCCGTAGTCCTCCGGCGCCAAGAGGCGAATCACGACGAGCGTCGACAGCCAGGTGACGACCTGGCCGGCCGCCTGCGCGGCCGCCTGCCACTTGAGCGAACTCACGATGCGCGCACGCAGCGGCTTCGCGTCTGCCATCCCGGCACCGGGGCCCTGGGCGGTCATCTCAGCGCCGCCGAGGGGCGAGTCGCTGGCGAAGGCTGTCCAGCGCCCAGCGCCATTGCATACGGCGCCACTCGCGCTTCGGCAGGAGTCCGTCGTCGTCGCGCTGCGCGCGCAGGTGGTCCAGCAGCGTGCCAACCGGCACGAACCAGCCCGCGCGACTCGCGACGGCGCGCAGCGCCCGCGCCACGCCGGGGTGTACGGCGCCGTCGCGCACGAATCCCTTCCCGACGTGCGTCGCCACGATGCAGGCGCCGCCGTCGCGCTCCAGCCGATCGAGGGCCCGGTCATTCACGAGTCTCACGAACGCCTCGGCGTCATCGGCGTCACTTGCGGAGAACCACCACGGCACCAACGGGCGCCGTGGGTCGCGATACGGCATCGTCGGGTTGATGGCGAGCGTGTTGAGCTCCAGGAAGGTCAGGT
>VFQM010001247.1_pt1 | contig 23126 bp, 21 predicted proteins | sample 3512391 | NCBI WGS metagenome assembly VFQM01 (sample SAMN10412369, study PRJNA504923) | tailings metagenome | isolation source: Replicate 1 from Balatoc abandoned mine | place: Philippines | reverse complement strand
TGCGCGTCGTCGATCAGGAAACCGGCGCCGAGCTGGAAGACACCCGCCCGCCGCGCGAACCGCGCGGCGACCGCGGCCCGCGCCGTGACGGCGACCGCGATCGTGGCCCGCGCCGCGACGGCGGTGGCGGTCGTGACCGTGGTCCGCGCCGTGACGGCGACCGCGACCGTGGCCCGCGCCGCGAACGCAGCGAAGGTCCGGAAGACCAGGGCCATGTGCCCGACTTCTTGAAGGACTGATCCTTCGCAAAACGAACAAGGAGGGGCTGCCGAAAGGCGGCCCCTTTTTTGTTGGGTGTACATGAGAGCTGGAAAGTGGATGAGGTCGTGGTTATCGTCAGCCGGTGCCCTTTTCCGCGTTTCTCGTCTTTTGCGAAGTCGCCGGTTCAAGCGAACCTTTGCATGATCAGGGATTGGCCGGCGCATTTGTGACTTGCGTCGTCGCCGTAGAGGACATCATCGACGCAATTTCTGAGGCAAGAAACGCGCTAGCGGCTGACGGCTATCGGGTGATCGATATCGACAAGGTTTTGCGCTTCGCAGCGGAAGATTGGTCCGAGGACGATGAGATATACCGTTTGAGCTTGCTCTCGAGCCGCGATGGGAAATTGCGCTATTCGGCATTTCAGACGTGGGGCCACTGACGCGGCCAACTGCCGCTCTACAGGCGCAGGCACTCCGCCTTGCCCTCCACTGCCTCCCATGCAATAGGCGCCGCCCCCCGCGTCACCCCGCCGCCGCACAGGAAACCCGCCATGGACAGCTCCCCCAGCGCCACCGCGCTCGGCCTCGATTTCGGTACGACCAACAGCGTCGTTGCGCTCGCCGACGGGCAGGGCGGCTCGCGCCTTGTCGACTTTGCGGGCGAGGAGGCGACCGGCCCGGTGTTCCGCTCGGCGCTCTGCTTCTGGGAGGAGGAGCGCGCGTGGCAGGGGATCGCCAGCGAGGCGGGGCCGTGGGCGATCGCCGAATATCTGCAATCGCCACTCGACAGCCGCTTCGTCCAGTCGTTCAAGAGCGTCGCGGCGAGCCCGCTGTTCGAACGCGCGCTGATCTGGGGCAAACCCTTCCGCTTCGAGGATATGGGGCGGCTCTTCCTCCAGCGGCTTGTCGCGCATGCCGGCGGCGCGCTCGACCAGCGGCCGCGCCGCGTGATCGTCGGGCGGCCCGTCGAATATGCGGGCGCGCGCGCCGACCCCGCGCTCGCGCGCCAGCGCTACGACGCGATGCTCGCCGAATTCGGGGTCGAGCTTTTCTATGTCCACGAACCGCTCGGCGCCGCGCACAGCTATGCATCGCGGCTGACCGAGCCCGCGACGATCCTCGTCGCCGACTTCGGCGGCGGCACCACCGACTTTTCGCTCGTCCGCATCGCCGCGCCGGGCGCCCCGCGCCGCTGCGTGCCGCTCGCCTCGTCGGGCGTCGCAATCGCCGGCGACCGCTTCGACCGCCATATCGTCGACCGGCTGGTGCTGCCGTTGCTCGGCAAGGGCAGCCAATACCGCTCGTTCGACAAGATCCTTGAAATCCCGGGCGGCTATTTTTCCGACTTCGCCGACTGGTCGCGGCTCGCGCTGATGCGCAACCGCCGCACGATCGACGAACTCAGGCGCCTGCAGCGCGACGCGCTCGAACCCGACCGGATTGACCGCATGATCGCGCTGATCGAGCACGAACAGGGCTTTCCGCTCTATGACGCGGTCGGCCGGGTGAAGCGCGCGCTGTCGGCGCACGAAGAGGCCGAATTCCATTTCGCCGGCGGCGGGGTCGAGATCGGCGTGACGGTCCGCCGCGCCGATTTCGAAAACTGGATCGCGGGCGACCTTCGCAGCATCGAAGCCGCGATGGACGTCGCGCTCGCCAAGGCCGGCGTCGAACCCGATGCCATCGACCGCATCTTCCTCACCGGCGGCTCGTCGCTGATCCCCGCGATCCGCGCGATCTTCGACCGCCGCTTCGGCGCCGAGCGGATCGCGACCGGCGGCGAGCTGACCTCGATCGCGCACGGGCTCGCGCTGATCGGCGACGAGCCCGATCCGGCCGAGTGGGCCGCCTGACGGTCGCTAGAGTGATTTCGAGTGAAATGGAACATTTCACGACTCGGAAATCACGGAAAAACAAGAATCTAGAGTGCCGGTTTTGATTCTATCAAAACCGAACGCACTCTAGGGTGTCGGCGTCGCCAGTTCGGCCTTGAGGAAGGCGACGATCTTCGGCCAGCTGTCGGCGCGTGCGGCGGCATTGCCTTCCTCGGTCCCGCCCATCTGGCTCCAGTTCTCGCGCGTCTTGTCGTCGGTGAACGGCGCGCCCATCACGCCGTGCCCGGCGTCCTTGTAACGCAGGACGGTAACCGGCGGACCGCCCGCCTTCGCCGCGCGCGCCACGATCTGGTCGGTCATCGGACAGCTCGGCCATAATTTCTCGGCCTCGCCGCAGACGAGCATCAGCTTGCCCCTATATTGTTCGACCGGGATGATCGCGGAGGGGTTTTTGTCGAGTTCCTTGAGGCCGTTTTCGAACACCGCCATCAGCCCGCGCGCGTCGGGCTGGCCCTTGTAGGCGAGGTGCGGCACCGGCGCGCCCTGCGCGCTCCACGACGAGCTGAACGAGCCGAGCAGGTAATTCTCGCCCGACATGCCGTCCCACACGACGCTCGACGGCATGCCAAGCACCGCGGCGCGTATGCCCGGCGTGCGCGTCGCAACGAGCAGCCCCGCCTCGGCGCCCTTCGAATAGCCGACGATGCCCAGCCGCGAGCCATCGACCGCCGGCTGTTGCTTGAGCCAGTCGAGCCCGCGGGTGAAATCCTCGAGCGGGATATTCTTGAGCTTGGCGGGCTTGCCGGGGGCATTGTGATAGGCAAGCTGGAGCGTGCTGAACCCTTGCGCCTGGAGCAGCAGCGCCTGCGCCTGCATGTCCTTGCCGAGCCCGCCTTCGGAGCCGCCGAGCAGCAGGATCGCGGGGTGCGGGCCGGGTCCGGTCGCGGGGTAATAATTGGCGAAAATGCCGTCGGCGACGATGCGCTGCCCGGTTGGCCCGGCCTCGGCGATCTTGGCGGGCGCGGGCGCGCGGGTGAGCATATAGGCGAAACCGCCGCCGCCGACCACGACCAACGCGCCGACGACACCCAATGTGATTTTCCACCCGCGCTTCATATTTCGCCCTCAGCCATTGCCGTGTTGCCGATATGGGGCAGGGACGCGGATGGCCAGAGAAAAGGGGCCGCGCACCGCGACGAAACAGGGGGTCGCCACCGCGCGCTTTTCGGTTATGCTCGGCGCCATGTTGACGACCCTCATCTCCGCCCTCGCGCTGGGCTTTGCCGCCCCGGCATCGACCGTGCCGCCGCAGACCACGCAATTGCCGCCCGCTCCGGCCCCGATCGCCGCACCGGCGACGCCCGTCGTCGAGGTCGATACACGGCCTTATGTGGCGCTGGTCACCGACCTCGGCACGATCACCGTCCGGCTCGAGGACAAGCGCGCGCCGATCACGGCGGGCAATTTCCTGCGCTATGTCGACAGCAAGCGCATGGACGGCTTTTCCTTCTATCGCTCGACGCGCAGCTGGGGTCCGGCGAACCAACTGATCCAGGCGGGCAATCGCGGCGACGGGAACAAAAATTATCCGCCGATCGCGCACGAGCCGACGCGCACCACCGGGCTCACCAATTGCAAGGGCGCGCTGGTCATGGCGCGGCTCAATCCCGGCGATGCGACGACCGACTTCTTCCTGCTGCTGTCCGACATCAAGGGTTTCGATTCGGATGCGCCCGGCGGCGACGGCCCCGGCTTTGCGGTCTTCGGCGAACTCGTCGGCGGCGCCGACGTCGTCGAGAAGATTTTCAATGCGCCGATCTCGCCGACCGCGGGCGAAGGCGTGCTCGTCGGCCAGATGCTCGACCCGATGGTGACGATCAAGACCGCACGCCGCGTTCCCGCGCCTGCCGACGCGCCGGCGGGCTGCGTCGTCAAGGGACCGTAAAAGCGCGGCCATACCCCCATCATTTATTTTGCGTTCATCCGCGCTGTGGCTATACCGCGCGCATGACTCAGCGTCCCACCCTGCGCGCCTCGACGCGCCTGCTCGCCGCCGCCCTCGTTATCGCCCCCCTGCTGGCCGCCTGCGCCGGGGGCAGCGGCGTCAAGAAGGACACGCGTTATGTCGCGCGCGACGTCAATACGCTGTACCGCGCGGCGCAGGACCGGCTCGACCGCCAGCAATATGGCCTCGCCGCGGCGCTGTTCGACGAGGTCGAGCGCCAGCATCCCTATTCGCCCTGGGCGCGCCGCGCGCAGCTGATGAGCTCGTTCAGCTACTATATGGACCGCGAATATGCCCCGGCGATCGAGTCGTCGCAGCGCTTCCTGTCGATCCATCCGGGCAACAAGGACGCGCCCTATGCCTATTATCTGATCGGGCTCAGCTATTATGAGCAGATCAGCGACGTCACCCGTGACCAGAAAATCACCCAGCAGGCGCTCGCCGCGCTCGGTGAAGTGATCCGCCGCTATCCCGACAGCCGCTATGCCGCCGATGCGCGGCTCAAGGTCGACCTGGTGCAGGACCATCTCGCGGGCAAGGAAATGGAAATCGGCCGTTTCTACCAGCGCAGCTCGAACTGGCTCGCCGCCTCGATCCGCTTTCGCGAAGTGACCGAGAAGTTCCAGTCGACCAGCCACACGCCCGAGGCGCTCTATCGTCTCACCGAATGCTATCTGGCGCTCGGCGTGCCGTCGGAAGCGAAGAAGTCGGCTGCCGTGCTCGGTGCCAATTATCCGGGCAGCGAATGGTATGATCGCGCGTACAAGCTGATGCAGAAGAACGCGCCCGCCGCTTGATATCGCAAGGCGTGGATTCGCGCTTTGTTCTGTTATAAGGGCAGGCCATGCTGACGGCCCTGTCCATCGCCAATATCGTCCTGATCGAACGGCTCGACCTCGATTTCGCGGCCGGGCTCGGCGTGCTCACCGGTGAGACCGGCGCCGGCAAGTCGATCCTGCTCGACGCGCTCGGCCTCGCGCTCGGCGCGCGCGCCGACAGCGCGCTCGTCCGGCAGGGCAGCGACAAGGCGCAGGTCACCGCGAGCTTCGCCCCCCCCGCGCCCGGCACCCCGCTCGCGAAGCTGCTGGCCGACAATGATATCGAGGTCGAGGCGGGCGAACCTTTGCTCATCCGCCGCACGCTCAAGGCCGACGGCGGCAGCCGCGCCTTTCTGAACGACCAGCCCTGTTCGGCCGCGCTGCTGCGCGAGGTTGGCGGCTATCTCGTCGAAATCCATGGCCAGCACGACGATCGCGGGCTGCTCGCGCCCGCGGGGCACCGCGCGCTGCTCGACATTTATGGCCGCTGCGACAGCGGTGCGGTCGCCGCCGCGCATGGCGAATGGCGCAGCGCCGAGGCGCGGCTGGCGGCAGCCCGCGCGTCGCTCGACGAGGCCGAGCGCGATCGCGACTGGCTGACCCACTGCGTCGCCGAACTCGCGACCCTCGCGCCGCAACCGGGCGAGGAAGCCGAACTCGCCGAAGCGCGCGCCGCGATGCAGAAGGGCGAGCGCATCGCCGGCGACATGGGCGCGATCATGGCGGCGTTCGAGGGCAGCGACAGCGGCCCCGCACAGCTGCGCGCCGCGGCGCGGCGGCTCGACCGGCTCGCGGGCGATCATCCCTTGCTCGCCGAGGCATTGGCGGGGCTCGACCGCGCGATCATCGAAGCCGACGAGGCCGAGGGGCGGCTGAACGAAGCCGCGCGCGCGCTCGAATATGATCCCGCGCGGCTCGAGGAGACCGAGACACGGCTGTTCGAGCTGCGCGCGATGGCGCGCAAACATCATGTCCAGCCCGACGAACTCGCGACGCTCGCGGGCGATCTCGCGGCGCGGCTCGACGCGATCGAGGGCGGGAGCGACGGCCTCGCCAGGCTCGAGGCCGAGGTCGCCACGAAAGCGGCCGCCTACACCCACGCCGCGACCGCGCTGTCCGATGCACGCAGCAAGGCGGCAGCGCGGCTCGACACGGCCGTGGCGGGCGAACTCGTCCCGCTCAGGCTCGACGCCGCGCGTTTCCAGACGCTCGTCGAGCGCCTGCCCGCCGAACGCTGGGGGGCGGAAGGCATCGACCGCGTCGAATTCCTCATCTCGACCAACCCCGGCGCGCCTTTCGCGCCGCTCATCAAGATCGCGTCGGGCGGCGAACTCTCGCGCTTCATCCTCGCCTTGAAGGTCGCGCTCGCCGAAGAGGGCGGCGCCGACACGATCATCTTCGACGAAATCGACCGCGGGGTCGGCGGCGCCGTGGCGAGTGCGATCGGCGAACGGCTGGCAAGGCTCGCGCGCGGCGACAAGCAATTGCTCGCGGTGACGCACAGTCCGCAGGTGGCGGCGAAGGGCGCGGCGCACTTCATGATCGCCAAGTCGAGCGAAGGCACCGTCACCCGCACCGGCGTCCGCGCGCTGGGCGATGCCGAACGCCGCGAGGAAATCGCGCGCATGCTGTCGGGGGCGGAGGTTACCGACGAAGCGCGGGCGCAGGCCGAAAGGTTGTTGGAGACTGTCGGATGACCGAACCGACTACCACCCTCTGGCGCCCCGTCGGTCCCGAGGAACTCGCGCTGATCCGCGACAGCGGCATGCGCGCCTTTCCGCCGCGCCTGCCCGAACAGCCGATCTTCTATCCGGTGACGACCGAGGATTATGCAATCAAGATCGCTCGCGACTGGAATGTGCCTGCCAGCGGCAGCGGCTATGTGACGCGCTTCGAAGTGCTCAAATCCTATCTCGACCAGTATCGGGTCGAGGAGGCCGGCGGCCGCGCGCACCGCGAATATTGGATTCCCGCCGAAGACCTCGAAAATTTTAACGCGGCGATCGTCGGCGAGATCGTCGTCACCCGCGAATTTTGGCCCGAGGGCGAAGCATGACGACCACCCACCCCCTCGACCGCCCGGTCTGGTCGATGCTCACCGGGCGGCAGGCCGCGCTGGCCGAGGGCGACCCCGCGCTCGCACTGCGGATCGACCGCGGTTACGGCGTCTTCGGCATCCCCGCCGACGACAGCCCGGCCGCAGCGGCGGCGCTCGCGGCGCATTGTCCTGCGGGTGAGGAATTGTGGATCGTCGACGGCACGCGCTGGCCGCTGCCCCCCGGCACAAGCGAAGTGAAGCGCGCGGTGCTCGTGCAGATGGTCGCCGAGGGGCCGCCGCCGCGCGGCGGCGAACCGCCGATGATCGCGCTCGGCGATGCCGATGCCGCCGAAATGGCGGCGCTCGCCGATCATGCCAAGCCGGGGCCTTGGGGGCCCAAGACGCATCTTTACGGACCCTTTTTCGGCGTGCGCGAAAACGGCCGCCTGCTCGCGATGGCGGGACAGCGCATCCTGCTGCCCGGCATGGCCGAGGTGAGCGGCGTGTCGACCTGGGAGGATTGCCGGGGCCGCGGCCTCGCCCGCGCGCTGATCGGCCATGTCATGCGCGCGATGGTCGCGCGCGGCGAGACGCCCTTCCTGCACAGCTATGCCGACAATGCGGGGGCGATCGGCCTGTATGAATCGCTCGGGTTTCGCATTCGCCGCGAAATCCATGTGCTGGCGATCGCGAAATGAACCGTCGCGAACATCTCGCCCTGCTTGCCATGGCAGCGACTTGGTTGCCCGCCGCGAAGTTGCACGCCCTGGAGGCCAAGATGGAAGAAGCCGACCCCCAATATGGCCTGATCGGCCAAATGATCGCGCAGCCGGGCCAGCGTGCCGCACTGATCGCGGCCTTGACCGAAGGCAGCGGCAATATGCCCGGCAACATTGCCTATCTGGTGGGCGAGGACAGCGTGAACCCCGACGCGATCTGGATCGTCGAAATCTGGACCGACAAGGCGGCGCACGCCGCCTCGCTTGAGCTGCCTGCGGTGCAGGAGGCGATCGGAAAGGGGCGCCCGCTGATTGCTGGTTTCGGCACCAGCGCCGAGTTCAAGCCGGTGGCGGGCACGCCGTAAACCTTCTCGGCATGGGCTGTTCTGTTTCGGAACGCCGCTCAGAAGCCCCTTGGATTGCAACTCTTTTCAGCCTTTCTGGCGTCTTCTCCCGCTGGAAGGCATGCCATGTCGCTCGAATCATTGGCCCGCAAAGTCGCCCGCTCGGTCCCCGCCACCGCGCCGTTGCTGAAAGCCGGCTATCGCCAGCGCGAGCGCTGGTTGACCGGCATGGGCGATATCTGGCCCGGTCTCGTCCGCGCGCAGACCGAAAAGATCACCATCGCGATCACTGCGCATTGCAACCTGCGCTGCCAGGGCTGCAAATATGGCCGCGACTTCATGCCCGGCGCCGTGCTGCCGATGCCGATCTATCGCGACCTGATCGCCGATGCCGCGGCCGCCAAGGTGCCCGCAGTGCGCCTCTATGGCGGCGAACCGCTGCTCCATCCCGATGTCGTCGAGATGGTGGAGATCACCAATGCTGTGGGTGTCGGTTGCTATATGACGACCAACGCATTGATCCTCGACCGCAAGATCGATGCGCTCCATGCGGCGGGACTGCGCAAGATTACCATGGGCTATTATGGGCAGGGCACAGCATTCGACGAATATGTCCAGCGGCCGGGCCGCTACGACCGGCTCGTCGAAAGCCTTGATGCGACGCGCGCGCGCTTCGGCGCGGACAAGCTCGACCTGCAGTTCAACTTCCTGCTCTCGCGCCGCAGCGCCAATCGCGAGGCGGTCGACGAGGTGCGGCGCTTCGCCGAACGCTATGACGCGAGCATCCATGTTGACGTCGTCCATTATTCGCTGCCCTATTTCCAGGAAGGGCCCGAGCGCGAATTGCAGTTCCGCCCCGAGGATGCCGACGATGTCCGCCGCACGATCGACTATCTGCTCGAACTCAAGGCGAAATATCCGCACCTGCTGACCGAATCGCCCGTCGCGCTCGCCGCGTTCGAGGATTGGGCGATGAAGCAGGACCGGATGCGCATACCCTGCGACGCGCGCAAATTGCTGTGGGTCGGTGCCGATGGGTCGGTAATGCTCTGCTACGTCACCTTCCCGCTCGGCAATCTGCACGACAAGCGGCTGCGCGACATGCTCTACACCCCCGACCATCATCAGGCGGCGCGCGATGCCTTCGCGCTCAATTGCCCGAACTGTCATTGCGAGGCGGGGTCGCGCGTCGAAAAGCACGGACCCTCGTTCCGCAAATATGCCGCCGTGGCGCGCGAGCGCACCCCGCCGGTCTGAACCGGAGCGCATCGGTGGCGCATGTCCTGCACATCCTGCCCGACATGCGGATAGGCGGGCGCGAACGCATGGTCGCGGCGCTGCTGCGCGATTTGCCGGAGCAGGGGATTGCGACATCGGCCGCGACGCTCGATCCGGTCGCCGATGACGCCGCCTGCGTGCCGTGCGCGCCGCTGCCTGTCCGGGTGCCGGCGGATGTGCTTGCCGGCCATGGCGCGACTCTCGGCGCCGATATCTGGCATATCCATGGCGCGAACCTCGCGGCGCGGCTCTTTGCCGAGGGCGCCGTCCCGCCCGGGGTCGCGACGGTGCTGACGCTCCATATGGGGATGGAAAAAAGCTGGCGCTGGCTGTCCGCAATCCGCCGCGCGCTGCGCCGTGTCGACCGGCTCGTGGCGGTTTCCGAGCCGTTGGCGCGCCTCTATGGCCGCATCGGCGGGCGTGGGGTGAATATCATTCGCCCCGCGGCGGACGTGGCTGCGCGCGAGCGCCGCGCCGCGACCCCTGCTACGCTTCGCTTCGCGATGCTTTCGCGCCTGCACCCGGTAAAGGGCCATATAACCGCGCTCGCTGCGATGGACCGGCTGATCGCCGAGGGCCGCGTCGCCGAGCTTCATGTCGCGGGCGAAGGTCCATTGGCTCCCATGCTGTGCAGCGCCGCGGCGGCCCGGCCGTGGCTGCATCTGCACGGCGCTGTCGCCGATCCCGGCGCCTTTCTTGCCGACGTCGACATCCTGCTCCATCCCTCGCTGCGCGAGGGCAGTCCGCTCGCAGTGATGGAGGCGATGGCGACGGGCCTGCCCGTCATCGCCAGCGCGGTCGGCGGCGTTCCCGACCTCATCAGCGATGCCGGTGTGCTTGTGCCGCCGCGCCGCCCCCGCCTGCTTACGGCGGCGATGGTGCGGCTTGCGGACGATCCCGAATTGTGCGGCGACCTTGGTCGGCGTGCCGGCGCGCGCGCGATGGATTGGCACCCAGAAAGGCAGGCCGCGGCCTATACGCGCGAATATGACGCGCTTCGCCGCTTGCGCGGGATCGCCGCTGCCGCATAAAAGCGCGCGATGACCAAAGCCCCCGCTGACCTGTCCGCCATCGGCGACCTTGACGAAGCTGCCGCCGCCAACGAATTGATGCGCCTGGCGAAAACCATCGCTTATCACAGCAAACGTTATCATGCCGAGGATGCGCCCGAGATTTCGGATGCCGATTACGACGCGCTCGTCCGCCGCAACAACGACCTCGAGGCCGCCTTTCCGCATCTGATCCGCGCCGACAGCCCGAACAATGCAGTCGGCGCCGCGGTCGAGGCCTCGCCGCTCGCCAAGGTCACGCACCGGCAGCGGATGATGAGCCTCGACAATGCGTTCAGCGGCGAAGATGTCGATGAGTTCGCGGCGCGGGTACGGCGCTTCCTCAACTTGGCCGACGATGCCGTCGTCGCGCTGACCGCCGAGGACAAGATCGACGGCCTGTCCTGTTCCTTGCGCTACGAACAGGGCAAGCTCGTGCAGGCCGCGACGCGCGGCGACGGCAGCGTCGGCGAGGACGTCACCCCGAACGTCGCGACGATCGCCGACATCCCGCAGGCGCTGAAGGGCGAGGTTCCCGACGTCTTCGAGATCCGCGGCGAGGTCTATATGGCCAAGGCCGACTTTGCTGCGCTCAACGCGCGGCTGATGGAGGAAGGACGCGCGCTGGCGGCGCAGCGCGAGGCCGAATTCGACCCCGCGACGGTTCGCCAGTTCGCCAACCCGCGCAACGCTGCGGCAGGCTCGCTGCGCCAGAAGGATGCGAGCGTCACCGCATCACGCCCGCTGCGCTTCCTCGCGCATGGCTGGGGCGAGGTGAGCGCGGTGCCCGCCGACACCCAATATGACATGATCAAGCGGATCGAGACGTGGGGCGTCCCGGTGTCGCCGCTCTTGAAGCGCTTCGACAGCGTCGCCGATGTCCTCGCCCATTATGCCGCGATCGAGGCGACACGCGCCGAACTGCCCTATGATATCGACGGCGTCGTCTACAAGGTCGACCGGCTCGACTGGCAGGCGCGGCTGGGTTTCGTCGCCAAGGCGCCGCGCTGGGCGATCGCGCATAAATTCCCCGCCGAACGCGCGCAGACCACATTGGAAGCGATCGACATCCAGGTCGGTCGCACCGGCAAGCTGACCCCCGTTGGCCGGCTCGTTCCCGTCACCGTCGGCGGGGTCGTCGTGTCGAACGTCACGCTCCATAACCGCGACGAGATCGGCCGGTTGGGGGTGCGCCCCGGCGACCGCGTCGTCATCCAGCGCGCCGGCGACGTCATCCCGCAGGTCGTCGACAACCTCAGCCGCGACGAGGATCGCGCGCCCTATGTATTCCCCGACCATTGCCCCGTCTGCGGCAGCGAGGCGGTCGCCGAGGAGGGCGAGGTCGATGTCCGCTGCACCGGCGGGCTCATCTGCAACGCGCAGAAGTTCGAGCGCCTGCGCCATTTCGTCAGCCGCGGCGCGCTCGATATCGAGGGGCTGGGCGAGAAGAGCATCCAGGAATTTCTCGACCTCGGCTGGCTCGACAGGGGGCCGGCCGACATCTTCCGCCTGAAGGCGCACCGCGACGAATTGCTCACCCGTGAGGGGTGGAAGGAAAAGTCGGTCGACAATCTTTTCGCCGCGATCGAGGCGAAGCGGCAGCCCGACGCCGCGCGGCTGCTCTTCGGGCTCGGCATCCGCCACATCGGCGCCGTCACCGCGCGCGACCTGCTGAAACATTTCGGCGAGTTGGGCGTCGTGCGCAAATGTGCGTCCGAGGCGGCGCTTGGCGATGAACTGTCGGTTGCTGAACTCATCTCGATCGACGGCATCGGGCCGGCAGTCGTCGAAGCGCTCGGCGATTTCTTTCACGAACCGCACAACCGCGATTTGTGGGACGACTTGCTCTCCGAAGTCTCGCCGCCGCCCTATGTGGTCGAAACGCGCGAGAGCGAAGTGTCGGGCATGACCGTCGTCTTCACCGGTAAGCTCGAGACGATGAGCCGCGACGAGGCCAAGGCGCAGGCCGAAGCGCTCGGCGCCAAGGCGGCGGGCAGCGTCAGCGCCACGACCGACCTCGTCGTCGCGGGCCCCGGCGCGGGATCGAAACTCAAGCAGGCGAGCGCGCTCGGCATCCGTGTGATCGACGAGGCCGAATGGGCCGCGATCGTCGCGGCGGCGGGATGATGATCCTCCCTGTCGCGCAGCGATGGGGAGGGGGACCGTCCGCGAAGCGGATGGTGGAGGGGCACCAACGTCGCTTCATGGCCCCTCCGTCAGCGCTTCGCGCTGCCACCTCCCCATGGCTTCGCCACTGGGAGGATATGTTAAGCGGTGCGCGTCATCACAGACGGGACAGCGAAAAAGCTGTGAGGGGACCACATGGCCAAACGTGATTATCTCGACCATCTGATGCGCGATCTCGAATCGCATACCGAGGTGCGGCGCTTCGGCAGCGGCTGGCTGTCGGGTTTCTTCGCCCTGTTGTTCGGGGTCGTCGGCTTCGGGCTGGTGATCGCGCTGCGCTTTCCCGACTGGTTCGCGACCCCCGAACTCGCCATCGTCAAGGATTGGGGCGGCTTTCGCGGCCTCGTCCACCTCATCCTGCTCGCAAGCTACGGCCTCGCGCTGCTCAGCCTGCTGCTGCGTCCGCGCAAGGTGCTCGGCGCGACCGCGCTGATCGTCGCGCTCGCCGCGACGCTGATCGGCGGCGCGAATGTCCAGCCCGCCGAGACGCGCGACTGGGGCATTTTCTTCGGGCTCGACTTCTTCGTCGTCAACCTGCTCATCACCGGCTTCATGTTCGCGCCGCTCGAACGCGCCTTCCCGCATCGCCGCAAGCAGCGGCTGTTTCGCACCGAATGGCGCGAGGATCTTTTCTATTATCTCGTCAGCACGATGTTCGTGCAGGTGCTCGGCTTCCTAGCGCTCGCGCCGCAGCAATTCGTCAACGACCATACGAGCAGCTGGGACGCCTTCCGCGCCGGCGTCGCCTCGCTGCCGTGGATCGTCCAGTTCGTCATCGTCCTGATCGCGTCGGACGTGGTGCAATATTTCTTCCACCGCACCTTCCACCGCTACCCCTTCCTCTGGGGTTTCCACGCGGTGCATCACAGCGCGAAATCGATGGACTGGCTGGCGGGGTCGCGGATGCATTTCATCGAAATCATCCTGCTCCGCGCGATCACTTCGCTGCCGCTGTTCACGCTCGGGTTCAGCCCGTCGGTGATGCAGGCCTATATCGGCTTCGTCTATGTATGGTCGTCGCTGCTCCACGCCAATGTCGGGGGCAATTTCAACCGGCTCGGCCACTGGATCGCGACCCCGCGCTTCCACCATTGGCACCATGGGCTCGAGCGCGAGGCGTTCGACGTCAATTTCGCAATCCATTTCCCGTGGATCGACAAGCTCTTCGGCACCTTCCATCTGCCCAAGGACCGCTGGCCCGAAAATTACGGCATCCCCGAAGATGTGCCGAAAAACTATTGGGGCCAGATGCTCTACCCCTGGACGCGCACCGGCAAGAAGACCGACGAGACCCCGGCCGAATAGCCGCTTGCCAGTCGCCGGAGCGCGGCATAGGAGCCCCCGCGTGGGCCTCCTCGCCGCCTTTCGCCGTCCGGGCATCCTCCTGTTGCTGCCGTTGCTGCTCGCGCTCGCCGCGCGCATCCTCGTCGCGCCGGGCTGGATGATCGAGACTGATGCGTCGGGGACAATCACCGTGCGCGTCTGTTCGGATCCCGGAAATCCGGGCGCGACGATGACGATCCCGGTCCAGAAGGCCGCGGGTCACGATGGCGAGACGCAGCAGCATTGCCCGTGGGGCGCGCTCGCGGTCGCGCCGATCGTCCCCGCCGAACCCGTGCTGCCCGCCGCGCCCGCCGCGGTCGATCCGCAACCCGTCGCGATCCCCGCGCTCGGTTTTGCGCCCGGTATCGCCTCGCCGCTGCCGCCGAGTACCGGACCACCCGCCTTCGCCTGATCCAGCCTGAATTGTCGCCCGCGCACCCGCGCGGCGCGGCCCGTGCCTGTATCCCAAGCGAAGGAATATCCATGAAAAGCCACGCTTATGCGGCGGCGCCCCTGCTGGCGCTCGCCTTCTCGCTCGTCGGCGCCCCGGCGCGTGCCGCGGACGACAGCATCATCATCGTCACCGCCCCGACCGTCACCGACGCCGCGACCGAGCGCGCCGCGCAAACCCCCGGCGGCACCGATATCGTCTCCTATGAAGACTATGCCGACAAATCGGTCGTCAGCTTGCGCGACACGCTCGCCTTCTCGCCCGGCGTCTATCTCCAGCCGCGCTACGGGCAGGAGGTGCGGATTTCGATCCGCGGCTCGGGGCTGTCGCGTGGCTTCCACATGCGCGGGCTGACGCTCTTGCAGGACGGGGTGCCGATCAACCTTGCCGACGACAATGGCGATTTCCAGGAACTCGAACCGATCTTCTTCGACCATCTCGAGGTCTGGCGCGGCGCCAATGCGCTGCGCTTCGGATCGGGCACATTGGGCGGCGCGGTCAACGGTGTGACCCCGACCGGACGCACCGCCGAGGGCATGTATCTTCGCGGCGATATCGGCAGCTTCGACAGCGTGCGCGGACTCGTTGCGGCGGGCGTCGCGAGCGATCGGGTCGATGGCTGGGCGGCGATCAGCGCCGACACCTCCGACGGCGACCGCGATCATGCGAAGCGCCACAGCCTGCGCTTCCACGGCAACGCCGGACTGAAAATCAGCGAGGTCGCCAGCACGCGCTTCTACGCCAGCGTCAACCATATAAGGCAGGAACTGCCCGGCGCGCTGACGATGGCGGAGGCGCTGACGACGCCGCGCATCGCCGCCGCCGCGAGCGTCGCCGGCGATCAGGCGCGCGACGTGGATTCGCTCCGGCTCCAGAGCCGCACGCGCTTCGATTGGGGAAATCTCGGGCTCGACGTCGGCGGCTTCGTCAACGCCAAGTCGCTCTATCACCCGATCTTCCAGGTCGTCGATCAGGAGAGCGTCGACCACGGCGGATTTTTCCGGCTCGACTATGACGGTGGACCGGTCGCGGCGACCGTTGGCGGCGAAATCCGCGTCGGCGACACCGCGTCGAAACGCTTCGTCAACCGCGCGGGCAAGCGCGGCGCGAAGACCTTCGAGGCCGAGCAGGACGCGCGCACCGCGACCCTCTATGGCGAACTGCGGCTGACCCCGGTCGCGCCGCTGACGCTCGTCGCCGGCGGCATCTACGCCGACGGAAAGAGGCGGCAGGCGATCGTCTTCAACAGCGCCGCCCCGGCGCAGGCGGGCACCGTCGGCCGCGCCGATTTCAGCGCCTTCTCGCCCAAGTTCGGCCTGCTCCTTGAGCCGGTCGGCGATGTGCAACTCTATGCCAATTACAGCCGCTCGGTCGAGTCCCCGGGCTTCAACGAACTCGCACAGATCGCGAGTTTCGTGCCGCTCGACCCGCAGCGCGCCTGGACGGCAGAGATCGGTACGCGCGGCACGGCGGGGACGCTGAGCTGGGACCTCAGCCTCTATCGCGCCGATATCGAGGGCGAGATGCTGCAGTTCAGCATCGGCCCCGACATCCCCGCATCGACCTTCAACGCCGGGCGCACGCGGCACGAAGGGATCGAGGCGTCGCTCATATGGACCCCCGCCGACTGGCTGCGGCTGCGGCAGGTCTATGCGTATAGCGACTTTCGCTTCCGCGGCGATGCCGAGTTCGGGGGCAACCGCCTGCCGATCGTCCCCAGCCATATGGTCCGCGCCGAACTCCGTCTCGGCACCGACGCGCTGCATGTCGCGCCGAACCTCGAATGGGTCCCCGATGGCCCCTTCGCCGATTATCGCAACCAGGTCCGCACCCCCGGCTATGCGCTGTTCGGCGTGACCGGCGGCGCGCGGATCGCCGAGGGCATCGACGCCTTTGTCGATATCCGCAACGTGACGGGAAAAAAGGCGATCGGCGACATCAGCGCGGCGATCGTCGTGACCCCCGCGTCGGCGATCTATTACCCCGTCGAACGCCGCGCGGTGTCGGCGGGTTTGCGCGCGCGCTTCTGACGCATCGCTGTGATATGAGGACCGGTCCGGCGGACTCGCCGGACCGGTTTCATCTGCAACTATTTCATGCTAGGCCATGCGCCATGAAAGACGGCTTTACCCACGTCCACGAAAGTCCGCCGCCCGGCGCCGCGGCCGACTGGACGATTTCGCAAGATTGGGACGCCTTCACCGCCGACGAACATGCGATGTGGGACCGGCTTTTCGCGCGTCAGTCGGCAATGCTGCCCGGCCGCGCTTCCGAAGCCTTTCTGCGCGGTATCGACGTTCTGCGGCTCGAAAAGCCGGGCATTCCCGATTATCGCGAGCTCAATGCGCGGCTGATGGCGGCGACGGGATGGCAGGTCGTCGCGGTACCGGGTCTCGTCCCCGACGACGTGTTTTTCGATCATCTCGCCAACCGCCGTTTCCCTGCGGGCAATTTCATCCGCACCCCCGAACAGCTCGATTATCTGCAGGAACCCGACGTCTTCCACGACGTCTTCGGCCATGTCCCGATGCTCGCCGATCCGGTGTTTGCCGACTATATGGTCGCCTATGGCGAGGGCGGGCTGCGCAGCCTGAAATTCGACGCGCTGAAACAGCTCGCGCGGCTTTACTGGTATACGGTCGAGTTCGGCCTGATCCGCGAGGCGGACGGCTTGCGCATCTATGGCGCGGGCATCGTGTCGAGCTACGCCGAAAGCGTCTTCGCACTCGATAGCGACAGCCCCAACCGCATCGGCTTCGACCTCGCGCGCGTGATGCGCACCGACTACCGGATCGACGATTTCCAGCAGAATTATTTCGTCATCGACAGTCTGGACCAGCTGCTCGACACCACGGTGAAGACCGACTTCGCGCCGCTCTATGCCGCGAACGACGCCTTGCCGCCGATCGCGATCGCCGACATATTGGACAGCGACGATGTGATCACACGCGGGACCCAGGACTATGCAACGGCGCGAGTTGATTGAGGGCCTGATTGCATTCTCCGCCTCCGCGATCGCGACGCAACCGGGAGGCAAGATGTTCGACAAGTTGAAGCAGCTTCTGGGCGGCGGCCAGGCAGGCGCCGCTGCGCCCGAGGGTCCGCCCGCGATCGCGCCGATCCATATCGCCGAAAGCGATCTCGACGATGGCGACCTGCCTCTCGACGAGCCCGACCGGTCGCTCGATGTCAGCATGCATTACCTCGATGCGCTGACCAATGCGCACAACGCGACCTGGCGACTGGGAACGGCGCGTTGGGATGCCGATCTGGATGCCGGCACGCTCACCTTCACCAACGACCGCGGCTGGAAAATCGTTGCGCCGGTGCAGGTGATCGGCACGCTGAACACCGCCGATGGTACATGGCTGTGGGGCTGGGATCACCCCTCGGTTCCCGAACCGCTGCGTGCGCATGCCGCGCTGGTGCGCGATTTCGGCGCGGCGCATGGGCTCGAGGCGTTCACGACGCGCCATATCGAGGCAAGCGAAGAGGACGGCTGGCAATTCGCCGCGCTTGCGGCCTATCTTGCCAAGGCGCAGGGTGCCTATCGCGGCCCTTCGGGTCAGACGATGATCTTCATGACCTTCGGCGAACTGACGATTTCGCAGGCCTGACGCGGCGCTACCAGCTCCCGAAACTCGCGTCCGCCGGGTCCGAGCGGTGGAAGGCGCGTTCCTTGCGGCGGTAGCCGTAGCGACGGCGCTTGACGAGCAGCAGGCACGGCCAGTCGGCGCTGCCGCCGCGCGCGGCAAGGCGGAACCCCTGCGCGCGATAGGCCGCCAGCACCGGCTCCATCTGCCGCGCGATCAATCCCGCGAGGATAGCGCGGCCGCCGGGCGCGGTGACGCTCGCGATATCGGGGGCGAGCGTGATCAGCGGCCCCGCGAGGATGTTCGCGATGACGAGGTCATAGGGCGCGCGATGCTTGATCGACGGATGGTCGGTCCCCGGCGCGACCGCGACCGCGAGCCGCCCGCCGCCACGCCCCAGCGGTACGCCGTTGATCCCGGCATTGTCTTTGGTCACAAAGATGCTCGCGGGGTCGATATCCGACGCGATCATCCGCGCGCGCGGCCAGAGCGCGAGGCCCGCAAAGGCGAGCAGCCCGGTGCCGGTACCGATGTCGGCGATGTTGCGCGGGACCACGCCGGTTCGCGCCATCAGGTCGAGCATCGACAGGCAGCCCGCGGTGGTATCGTGCCCGCCGGTGCCGAACGCCTGGCTCGCGTCGATCAGGAACGGCGTGCTGCCCTGCGGCACGCGGTCGGCATAGCTGCTGGTGTGGACGAAGAAGCGGCCCGCCTGCACGGGCTCGAGCCCCTGCTGCGACAGCGTCACCCAATCTTCTTCGGGCAATTCCTCGACAACGGGCGTCGCCCCCTTCGCACTCGGCACCAGCGATTGCAGCAGAGCGACCAGCGCGGCGCCGGGCTTGTCGTCCATATAGGCGTCGAGCTGCCAGTGCCCGGCATCCTCGTCGATCTCGCGCGTCACCACGACCGGCGCTTCGGGCATCGCGTCGAGCGCGGGGATTTCGCCCGACAGCGCCTCGGCCTCGGCGCGCGTGCAGGGGAGCGAGACGATCCAGCTCATTGCGCCGCGGCCTCCTTGGCCAGCCGGTCGTCGAGCCGTTTCGCCGCGCCCGCGGCATAGGTCTTGCACGCGCTCGCATCGACCAGCGGTGCTGCGCCTGCCAGCCGCGCGAACAAATTGCTCGCCGACGGATGCGGGGTGATCAGCAGGTCGCAAGGCAGGGTCGGCACTTTGGTGAAGGTACCGCGCAGCATTGCGACATAGTCGGGGTGATCCGAAAAGCGATAATTTTCCGCCGATACCGCACTCAAGCTGTCGACATAAGCGATCGTCCGGCAATCGCCCGCTTCGCACGACCGCCAGGTCCAACTCGTGCTTCCCGGCGTATGCCCCGGCGTCGCGTGGATCGTGAGACCGATGTCGCCGATCGACAGCCGCTCGCCGTCCTTGAGTTCGCGCGACACCTTGACCCCGGCGAAGGGCGGGATCGCGCCACGCTGCGGGTCGATCGCCTCGGGCTCGCCGCTGGTCAGCGTCGCCACCGCCGCGTGCCGCGCGAGTATCGTCGCGCCGGTCGCGTCCTGCAGCGCCTTCAGTCCGCCGACATGGTCGAGATGCTCGTGGCTCGCGAGCAGGTAGCGCACGTCCCTCGGGTCGAAACCGAGCGTGCGGATATTGGCGAGGATGCCCGGTGCGGCCTCTGCGGTCGCGCCGTCGATCAGCACCAGCCCGTCGGGGGTCGCGATCAGCAGAACGGTGATGCCGCAGGTGCCGACATAATAGGTGTTGCCGTGGATCTTCGCGGGCGGCGCGGGGTCGCTCCATCCGTCGCGGCCTTCGCAGGCAGTCGCGAGCGCCTTGCCCGTCGGGGCCGGGGCGGCGGTCGCGGGGGCCGCTTGCGGTGCGCAGCCCGTCAGCGCCAGCGCGGCGAGCATCGCGATCCTAACGGACATAGCTCGCCCCGTTCACGTCGAGCACCGCGCCGGTCATCGACGCCGGTGCATCCATGGCGCACCAGCGTGCCATTTCGCCGACTTCGTCGGGCATCGCGACGCGGCCGAGCGGAATGTCGGCGAGCAATTTGTCGCCGCCGCGGCTTTCCAGATACTCCTCGGCCATGCCCGTCATCGTGAAGCCGGGGCAGATGGCGAAGGCGAGGATATTCTCCCTGGCATAGGCGCGCGCGATCGTCTTGGTCATCGCGACCATGCCCGCCTTCGACGCTGCATAATGCCAGTGCGCGGGGCTGTCGCCGCGATAGGCGGCGCGGCTCGCGACATTGACGATGCGCCCGCCCGACGCGCGGCCCTGCCAGTGGAGCACGGCGAGACGGCAGAACTGCGCGCTCGCGGTCAGGTTGATCTGCTGCGTGCGGTTCCAGTTCGCCAGCCAGTCGGCCTCGTCGGCATCGATCGGGTTCGCCTCGAATATCCCGGCATTGTTGATCAGCACGTCGATGCGGCCATCGAGATGCGCGAGCGCGCGATTCCAGATGCGCCCCGGCGTGGCGGGGTCGGCGAGGTCGCCGTCGGCGCTCGACAGCGCGACGACCTTGGTGGTGTCGGAAGACAGCGCGCTCGCAATCGCGGCGCCGATGCCGCGGCTCGCGCCGCTGATCAGGATATGGGTTTGCATGGGCGCGTCTCTAATGAGGCGCGCGGGCTAGTGCAAAGATTGAAACCCAAAGCCGTTTGCCCTGAGCTTGTCGAAGGGCCGTTCTTTCTTTTGGCCTCGCGTAGAAGAAGGACGGTGCTTCGACAGGCTCAGCACGAACGGCTGAAAGGGCTGTTCGGAACTATGCCACCCGGCGGCTGAACTCGCTCGCCGCCTGTTCGAGCGACTGGAGCCGTTCGCCCATCTTGGCGAATTCGTCGCTCAGCACGCTGATTTCGCCCGCGACCATCCCCGAATCGTTGCGGATGCTGGCGATCGTCGACGACATCGAATCGGCCGCGAGCGCGGTTTCGTCGACGGCGGCGGTGATCGAGGTGACCGTCTGCGCCTGCGCATCCATCGCGTCGCGGATGCGCTGCGCCGACAATTGCACTTCGACGATCGTTTGCTGGATTGACTGGTTGGCGGCGACCGATCCGCGCGTCGCGTGCTGGATCGCGGTGATCTTGCCGGCGATATCGTCGGTCGCGCGCGCGGTTTCGTTGGCGAGGCTCTTCACCTCCTGCGCGACGACGGCAAAGCCGCGGCCCGATTCGCCCGCACGCGCCGCCTCGATCGTCGCGTTGAGCGCGAGCAGATTGGTCTGCCCCGCGATCTCGCGGATCAGCCCGAGGATCGATTCGATCGATTCGGCATGGTGCGACAGCGCTTCGGACATGGCGACGGCTTCGCCCGCCTGTTCGGAGGCGCGAACCGCGACATCGGACGACGCTTCGACCTCGGTACGCGCATCCTCGATCGCGCGGATCAGCCCCGCAGCAGTCGAGGCGGCTTCGCGCATCGCGATCGCCGATTGTTCGGACGCCGCGGCGACTTCGCTCGTCTTGGCGATCATGCCCTTCGCGGCATGGTCGGCCGAGGCCGCCTGCTTGGCGAGTTCGCGGCGCACGCCGTCGGTTTCCTGCACCAGCGAGGCGATCGACTGGTCGAAATCGCCCGCCAGCGCCTGGCGTTCGGACGACACCACCGCGCGGTCGAGCTTTTCGGCATAGCGCTGCATGATGTCATATTCGAGCAGGCCGAGCCGGTTCATCGCGCTCGTCAGGCGGATCAGCCGCGCCTCGTCGCCTTGGCATGCCTCGACGATATATTCGATGGTGAGCCGCTGGCTTTCGGCCATGCACGACATCACCGACGCGAGCGGCAGGTTCACGCGCCGCGCCATATGCGTGTTCTGGCACGCGATCGTCGCGACCTCCTGCCCGGCGGGGTCGCGATATTTGACCGCGCTGTGGTGCGCGCTGCCGCGGACATAGGAGGCGAGGAGTTCGCCCTCGACGCGGTTGTCGATCGTCGGCAGGGCGTTGAACGCATCCCAATAGGCGCGCGCGACGGCTTCCTCGCGCCCCGCGACGATCGCATGGATTTCGGCGCCGTTCGCCGCGAGCTGGCCGTCGAGATCATAGAAGGGAAAGCGATCCGCCATCAGGATCGGATCAATCTGCTGCTTATGAATCGGATTTTCCTTCACCATGATCCTGCTTCCCTCGCTTGTTCGTGGCGCGCAGAGCTACCGTCCGCTGTCACCGGCGAAAATCATGACCGATCTATGTGGGGAAGGGGTAAATTCGGCGTTAACCAGCCGGCGGAAAATTCGCTTCAGGCCTCGCTTTGCACCGGATAGCCCTCGAACGCCTTGATCGTGCGCAGCGCAAAGGCGCTGTGCATCGCCGCCACCCCGGGCAGCCGCGACAGGCAATGGCGGTGTAGCCGGTCGAAATCGGCGACGTTGCGCGCCGCCACGCGCAGCCGGTAATCCGACGCGCCCGACAATAGCTGGCACTCCAATATTTCGTCGAAGCTCTTCACCGCACTCTCGAACGCGGTCAGCGCCTCCTCGCTCTGCGAGGTCAGGCTGATGTCGACGAACACGTCGAGCCCCAGCCCGATCTTGTCGGGGTCGAGCCGGGCGGCATAGCCGGTGATGATGCCCTCGCCCTCGAGCGCGCGGATGCGGCGGTGGCACGCCGAAGCCGACAGCCCGACGATCTCGCCGAGTTCGACCGCAGGGCGCGGCCCATGACGCTGCAACAGGTCGAGAAGCTTGCGGTCGATCCGATCAATCATGAAGCGCTCCGGGCCGATTTGGCGCACAATTTGTGCGCGCTTGTCCAAGAATAAACCGCGATATGCAAGCACCTCGCGCGATCAAGCTGCTATATTGCGGGCAAGAGACGTCGGCATGCGCGCGATCGGGCGCGCCCGGCGATGGAGAGCGACCATGATCATCGGCACCCCCAAGGAAATCAAGAACCACGAATATCGCGTCGGCCTGACCCCCGAGAGCGCCCGCGAGCTCACCGTCCACGGCCACCGCGTCCTCGTCCAGACCGGCGCCGGCGAAGGCATCGGCGCGCACGACCGCTATTATGTCGAGGCGGGCGCCGAGATCGTCCAGAGCGCTGAAGAGATTTTCGCGACATGCGAGATGGTGGTGAAGGTCAAGGAACCCCAGCCGGTCGAACGCGCGATGCTGCGCCCCGGCCAGATCCTCTACACCTATCTCCACCTCGCCCCCGATCCCGACCAGACGCGCGACCTGATGGCCTCGGGCGCCGTCTGCATCGCCTATGAAACCGTGACCTCCCCCCATGGCGGCCTGCCGCTCCTCAAGCCGATGAGCCAGGTCGCGGGCCGCATGTCGATCCAGGCCGGCGCGACCGCGC